>SDBS01007284.1_pt1 | contig 10754 bp, 9 predicted proteins | sample 2277091 | NCBI WGS metagenome assembly SDBS01 (sample SAMN10404972, study PRJNA504765) | marine sediment metagenome | isolation source: marine sediment core GS10_PC15, 163 cmbsf | place: Arctic Ocean: Southern Knipovich Ridge | collected 2010 | reverse complement strand
AAACATTCCGCAGGTCTTTTTTGAATTTATTCTCCAGCGATGGTATTTGCTTTGGTAAGGTAGAGCAAAGCCGAGTCATAGGAACCTTATCATACCCTATGATTCGTATCACTTCTTCTACCAGGTCAGCAGGACATCCAATATCACCACGCCAGTAAGGAGCGATTACTGAAAGCTCGGAAGAGGTCCCTGCTCTTTGGCATTTGAAACCCAGTAGTTTAAGTACCTTGCTTATCTTCTCCACGCTTACTATTAAGCCTGAAAGCCTCTTAACTTCTTTGGTGGATATCGGGATAGGTATGGGCTCTGTCTTGCCAGGATACACGTCTATTACGCCTTCTGCCACTTTACCATCAGCCAGTTCCTGCAGTAATTGAGTTGCCCGTTTCAGCGCCGTTAACGGCAACTCTGCGCCTGTTCCTTTGTCAAAGCGTAAAGAAGCTTCACTTTGTAAACCTGTATGTTTTGTGCCTCTACGAATAACAGAGCGGTTAAAACTCGCTGATTCCAGAAGTATTGTGGTGGTATTATCGGTAACCTCAGCATCCAGGCCTCCCATAACTCCAGCAATAGCCACAGGTTTTTTAACATCCGCAATAACCAGCATATCCTGCGAGAGAAGTCTTTCTACTCCATCTAAAGTTGTTATTCGCTCACCCTCCTCAGCCTTGCGAACGATAATGCGAGAGCCTTCAATTTTATGATAATCAAAGGCGTGCAACGGTTGTCCATATTCCAGCATCACGTAATTAGTGATGTCGACGATATTATTAATAGGCCTCATTCCATAGCTGGCAAGATACTGCTGCATCCATTCAGGGGAAGGACCCTGTTTGACTCCAGTAATCAAACTGGCACAATATCTTGGGCAAGAGATGTCATCAATTATTTCAACTGAGACCGAGGAATCTATTACCTTCTCTGTTTCCCGATAGTTTATTTCTGGCAAGTGCAGTGGTTTGCCAGTAAGGGCAGCAATCTCTCTAGCTATTCCAATAACACACATGCAATCTGGGCGGTTTGGAGTTATTTCAAGGTTAAATATTACGTCACCCAGGTATTCAGAAAGGGATGCTCCGACTGGAGCCGTCGATGGAAGGACCAATATCTCTTCATGCCTATCAGAAATACCCAGTTCTTTCTCCGAGCAAACCATGCCCATGGAAGCCACTCCACGTATTTTTGCCTCTTTCAAAATTGCCAGTTTTCCTGTATGTCCATCTATAAGTTGAGCGCCGACATACGCAAAAGCTATTTTTTGACCGGAGCTAATGTTTGGGGCACCACACACCACTGTATATTGCTGGGATTCAAAGGCGACAGTGGCCAGTCTAAGCCGATCGGCATTGGGATGAGGATTAACATCAGTTACCTCCCCCACCACTATATTGCTCCACGAACTACCTGTTATCTGTAATGAATCTACTTCAATGCCTGCTATAGTTAATTTTTCGGCTATAGCCTGAGGCTCCATGTCAATATCGACGTAATTTTTTAGCCATCTAAGTGAAATTTTCATATCCGCACCTGAATAATTAAAATTGTTTTAAAAATCTGAGGTCATTGCTGTAGAAAAGACGAATATCCTCAATACCTTTCTGAAGTATAGGTATCCTCTCTACTCCCAGACCAAAGGCAAACCCACTGTATATTTCAGGGTCAATATTAACTCGTTTAAGAACATTCGGATGTACCATTCCAGCCCCCAGTATCTCCAGCCATCCTCCATATCCACAAAGCCGACACCCCGTACCATGGCACGCAAGACATTCTATAGCCACCTCTACCCCTGGCTCAACAAAAGGAAAATAATCGCAACGGAAACGAACTTTACGTTGTTCGCCAAAAAGCAAACGACAAAATTCAAATAAAGTACCCTTCAAATCAGCCAGGGTTACGTTCTTGTCAACAGCTAAGCCTTCAACCTGATAGAACATAGATTCGTGGGTAGCATCGGTCGCCTCGTATCGATAGGTTCTCCCTGGTACAATAACCCTTATAGGCGGTTGTTCTTTCTCCATGACTCGAATTTGCATAGGGGAGGTGTGTGTGCGCAATAGCCTTGCTTTTTCACCAGCTTCGCTGTTGTCTATCCAAAAAGTGTCAAACATGTCCCGGGCAGGATGGTCTCTTGGGATATTCAATGCATCGAAATTATAACTATCCCATTCCACATCGGGCCCCTCGATTGCCTGAAAACCCATGTTTTGGAATATGCTACAAATACTTTCAATTATCTGGGTGGTTGGATGGAGTCGCCCCATGGGGACAGCATTTCCAGGCAAGGTCACATCGATACTTTTTTCTTTCGTAGAAGTGATAATGGCCGTTTCTTCAAGCAGTTTCTTTTTATCGGCCAGTCCTGACTCTAATATACTTTTAAATTGATTAGCCTTAGCCCCGACTTCTTTTCGGTCCTCTAATGCCAGTTTCGCCAAGGCTCTCAATATGGTTGTCAGTTCACTTTTCTTGCCCAGGTAACGTACCCGCCATGATTCTAGTTGTTCAAGCGTTTCGTTTTTATCAAGTTCACTGAGAGCTGCCAGGCGGAGGGCCTCAATCTCAGTTAGTATTTGCATCTTTAATGGACATCGAAGCAATCAGTTTGTTAAAGCTTTGTGGGTCATTGACTACCATCTCTGCCAGTATTTTTCGGTTAATTTCTATATTCGAATTTTTTAAACCAGCGACAAACTGACTATAGGACATTCCCCGACTTCTTACCGCAGCATTAATACGAACTATCCATAACCTTCTGAAATCAGCCTTTCGCTTTTTTCGATGACGATAAGCGTAGTCTAATGCGTGAAGTACAGATTCACGTGCGGAGCGATATAAAGCATGTCGCGAACCACTGTGTTCCTTGCTTAAATCTAATATCTTTTTATGACGTCTATGTGTACTTTTCCCGCTTCTAGCTCTTGGCAAAACATCCTCCTATTATTTGCAACCAGGTAACAATTTCTTAATTTTTTTTGTATCAGCTGGCGCGACAGCTATAAGTGAATCATAGAGCCTTTTAGTGCGGCCAGGTTTCTTTCTCCTTAAGTGGCTCTTGCCACATTTCATGCGTAGTACTTTACCATTACCTGTTATATGAAAACGACCTTTCGTTCCTTTATGTGTCTTTAGTTTTGGCATCTGATTTATCCTCTCTAGATTTCTTGGCAGCTGGAGAAAGCGTTAGAGCTATATTCCTTGCATTCCTGACGATTTCGTTGCTTACTACTACCTTACCTACAAATTCCTCAGCTACTTTTCTTAGTATTTTCCACCCCAATTCGGGATATATAATCTCTCTTCCTCTAAATCTTACTACTATCCTGACTTTACTTCCCTCTTCGATAAACTCTTTTACTTTCTTTATCTTTGACCGCAAATCATGCTCTTCGATTTTTGGACGGAACCTTACTTCTTTTAGTAAGCCAACTTTTTGCCCCTTTTTAGCTTTTCGCTCTTTCTTCGTTTGTTCGTATTTGTATTTCCCAAAATCCAGTATTTTGCATACGGGAGGATTCGCTGTAGGCGATATCTCCACAAGGTCTAGTTCATTTTCACGTGCTAACTCTAATGCCTGAGGTAATGCCATTATACCTAGTTGCTCGCCGTTTTCCCCTATGAGCCGTACCTCTTTTGCCCTGATGAACCTATTAACTGCTATTCGCTTGGCTATTCTCGCTATCCCCCTTAATTTATAATCTAGATTCTATGTCTACTTGTAGTCTTGTTTTTATTTGAGCTAAGGACTGGTTTCCTACATCCTCTCCATCTCTCAAACGAAGCGATACTGTTGATGACTTCATTTCGCTATCACCTACTATAAGCATATATGGTACCTTCCCTAGTTGAGCATCTCTTATTTTTAAATTCATCCTCTCGGTACGACCATCTACCCTTGCCCGGATACCTTCCTTTTTGAGCTCAGATTCTACCTGGTGCCCATATTCTACATGGCGATCTGCTATAGGTATTACAATTGCTTGAACAGGTGCTAACCAAGTAGGAAACGCACCTTTATAGTGCTCAATTAAGCAAGCAAAGAAACGCTCCATGCTACCCAGAACCGTACGATGAATCATTGTTACATTGTGTTCTACCCCGTCACTACCAATGTAACAAACATTGAAGCGTTCTGGCAAATTAAAATCAACCTGGATTGTCGGGCCTTGCCATGCATGTCCTACAGCATCTTTGAGTTTGATATCGATTTTAGGTCCATAAAATACACCTTCCCCTTCATCCACTTTATATGGTAGTTCAAGATTTTCAATAACATTTCTTAAAGAAGCAGTCGCTTGATCCCACATTTGGATAGTGCCAGCATATTTATCTGGACGTGTAGATAAAAGTAATTCATAGTCCTTAAAACCGAAAGTTGCCATCATAAATTGAGCTAACTCCAAAACTCCTTTTACTTCTTCTTCAATTTGGTCAGTACGACAAAATATATGCGCGTCATCCTGTGTGAACCCTCTCACTCTGGCAAGACCATATAATACTCCAGTTCGTTCATAACGATAAACGGTACCAAGTTCAGCATAGCGCACAGGCAGCTCACGGTAGCTTCGCAAATGGCTTTTATATATCATTATATGAAACAGGCAATTCATGGGCTTCATTATGTACTGCTGTCCCTCTACATCCATTGGCGGATACAAATAATCCCGGTAGAAATCCCAGTGTCCACTGGTCTTCCACAGATCTATCTTAGCTACATGAGGCGTATAGACGATATCGTAATCCCTCTTAGAGTGTTCTTTTCTCCAGAAATCCTCTATAACCTGCCGAACAACGGCACCCTTAGGATGCCAGCAAATTAAGCCAGGCCCTATTTCTTCATGGCTACTATACAGGTCGAGCTCTTTCCCCAATTTTTTATGATCCCGTTCAGCAGCTTCCGCTTGAAGGTCCATAAAATCTTGCAGTTTTTCCTGGTTCTCAAAAGCTATAGCGTATATTCTCTGAAGCATTGGTCGTTTTTCATCCCCTCGCCAATATGCTCCAGCCGTGTTGGTTAATTTGAACGCATGAATCTGACCAGTAGATTCTACATGGGGGCCCCGACAAACATCCGTGAAAGAACCTTGTGTGTAGGTTGTCACCATATCTTCAACGATTTCACTTATAATTTCGAGTTTATATTCCTGATTACTAAAGAGGTTACGTGCTTTTTCCTTAGTTATCTCCTCCGTGGTAAATGGTAAATCTTGCTCAATTATTTCCTTCATCTTTTTTTCTATTATAGGTAAGTCTGCCGGTGTTAGTGAGCGAGATAACTCGAAATCATAGTAAAAGCCATGCTCAATAGGCGGCCCAATAGCAAATTTTGCACCGGGAAATAGTCCCTGCACTGCCTCTGCCATCACGTGAGCAGCAGAGTGACGCATTTTTATTACCTGCTCTATTTTATCTTCCTGTTCCATTCTATAATTCCGTATTATACATATATAAGTATTTTCAGTATCTTAGTGGGGATGATGCTACTAGCAATATGCATAACTGGAGAATCAATGACCTATATTTCTCGCTATTTTACACAGTTCTTTAGTACAATCCAGTTAAAATAATCTTGAATTTGAAAAACCACCATTAGCTATATACTCTCGGTATCAAATACCCTGTCGCATTCTTATTTCCCTGCCTAAAATGGGCAATACTGGATTTGAACCAGTGACCTCTGCGATGTCAACGCAGCGCTCTAACCACTGAGCTAATCGCCCTGCCCGCATGATTGTAGCAAACATGCTACTTATGGTCAATGAATAGGTTCTGTTGGTACCAAACCTACTCAACGGCAGATAATTCTATTTGTTCATATCTCTTTCCAGATTATCAAACTAGCGAGAATTACAGTAATAAGTGATATAATTAATTTTCATACATCAGTAGAGTGTGTTTGGTAATGGAAAAAAGATTATTTGAGGTTATCGATCACACTGCTGATATTGGGATTATTGTTTATGGAGCTGATATTGAGCAACTGTTTTCCAATGCCGCTTATGCTCTGTTTAGCTTGATTGCAGAACCAGAAAGTATTACGGAAAGGTTACATAGATATACAAGGTTAACTGCTGACAACAACGAAAACCTTTTAGTCGCATGGCTCAATGAACTTATTTATTTCTTCGATGCTGAGCATTTGTTATTTAACAGATTCCAAATCAAAAGTCTCAATAACAACCAACTCATTGCTATTTGTTACGGAGAAGCGATTGACCCTCTGAAGCATAGACTAAAAAGATATGTAAAGGCGGCTACGTACCATAAGCTGCAAATAGACGGCTGTGCATCTGGCTATAAGGTACAGATTATACTTGACATATAAGGTATAGAAATATGTTGCAGTATCGAAGTCAATTTATTAAGATCGATGATAGTCGCTGGGAAATCCCCTGTGATTATAAACCAGGTATGCTTGTGCCAGGCCTTATCTATACGAATGAGGCTATGCTGGAACATATTGCAAATGAGCAAACACCTGAACAAGTAGCTAATGTTGCTTGTTTGCCTGGCATAGTGGGGTTTTCATTTGGCATGCCAGACATTCATTTGGGGTATGGATTTCCTATAGGGGGAGTCGCTGCGATGAATGTCAGTAAAGGTGTGATATCTCCCGGTGGCGTAGGTTATGATATAAACTGCGGCGTAAGGTTGCTGTGCACCAATCTTTTTGAGCCTGAAGTGAGACCCAAAATTAATGAACTGCTCGCTGAATTATTTACTAACGTGCCGTCTGGTTTAGGCTCAAAAGGTAAAATACAGCTAAACCGTAAAGAGATAGACAATGTAATGATGGAAGGCGCTCTATGGGCAGTAAAACATGGTTTTGGCTCAAATAGCGATTTGGAAGTTACTGAAGACTGTGGATATATAAAGAATGCTAACCCTGACAAGGTTAGTGACAAAGCAGTTAAACGAGGGATATCTCAAATTGGCACATTAGGCTCTGGTAATCATTTCATAGAAGTGCAAGTAGTAAAGGAAGTTTTTGACGCTCGCGCTGCTAGTGCAATGGGAATCGTCGGACTTGGGCAGGTATTAGTATTAATCCACACTGGCTCTCGAGGTTTTGGCCATCAGGTTTGCACTGACCATCTTAGAATTATGGAAAGTGCAGTAAATAGGTATGGTATAAAACTACCTGACAGGCAACTTGCCTGTTCTCCAATAGATTCACCGGAGGGGAAGGATTACTTTGCTGCCATGTCGTGTGCAGCGAACTATGCATGGTGTAACCGTCAGTGCATTGCTCACTGGGTTAGAGAAAGTTTTTCAAAGGTGTTTAAGAAGCCATCACAAGAACTCGATATTAGACAGATTTATGATGTCTCTCATAACATTGCCAAGATCGAGAACCATATAACAGACAAAAAGAAACAGACAGTCTGTGTGCACCGTAAAGGAGCTACCAGGGCCTTTCCTCCCGGCCATGATGATATCCCGTTGTGTTATAAAGAGATAGGGCAACCAGTGTTTATCCCTGGTGATATGGGAACTTGTTCTTTCATTGCCGCTGGGACACAGAAGGCCATGGATGAAAACTTCGGCTCTACTTGTCATGGTGCCGGACGTTTATTGAGTAGAAGCGCTGCCAGGCGAAAACTAAACGGCAAAGACGTTGTAAAAGAATTGCGTGGCAGAGGTATTAGCGTCAAAACAGAACATGTTTCTTCATTAGCCGAAGAAGCTTCGCATGCTTATAAGGACGTTACTGAAGTAGTCAATATAGTTCAGCAAGCAGGGATTTCCAGGAAAATAGCTAAGGCTATTCCGATAGGCGTCATTAAAGGATGAGAACATTTATTACCAGGAACAACTTAATCCCATTTCAAAAACAAGGTCTCTGGGATTGATACAAAGTCGATTCTACTAAACTTCTTCTTCGTAGCGTTTTTGCTTTAATAACCAGTACTCAATACTGTCAGACAGAGCTAGCCAGCTAGCCTCAATAAGGTTGCTTGAGCTACCCACCGTTTTCCAGTACTCTTTCCCATCACTAGATTCGATAAGGACTCGTATCATTGAGGCAGTACCAGCAGTTTCGTCCAATATGCGCACCTTGAAGTCGGTTAACTCTACAAAAGTTAAATCAGGATAGAATTGCATTAAAGCCTTTCGTAAGGCCTGGTCAAGCGCATTTATAGGACCGTCACCTTCAGCGGCAGTATGTTCTATTCTATCGCCCACTTTAACCTTAATGATTGCCTCAGATAACAACTCTTCATGATTATTTATTCTAGCCAAGCGACGATGTTTCTCAATTATTACCATGAAGTCAATTAATTCAAAAGGCGGTGTATACTCAGCTTGCGCACGATGGAGCAACAAGTCAAATGATGCTTCAGCGCTACTGTATTGAAATCCCTGGTTCTCCAGTATCTTGATTTTACTGAGTATTTTTACGATTTCTCTGCCTCTTGGGATGGGCAAACCTCGTTCTTTTGCCTTATATAGTATATTCGATTTTCCTGAAAGCTCCGATATTATGACTCGTTGGTGGTTACCAACTAATATGGGATCAACATGTTGGTAACTATCTTTGCATTTCATCAAAGCAGATACATGAAGTCCGGCCTTATGTGAAAAGGCTTCCGGTCCCACGTAAGGAAGAGTGTTAACATGAGGGAGGTTAGCCAGTTCTGAAACATAACGAGAGATATCACTGAGTTTACCCAGCTGTTCGTTACTAATACAATTAATATCCATTTTGAGTTTTAAATTTGGTATGATGGAACATAGATTAGCGTTTCCACAGCGTTCCCCATAACCATTTATAGTCCCTTGAACCTGAGAGGCCCCTGCTTGTACTGCAGCCAGCGAGTTAGCTACAGCTAGCTCTGCATCGTTATGCGCATGAATACCTACAGGAACTGAGCTTGTTTCCTTAACCGCCTTAATGACATTAGCTACCTCATCAGGTAAGGTACCACCATTAGTATCGCATAGTATTATGCATTCAGCACCAGCCTTATTAGCCGCAGCTATGGTATCAAGGGCATATTCTGGATTAGCTTTATATCCATCAAAGAAGTGCTCCGCATCGAAAAATACCTTTAGTCCATTTGCCCTGAGGTATTCGATAGTATCAGTAATCATGTTGAGATTCTCCACCAAGGTAGTTTCCAGTACCTCTGTTACCTGCTTATCCAAACTTTTCCCGACAATAGTAACTATTTCAGTTCCGGCATTTAGCAGCGCCCTCAATTGTGTGTCTTCATTTGCCTTACAATGGCTATGCCGTGTGCTGCTAAAAGCGACTACACATGAATTTTCCAAACTCAGGCTTTTCACTCTTGAAAAAAATTCGACATCCTTCGAATTAGACCCAGGAAAGCCACCTTCGATAAAGCTGATGCCCAATTTATCTAAGCTACTAACAATGTTCAGTTTATCTTCTACAGAAAAGGATACCCCTTCCTGTTGCGCCCCATCTCGTAACGTCGTGTCATAAATCTGCAATTTCATAGCATTAAATTATTATGTCAATATTTAAGCTTTTGTATAACCAGGTTGCCCATCTCCTCAGTCCCTACCTTTACATCACCTTCTGTCCAGATATCAGGTGTTCTATAACCTTCTTCTAATGTAGTTTCGATTGCATCTTCCACCGCCTTAGCCTCTGTTATCAAGTTAAAAGAATAGCGAAGCATCATTGCTGTACTTAAGATAGTAGCGATGGGGTTAGCAATATTTTTCCCTTCAATATCTGGTGCAGTACCATGGATTGGCTCATACAACCCAAAAGTTTTTCCACTTGGTAACCCTGCCAGACTAGCCGAGGGTAACATTCCCATAGAACCTGCAAGCACTGAGGCCTCGTCTGTTAATATGTCTCCAAACATATTCGAGGTGACTATGACATCGAATTCTCCAGGACGCTGAATTAATTGCATGGTACAAGCATCAATAAACACATGATTTAGTTCAACATCAGGATAACTGCTAGATATCTCTGTAACGATCTGTCTCCATAAACGGGATGACTCAAGAACATTAGCTTTATCAACTGATGCCAGCTTCTTAAATCTATTACGAGCTAGTTCAAATCCCATTCTCACTATCCGTTCTATTTCTTGTTCTGAATATGTCATGGTATCTACAGCTTGTCTGCCAGAAGAGGTTTGCCACTGTTTTTTCGGTTGCCCAAAATATAGTCCTCCGGTGAGCTCTCTAACTACCAGCAAATCAACATCTTTAACGATATTAGGTTTAAGAGGAGTAGAGTTAATTAACGATGGAGTAACTTTTACAGGGCGTAAATTTGCAAATAACGATACTCCTTTTCTTAACTCTAAAATCCCGTCCGTTGCTTGTACCTTTGCTTTAGGGTTATCCCATTTCAATCTAGCCTCTCGAAGTATACTTACGGCGTCTTCTAGATCAGAAAACGATTCTCCTACAGGGCTATTATTATGAATATATTGCCACTGATAGACACCGTATTGATTTTCGATAATAACTGCCCGATGAAATAATGAATCTTTACTTGTACTTTGAATGAATGCATACATAGTATTTTTAGTGCCCGTATTTATTATACTGCAATTTTGTCAATAATATATATAGACTCAAACTTTTCCGGTGACATCGTGTCTCCTTCAGCGCCATCTGCGTTGTTGAAAACAAGATAGTCTCACATTTTGTATTCTGTCGCGCCTTCGTTAGTAGGTGTACTGCCATAGCTCTCTCGTACCTTGGCCCAAATAGAAGCCGATTAGGTATATAAACCTAAATTATCCATTTCTAAATTAACC
>SDBS01007283.1_pt1 | contig 10758 bp, 7 predicted proteins | sample 2277091 | NCBI WGS metagenome assembly SDBS01 (sample SAMN10404972, study PRJNA504765) | marine sediment metagenome | isolation source: marine sediment core GS10_PC15, 163 cmbsf | place: Arctic Ocean: Southern Knipovich Ridge | collected 2010 | reverse complement strand
GCCCGATTATCCCCGACCGTACCGTGTTCCGGGCGGCCAGGTCACCGCCGCGTTCGCCCTCTTGTGTTGCCTGTTCATGCTTTTCCTTTCGCTCTATCAGCCCTACACAAGCGCTAAAGCTCTTTTCCCCATCGAATGGGCGTTTATTTTAGGCTGGGGTGTGTTAGGTATTCTCTTCTGGTTTTTTGCCCGGAAGGTGAGGTCTGATATCGATGAGCCAAAAAGGCGCAGTTTGATCCTGGCGGGGATAGACCAAATTGAGAGAATCGGTAATGGGACTTAAATCCATGAATTTTACCCAAGGAAAGGAGATATGAAGCCATGAGATTAACGCGGATGATCACTGTATTTATAGGCCTGTTGGGGATTTACACGAATGGAGCCTTGAGCATGCCGGTCAAGTCGGCAGCGGACCAACCGATGAAATGGAACATCATCTCCATTGTGACCGACGATCAGGCCGTATGGGCCATGGGGGCCTATGGAAACACCGAGATCATGACACCGAATATGGACCGGCTGGCACGGGAAGGAGTTCGTTTTACCAACTGTTTCGTCGCCTCCGGTGTCTGCACGCCCAGTCGAGTATCCTTTCTCACGGGATTGTATTCGACACAGGTCGGGGTGACGGATGCCCACCCGGTCGGTGATCTCCTGAGGCTGCCTCCCGGTGTTCCGACATGGCCGCGGGCGCTCAAGAAGTTTGGCTACAATACCGGGTTGATCGGCAAGTGGCATCTGGGGCGGGTGAAAGAATGTTATCCGACGAATTTCGGCCTGGATTATTTTTTCGGGTTTCTCCAAGGAAGCAGCACTCCCATGGATCCGATCTTGTATCATGGTGATCATATCCCTCAGAAATTCGAAGGGCCCCTTCCCGACATTCTCACAACCGATGCGATCCGTTTTATCGAGAAGCGCCGGGATGAGCCTTTTGCTCTGATGCTGCATTACAGGGCTCCCCACTGGCCCCACTCACCGGTTCCGGAGGAGGATATGGAACCCTTCAAAGATCTCGATCCCACAGTTCCGATAGTGGATCCGTCAAATGCCATTGTCGATGATGACCAGGATCAACCGACACCGGAATCCATCGCCTATCACGTCGAAAAACTCAAGGGGCAGTATGTTCGCTATTACGCCAGTGTCCATTCCGTGGATCGAAACCTGGGCCGGCTGCTGGCTAAGCTCGACGAGCTGAATCTCACACAGAACACCATTGTCCTGTTCACGAGCGATAACGGATTTCTCTTGGGATACCGCGGCCTCAACGGAAAGAGCGGGGCGAGCACCTTCCTGCGCCATCATCATGCCGACTGGCCGTCTGTCAGGAACATGTATGACCTTTCCCTTCGTGTTCCCCTCATTGTGCGCTGGCCCGGGGTTGTCGAGCCCGGGACGGTCATCGACGAGCTGGTCTCAAACATCGATACCTACCCTTCCATTCTCGGTATGCTGGACATTCCGAGGGCTGCGGACGATCCGGACCAGGGGATGGACTTTTCACCACTGCTCCGGGGAGAGGATGTCGGTTGGCGGGATGCCATCTTCGGCCAGTATGAGACCTATGCGCTGGGGAATGCCGAATTTCTCCGGATGATACGGACTAAAAAATGGAAACTGGTCAGAACCTACCTCGGCCCCACGGGAAATCAGCTCTTCGATCTGGAGAAGGATCCCGAGGAGATGAACAACCTTTACTACATCGGGGCTCGGGACAGGATCCCTCATATGGAGGATTTCGGTCAGGAGGTTCTGTTCGAGAATCCGCATGCCAAAGTCATCGAAGATCTCCAGAATCGCCTGACGGCTTGGCAGGAGTCCATCGGCGATCCGGTCCTCGAGATGGAGAGAATCCAAAAGAAAGCCAGAAGAGCCGTCCGTGAAAGATGGCAACATGCCCATCGAACAAGCGTTTCTCTCCAGTCCAGTCCGGGCGCAAAGCCCAATGTCGTTTTCATTCTTGCCGACAGCCTAGGATACGGAGACACAGAGCCCTATGGTGTCCCCGATATCCGGACACCGAGCCTTAACCGGATGGCCCGAGAGGGCGTGCGGCTGACCAACTTCTACGGGAACGGACCCATCTGCACACCGACCCGTGCGGCCTTCATCACGGGCCGGTATCCTCAACGGGCAGGGATGGGAAAGAATGTGAACCGCGAAAACGAAGCCTTTGGACTCCCCGCCTCAGAAACCTCAATCGCCCGTATGCTCAAGGATGACGGATACGCAACAGCCCTGTTCGGGAAATGGCATCTCGGATACGCGCCGGAGTTCAACCCCCTCTCCCACGGATTCGATGAGTTTTTCGGCATCCTGGATTGGACAGTCGATTACCATTCCCATAAGAATTTCCAAGGGAAGCCCGCTCTCTTCGAGGGAACCGAAACTGTTGAACACAAGGGCTACCTGACGGATCTCATCACCGAAAGATCGGTATCCTTTATCGAACAAAACCAAAGCCGTCCCTTCTTCCTGTATGTCGCCTACAACGCGGTCCTCCCGCCTTATCAGCGGCCGGATCGTGCGGACGATATCCGGGGTCCCGGAACCTGGACTCGGGGGACACGGAAAGATTACGCCCAGATGGTGGAGAGAGTCGATTATGGACTGGTCCGAATTCTCGATAAATTGGCCACACTCGGTCTCGACAAAGATACGCTGGTCATTTTCAGCTCGGATCACGGCGGCGAGGAGCTCTACCGGAATGCGCCCTTCTTTCACCATTTCAGCACACTCTGGGAAGGGGGGATCAGGGTTCCCTGCATCCTCTGCTGGCCCGGAAGACTGCCTGAAGGAAAGGTCTCCCATCAGGTCGCCGCCACGATGGACATAACGGCATCCATCCTGTCGGCAGCGGGAATAAAACCTCCTGAAGGTCGAGTCTTGGACGGGATAGATATTCTGCCCATCCTGACCGGGGATAAACCTGTTGCCGAACGCACCTTGTTCTGGCGTATGGATTATCCCTCCCGGCGCCAGAAAGCGGTTCGGCGTGGTAAATGGAAGTACCTCAGGGATGCCGGTATCGAGTTCCTCTACGACCTGGGACGAGATCCGGGAGAGAGGCACAACTTGGCCTCGCGACACCCGGGTGTTTTTGAAGAGATGAAGGCATTGGTGAAGGAATGGGAAGCTGAGATGGAGCGCTCATACGCGTCCCGAGAAAAGATGAATGACGCTATCCGATGAAGGATAGCGGGAAATCCCAACAAATAAAATCTCAGAAGCTTTTTTCACCGCCTGACGCCAGCTTGACATCTACCCAGAATTCGTATTCTTTGGGGCCTCTTCTTCCGAATTGACTCCCGGGATTGTCGCCTCCTTTTGCATACCCCCTTGTTCGCGACGTCGCTCCCGCGGTCGCATCTCCCTCGGACATTGATTCGACGGCCTGCATCCTGCGTTTCTTCATCTCTTCCGTCAGCCCGCCCCATTCAAAGCCGATCTTGATGCTTTGACCGGGTTCAGTGCCGATGCCGTGAGCCATAGCGAATGGCTTTTCGAGAGGGATGGCAAACTCATAAACCACCGCTGCCTGAGATTTCGCTAAGCCGAACGAGGCTTCCAAAAATTCTCCGGTTGGTATCTCCTGCTGCTTAGATTTGTCGGCCTTTATGTTGAAAACATCGCAAGTCCGGATATCATAGGCAGGTTTGGCTTGAATCTCCTTTTTTTGTTCCTCTGTCAAGGCCTGCTTCTGTTCCAAGAGCGCGATAACCTGCACCGGAGTTAATCGCAGCCTCTTAAAGACGACTCCTAAGTCTTTTTTCCTCTTGCCCTGGACGTTGTAGTAGATCGTCATGCCGGTCTGTTCGATCGAACTTAGATATTCGGGATCGTTGAATTTGAGAAGCACGAAGAGAAAAACGCCATTGTTCTGGAAGGCATATTCAACCTGACGTTTCTTATACAATGTTACCGGGCAATTTTCCCAATCAGCCGCTGAGCCATCCATCAGTACAGCTGTATTGGTCCAAATGGAATTAGCAACATCATCCTTGGCAAGCCCAGAAAGACAAATGCAAAGAAGCACCGTTAGTACGAAAATAGTTTTTCGGGGGGCTGTGTTTTTCATCTACACCTCATTATTGCTATCTATTTTAGCAGACTTTTCCACTCATTTTAAATTTTTTATTCAGCAAAATAAAATCTGAGCATGGATTGACTGGAAGGAAAGACAAGATCTAAAGACACTTCCCTCTGAATGCGACAGGCAACTACCGGTTACGATTATTGTCATTTTTCGAGCGGTTTCAAAAGGACTTCACGAATGGAAAATTTCTCTGCTTCCGCGCTCTCAAGTTTCTCTATGTAAAAGCCAAGCTTTCCCTTCTCCGGCCCGCCGGTCCGCACCGCACCGATCTCCTTTCCATTCAGCCAGATCTGGACTCGATCTCCTTCAACCTTCACAGAAAGAGTGTTCCAGCCTTCCCGGTCGACGAGGTCCTCACGCAGATTTACCAGCACTATCCCTTTTCCAGACACATGGAGACTGCCTGTGTGAGCCGGCGGCTCTTTGTTATCAAAGATTTCGATCCGAGGCCCCTGCTGAGTCCTCGAACCCCGGATCCAGATGCCCGCATGGATAGGCCATGTGGCCCTAAACGTCACGGCCATAAGATAGTCCTCATATTCTGATTCCGTCCACAGGGATCCCGGTTCAGGACCGTCACCAGGCAGAGCGGTGATTCTGCCGTTTTCGACACTCCAGCAAGCACTGCCTGAGCATTCCCAACCTTCGAGGTCCTCTCCGTTGAAGGCAACCACCCAGTCGGCGGTTTCCTCTTCCATGGTCTGCCTCCCGGACTGCCTGTCGATGTTATGCGTCCCATGACAATCCGTGCAGACCGAATCAGAGGCAATGGTGCGGCCGTTGGGGCGGCGTTTTCCCACCCAATCCTGGAGAAATGCTTCGACTGCAGCCGGATTGGCATGATCCTCAAAGGTATAGAAATCCCGGCCTTGGCCTGGTGCGTGACACGACGGTCTCGAGCACATCTCATTCACCTCTGCCCGTCCCCACAGGACGTCGGGCTTGGTCATCAGGGTCTCATCATGCATGTGTTCTGTTGTTGCGCCGTGGCATTTCTGGCAGGTTAATCCTATCTCCAGGTGGACGGTCGTTATCTTTTCCTTCTGCAGATCGACATGACAGACAAAACAGATCATATTGGCATTTTCTTTCGCTGCCGATTCCTGTAAAACCTGGAAACCGCCGGCAAAAGTGGCCACTAGCAGACAAGCCATACTCAGATAGAGACATCGTCTGGCCGGCGGATTCATGCGCCTCCCCCTTTTAAGGTGCATAGTGAATCTCCTTTCTTGAATTCGAAACAAACGATTTGAAAAGACGGCTTCGTTTCCACGCTCAGCTGGCCGTCAAACGGTTGTATCAGAATGGCCTAGTGGCCTAAACGTATTCCCAATCACGCAGCCAGGCATATTCCTGAGGCAGGTTGGCCCAGCCTTTCTCTGTGATATCTGTGAGCCACTGTCTCTCCGCTGCCGTCATCCCCATCGGGAGCGTATAGGACGCCCTGGCGGCGTTCTCCGCTTCGTAGACCGTGGTCAATCCCGGTACGATCGAGGTGATTTTCTCGTTCGCTAGAATGCACTGAAGGGTCAACCGGGCAAGATCGTTCTCATCCTTACTTCCTACCCCCATCACGGGGAATTTGGTTTTCGGGTTGCTCTTAAAGAGGCTGCCTCCAAAGAAGGGCTTGATGGTCACGATTCCGATGTCCTTGTCTTTAGCCTTCTTGAATATTCCCCGCGTCTCGTCCGACCATTTGATGGCATTGACCTCCTCGACATTCTCCGCGGTCGGAGGCAGGCCCTTTTCCTTGGTCTTGGCACTGCAGGGAAAGATCACCATCTCGATTTGGGGATACTTGTCGATGATGTGTTCGAGGTAGGGCCGGTTGTGAGCGGAAATTCCGAGATACAGAATCTTGCCTTGCTTGTGCATCTTTTCGAAGACTTCCAGGCAGGGCTCGAACTGCTCATCCGTGGTGGAACCATCCTGGATCGCCTGGGGACGCCAGATGTCGATATAATCGGTCTGCAGAAAGCGCAGACATGTCTCCACATTGTTTGTCTGGTATTCAACATTGCAGCGCTCGGCTTTGCGTATACACATGCTCCCTTGATCGGCACCGATGATCATCTTGTCGCGTCTCCCCTTAAGAGCTGCACCATAGCTGAGGCATTCGGCTCCGGTGGTGATATCGACATAGTTCATCCCCGCATCGATACAAGCGCTAACGACTTCGGTCCGGTTCTTGACGACATCGTCCGGCACCTCGTCGTTGGCAAACTTAGACCAGTAGAGGCCGGCATTGCGGTTCTTCCAGTGTCCTCCCAAACTGATCTCGGATATCAAAAGATTGGTCTTTCCCAACCTCCGGTAGCCCATCTTTTCGTTGTAGTTCAATATTTTAGCTGTGGGGACATCCTGGGCTCGAGCCTGTTCGCCGTATATCAGGGAACCGGCGACGGTTCCTGCTGCCACCAACGAGGCATTGCGCATAAAATCCCGGCGCGAAAACTTGTTTGCTTTCATGGATTACCTCCTTTTGTATCCTAACCGATCGCTGTCAAAATGGACAAGCATCATATTCTCGTCTTCCGCTATGATGAAATATCATCGACTGAATGTCAATATTTTCCGGGAGAGGCTCACTCAGAGACTTGAAAATCATCCAGGGCCCTGTAAACATCGATCACTCTCTGTTCGCCCTCCCTTCCCTCCAGGCTCTTTTGGTGTTCCATGCATATCACACCCGAATATCCCTTTTGATAAATGTGTTTGAAGATATTCTTGAAGTTGATCTCGCCGGTTGTCGGCTCCTGATGGCCCGGAGAGTCGGCCAGGTGAAAGCAGGCGATTTCGTCCCAAGCCTTGTCAATGTTCTCGATCAGATTGCCTTCCGTAATCTGCTGATGATAGAGATCGTTGACGATCTTGCAGCTGGGGCTGTCCACCGCCCTGCAGATCATGTAGGACTGGGGGATCGTGGTCAGAAAGCGGCCCGGCTGATCTCTCTTGGTATTCAGCGGCTCGAGAACGAGAACCAGACCGGACGGTTCGCAGATTTCGGTGCACAACCTGAGGTTTTCGATCACATTGGCCGTCTGGTAGTCCCACTCCAGCCGCTGGCTATAGTTACCAGGTACGACCAGAGCCCACTTGGAATTGGTCCTCTGAGCGACCTCAACCGCGGCTTTCATCTTGTCGGCCAGCATCTGCCGGATAGACTCGTCCTTCTTGACGAATGATTCTTCCTTGTCTGCATAGGCCACGAAGGGACCCATGACCAGACCGAGGCGATCCATTTCCTTGGCGATGGATTCCTGGACCTCAAGCGGACGCCTCATCAAGCCGTTGTCGAAAATCGCTTCAAATCCCTGGTCGGCAATAAATTTAAGCTGGTCGATCGGGGCCTCACCAGCGCTGTTGATAAACATCCGGAGGTAGGGAGCATATTTTAGCTTGAAGCCCTGTTTCTTCGCCTCCGGCTTGGCCTTGTTGGCCGAGATGGCAGCGGGCCCCACGGATAGAGCCGCGGCAGCGGCCGCCGCGCCGCCGATGAATCGACGCCTAGAAAATGTCTTTGATTTCGTCATGATCAGGCCTCCTTCTTATTCACTATGATATTTGCATTTTAAAAAAAATGCGGGATCGAAAATGCTTCGGTACAGCATCCATCCGGTTAATCGGAGTCACGAGTCCTCCCCCCGACTCTTCTGGCCTCATCTATCAGGGCCACCAGATTCTCCAGTGGAACATCGGCTTGAAGGGTGATTCCCGGTTCAAGGATATAGCCTCCTCCCTCACCCATGACACGGGCCAGCTTCCTGACCTCCTCCCTGATCTCATCCGGGGTTCCCCGAGGAAGAAGATCCTGGGTGCGCACCCCCCCGCAGAAGGTGAGATCCGACCCGAACTCCCGCTTCAACTCAAAAATATCCATGGCTTCCGGTTGGATGGGATGCAGGATATCGAGGCCGATGTCAATCATATCCCCCACGATCGGACGGACATGTCCGCAGCTGTGGTGAAAGACCGTCCTCCCGTTTTTTTTGGCCAGGGCATAGATTTCCTCCAGACAGGGCTTTACGAATCTTCTCCAGTGCTCCGGGGACATGAGCAAAGCCTTCTGGGTCCCATAATCATCGCTGATCGCAATGCCGTCGAAAGTGAATCTGTCAAACAGGATCGCCATGGTCTCCAGAATGTACTCGGCGATGTGTTTGAGGAGCCTCTCGACAAACAGGGCATGAAGCATCAGATCCTCACAGAGGTCCTCCATGCCGCGCATGAAGGTTGCCCGTTCCCATAGGTCCCCAATCCAGATGATCGTATAGTGTTCACTGTGTTCCTCACACCAATTCCCGAGCTTTTTGAAACGGTACGATTGAGACGCATCTGGAAAGCGGTAGTGGGAAAGATCTGGTTCCGTCAGGCAGGGACCGATGGGAGCCCCGCGGTCTCTCTCATTCGTCGTCCACAGCACCCCAAATTCATCCTTGATCGTCTCCCCATAGATTTCAGGAGAGGCATACAGTGGTTTTATGGTTTTGAGGCCGGTCATGCGGATCGGAAAATCGAGCCTCTCTTTGATGGGATCTCCTCCGTAGTGGGCGGTCGCCTTCCGCACGGCCGGCGGCGAAAACGAAAAATTATAGGGGATTGCCCCTGTCGTCTGGTGAGAGATGGTCTTTTGTATCCACATTCGGTTGTTCATCACGATATCTTTTAAAGAGATTGTCAGTGCTTCGGCTTAACAGGCCTATCCGAATAGACGATGAGCTCGGCAAGCCTGATTTCCCCTCCCTCCCAGGGGTTAAGCACCTCCAGCTTTACGGTGTGCTCTCCCTTGGGCAGTCCGTATCTCCAGAAAGGCGTGACCTTTCGTTTGTTGAGATCGGTCGGCAGGGGAGACGTCTCCACCTGCTTGCCGTCGATAGACATCCTGACTTCAAAGGTGTGATCCCCTTCCGTGCTCTGCTGCACCCGGCCGGTCACGGCAAAGCCTATGCCTTCGAACTCGAAGGATGCCTCCTTCGTCATGCTAATTCCCAGACGGCGGCGCTCCACAGGGTAATGGCCTTCGAATCCCTTTTCCAGGCGGACCGGTTTCGGGGACTGAATCCGGATGACAACGTCATCGCCGTCTATCCGGCCTCCGTTGCTCTCGATGACCCGCAGTGCCTGTCCGAAGGACATGTCATAGGTATCGTTCAAGGACATGGTAGTGTATTTGAAATCGCGGGCCTCCACTTTCCCGAGTCCCTTTTTCCAATAATCCGGAATACGGCTGTAACCCAGCATACACCCAAGGATTCCTCCGGCGCTGGCAGGATTGCAGTCTGAATCGTCTCCGGCCCTCGTGCTGATGGACAGGGTTTTTCCATAGTCCCCCTCGCCATACAGCAGGCCGACAAGAATCCAGGCCGAGTTGATCTTGGCATCTATATTGAAAACGTTGAACACCCCGTCGGGACATCCAATATCCTCACCCCATTTCTTCTGCGTCAACAGCCAGGTCATCTTCCAATCATCGGGATTCTGCTTGTGCCATTCGATCACATCGCTCATGCACTGATTAAACTGACTTTCTCTGGGGATAACCTTCAAGGCCTCTTCAACGATAACCTCTATGTCGTCCGACACAAAGGCCAGCGCATACATCGCCGCTACATACACGCCCCCATACCAGCCGTCGCCGTAGCTCATGATGTGGCCGATCTTATCGCAGATCTGGGTCGAGGTATTGACCATGCCGGGACTCATCAGGCCGGCAAAATCGGCTTCGATCTGGAAATCGATGTCATCGGCATGGGGATTGTTGAGCCAGTGGCCGGATTGGGGAGGGGGAAGACCGCGAAGAATATTGTATCGAGCGGCCATGTTGGCATGCCAGAGCGGGTAGCCCGCATAGGCAAAAGCCTTAGCGAATTCCTCGGCCGGAGCATCCAATCCCTTGTTGTCAAAAACCTGAACGAAGGTCAGATCCATGTACACATCGTCATAGAGACCGGGTCTGTTGTCGTAAAAACTGGAAATCACGTCATCGTTCCACTCGAGGGGCTGATAATCCGGGATAAAGGTGCTTCTGTATCGGAATTCCGTGGGACCGCCGAAGCTGCAGCCGATCACCTGGCCCGCCCAGCCTCCTTTGATCTTGTCCTTGAGTTTGTCCTTGGGAATCCTGAACTCCTCTGCAGCCCCTATCTGACCCGCTAGCATGATCCCCAACGCCAGTCCGATCCAACTCCGACGTTTCATATTATATCTCCCTCTTTTACATAACATTCATAGCAAGGCCATCGCCATTCCCACTATGCTTTCTAGGATCGTTGAGAGAGATTATGACATAAACAATCACAAAACGAAATAAACGCCTATAATTGACTGCAAGATGACATTATGATACTGCTGATGCAAGCATTGAAAATAATCAAAGAGGGAACGTCATGAGCGCAGAAAAAATGACCCGCAGGGAAGCGCTGAAACGGACCGGGCTGGCCGCGGCGGCAGTCCCGGTTATGTCCAGAGGTCGACAGGTCATTTCACCGCATAAGAGTCCCAGCATCATGGTCATCCACTGTCATGATCTGGGTCGGCATCTCGGATGCTATGGCCGGGGTGTCGAGACCCCCCATCTTGACAGACTAGCCTCCCAGGGAGTCCGTTTCGACAATTACTTCTCCACTGCCCCTTACTGCGTCCCCAGCCGCTGCAGCCGG
>SDBS01007282.1_pt1 | contig 10758 bp, 16 predicted proteins | sample 2277091 | NCBI WGS metagenome assembly SDBS01 (sample SAMN10404972, study PRJNA504765) | marine sediment metagenome | isolation source: marine sediment core GS10_PC15, 163 cmbsf | place: Arctic Ocean: Southern Knipovich Ridge | collected 2010 | reverse complement strand
CGCCTCCCTCGTGGTCCTCGCAGGTTAGTTCTTGGGTTGCTGATGTAAAGTGTCCTACCTCGGGCCATTGCGGTGCTAGCAGAGCCGACGAGTGGCTCTCGATGCGTCGGAAGGACCAAGTCACGTTTGTGGTATGTAATGTTGAGGATCTAACATTCGTACGGGACACGTTGCGTAGGAGACGTTATACTTCACAGGTTTTGGTGAGTCCTGCAACAATAGTACTTGTTGACAAGGAGCAGGGTGCATTTACGGAATACTGGAATAAGGAGTGGCTACAAGAGGTAGTTGACTTCTGTAAGGAAGTGAATGCACGGTTCAGTTTACAGGTTCAAAAGGTAGTCTGGGGTAATAAGAAGGGAGTGTAGACCCTCGAGGAGGGTTGTTCCCTCTAGAGTGAGGTACAGTAATGCTTTGGAGATTCTTGAGTTGGATAGTGGCGCATTTGTCCTTCTTGCCGTGGTCACCTAAGGGCAGACAGGAAAGGATACGTGTATTGATGCGTACACTTGGAGAGGAACATGACGTTGCGGTTGCTATTGTCTATTACAGAGACATAACTAGGCATATGTGGCTGCAGGGAAGTGAGGTAACTGACTTCAAGCGAGTATGTGGTAGGATAGAACGAGGTGAGGTAATTTTACCTGCAGATAGAAAAGGAGTTCAGGATGGATAAACAACGAGCTGAGAATGCGGTAAGGGAGCTTCTATTAGCTCTTGACCAAGACATTAGGTCCGAAGGTCTTATGGACACTCCGACACGTGTTGCTGAGATGTACCTTGAGCAATGTACAGACGGCGATGCCGAATTGGACGTGACCTTCAAACAGATGACCTATGACGGCATGGTGATAGTTCGTGATGTTCCTTTCGTGTCGTATTGCGAGCATCACTTATTACCTTACTTCGGAAGGGCACATATTGCTTACATACCTAGGAAGAGGGTTTTGGGTCTTAGCAAGCTGGCTCGCCTCGTTTACTGTTGTAGTAGAGGGTTCACTATCCAGGAAAGTGTGACCGAAGAGGTTGCTAACAGACTGTACGACGAGGTAGAGCCTCTGGGCTGTATGGTTGTTGTAGAAGCTGAACATGGCTGTATGAACCTCCGGGGGGCTAGGTCGATAGGTTCCTCGACCGTGACTTCTGTGGTCCGAGGCGTATTTCGTGATGTTCCTGCGGCTAGAAGTGAGTTCTTAGGACTGGTGAGTAAAGGGGGTCCGAGATGAAAGTTGCACTTGTCAGTCCGACGTCGTTGCTTGAGCATGTGGGTCCTTTTAGTGACTATCATCTCATTCTGACTCACAAGGTAATATATGAGCGTAGGTACCAAGACTTCTATGCTCGTCGTTCTAAGGCAGGAGATTACATCATTCTAGATAACGGTGCCGTGGAGAAAGGTGGTAGGAGCGTGCCCTTGAAGGACATTGTTCTGGCCGCTGTACTAACGAAGCCCACTGTTGTGGTTCTTCCTGACTACTTGTTTGATAGTGATAGGACTCTAGACGAATTGGAGGACGCCTTAAGGAGTCCACAGCTCCGTTTCATGAGACGAGTCCTTCCTGAGGTACAGCTCTGTGCCGTTGTGCAAGGCGTCGACCAAGACGATTGGCTGGAGTGCTTTCGTATTCTAAATGACCCGAGGAATGGTATAGACGCTTTAGGTATACCTAAGGTGACAGGACAACTGTTCGGACACCGTTGGAAGGCACTCGAGAAAGTACAAAGGAGAGTACGGAAGACCTGTCATCTATTTGGAGTATGGTGGCAAGATAGTCTTGAGGACATTCGTTATGAGTCTCAGTTCAACTTCGTCGAGGGTGTAGACACCCCAAAACCTATTCGCTTGGCTGCTTACGGTCTGAGTCTTGATGATTGGGGCAAGATGCCTAGGGGCAAAGATTTCGTAGACAGCAGTGTTGATAGCATTGATCTTGAGCTACTGAAGGCGAACTGCGAAGGTTTCGTGGAGGTGTGTAAGGGATGATAGTTGAGAAGATTATATCTGGAGGACAGACCGGGGCTGATATGGGTGGTCTTGAGGCAGGGAAGGAACTTGGTATTAGAATCGGTGGAACCGCTCCTCTCGGCTGGAAGACAGAAAGGGGTCCCCGACAGACGCTCCTAAGTGGTTTTGGCTTAGTTGAGGCTGGAATTGGTGGCTATCCCTTCAGAACAGAGATGAATGTAGCTAATAGTAACGGCACTGTGGTCTTTGGGGACTTTTACTCGCCTGGCACTGTACTTACTACTAAGTATTGTGCTAGAGCACTAAAACCGTTATACAGAGTTTGCAGGGAAGATAACCCCGTCATCGAGAAGCAAGACTTTCTTAACTGGCTGGCAAAGTATAATGTACGGGTTCTAAATGTGGCAGGTAATAGAGAGTCCAAGAATCCTGGCATACAGGGGAGAGTGAGAAACTTCTTGTTAGAGGTATTACGATGAGTACGCAGCTGGACCATGACCTATTTACTGTGATTGCTCGGGACCTATCTGAGGCTTGGAACCTCTGTGTCAGGGGTATCATGGACCATGGTTACAAGTATCTCATTACGGGAGGGAGCATGGTAGGTTCACATCGCAGAGAGTTTGATGCTGTTGCCATTGAGGTACTTTATCCTGGTAACAGACCTCTGGTTCCCGACGTGCCTGAGGGTGTGCCTCCTCCGACCTCGATGGACTACGTTGAGAGGTACTTACCTTATTTGATGACGAGTGACAGACGAACGAAGGAGCTGTATACCTACGGCGAGGATGTTGATGTGCAGCTACCGGAGCTGATTCGAATGCTTAAGGAGGCAGGGGACGGTACTAATCAAGCCTGCATGTCCATTGGTGGTGCTAAGTCAATACTTCTTGAACACTCGCAGTGTTTGAGGGTAATAGATACGCGGATAAGGGAAGGTAAATTACACTTCCATGTCTACTTCCGTAGTTGGGACCTTTGGTCTGGGTTTCCCGCTAATATGGCTGCGATACAAATTCTGAAGGAGTACGTAGCAAGTGAAGTGGGAGTCGAGGATGGAAGGCTCTTTGCGTACAGTAAGGGTTTGCATCTCTATGAGCTCAATTGGGAACTCGCTAATATAGTTTTGGGGAGGCGAGAGGGTGACACAGACCTTTTTATGGTCAAGTGTTAAGAGGTGGTAATATGGAGAGAATAGAAGGCTATTTAGACCCAAGCACACCAGAAGAGTATCTAGAAGCTGCTATGCGCCTTTGCGAGAAAGCCTTTGAGTATTGGGAGGAGCTACCTGATGGTGATGGGACTCCAACACCTGGTGACGAAAATGAGACTAAATCAGATATGCTTGCAACAATTGGAGGTTGTACTGGTTGTGGACTTGACTGCTTAAAAGTGAAAGCTATGGTAGACAAGATATAACTTAACACTTTGTTGTCAAGTGTTAAGAAAGGGAGGGAGTAAATGGATAGAATGGACTCTTTTGAGCCTAAAGATGGTGACCATAAGGGTGAAAGGGTGGTAGTAGTTGAACAGCTTAATAGTGGAGTACATAAGTGCCTGACCTTGGAGGGAGATTTCCACTATTATGATGAGGATAGCTACGAGGTAAAGCCAACTTGACACTCGTAAAGGAGGTAATATGAGGATATGTTGCGACATAGACGGAGTATTAGCCGATGTACGAAAGTATGTAGATGAGTACTTGCCTCACGACTGGAAGACATACTTTGAGCATACACTAGAATTCGAACCCATCCAGAACATAGCATACCTACTAGACGCTTTCTGTTCTTTCGACCACGTCGGAGACGAGTTGATATTCGTAACAGGACGTCCGGAAAGTAACAAAGACGATACCAAATGGTGGCTACTGAAAACTATGCCATTTGATACTAGTCTATACGACCTCTACATGCGTCCCAACGACGATCATCGATCTACGCACGAAATTAAGATGGAATGGTTCCGAGAGTTAAAGCCGGGCCTGATAATTGACGACGATCCGAAAGTAGCGAAAGCAGCTACCAGAGAGGGATTTATTGTACTACAGGTACACGGCTTTCGTGCGACTAAGAATGATAGCGTGCCGCAAATATGGGTCTGAGGAGGTAGTGATGTTCAAAGAGGACTTATGGTGCGGATATTGTGGTGGAAAGTACTTCGAAGTTAAGCGTTCAAGTTGGGTTTGCACTAGTTGTGGAGCAACTTTTGAAGACAATCCTGGTTATGGTTACTTCACCTCGCATTGGGGAAGTAACGGACCTAATGCTCCTGAGCGGTATAGTTCGAATACCGGTGAGTCGTTAAACGACTCTATGCTTCCTCGAACCCCTGAAGGGATAGTAAGACACTCTGACAGTCGTGAGGAGTTGGAGGAGTATCTGGAGTCTACGCAAATTAAGTAAGGAGGCAATGATGAGTAGTAGTCAGTCAGCAATTGTTGTGGTAGCGGCAGTTATCCTGTACGAAGGTAAGGTAGTTGTTCAGCAGAAACTGAGTTCGAACAGTCCTGAGATTGTTGGTAGGTGGGAATGTCCCGGAGGTAAGGTCCGCTTTGGTGAAGACTTCGTCGGTGCATTGAAGCGAGAGGTAAAGGAGGAACTGAGTTGGGAGGTGAATGTACATCGACTACTTCATGCGCAGATTAACACCTACTCGAGTGGTGTTGACTATTTAGTGTTGTTCTATCATTGCACTTTACAGATACCTCTTGAGCATGTCATAAGTGAGCGCTATCGACTGGTAACGCTTGAGCAACTTACTGCGTTTGACCCCTTACCAGGTACGGTCGAAGCGGTTAGGAGACTTGGTGAGGTAACTACTGTGCGAGAGGAATTCAGTTTCGTCCAAAATGATACCGGCAGTCAGACACCCGACGAGACCCTTCATGTTATGACCTACGAGCTTGGCAAGGTGGTTGAGTACCATCACAAGGCTAAGAGGTATGGTGCGACTACCTACTATAGCGACGAGAATCAACAGAAGGAGACATCTGACCTGATATCGATGGTCCGTATGTACTGTGAACAGAAGGGTTGGAGCTACGATGTGTTAACGGCGCTAGGTGAGGCTGCCTATTTGGACAGAATGGAGGACTTAAGAAAACATGGGATTACTACAAAAACTTAGGAGTAGTGGTAAAGACGCTTTTATGGGCGGCTTGCAGGAGCAGATAAGACAACAAGCTGTGAATGAGCTTGCTAGCGGCAAGTTAAAGAGTCCGGCTAGCCTTGACGAAGTTTGTGGCAGAATCATTCCGGCGTTTAGGAAGAACCCTCTGACTGCCAGTGTGTTGAAGGGTCTCAAAGTTGAGGACTCCGAACTTCGTGAACTGCTCAGGAAAGTGTTGACTGAAGTTGGGGTTGAGTTGAAGTGACCTACCAACTACACTTAGAGAGGAGATGTGCATGAAGGACTTTTTGGCGGGTACGTTTGGTAAGTTTCTCCAGTTGGTGTTCAGCGTGGTGGGTTTTGGCTTGCTAATAGCAGGACTCGTGTCGTGTGGAACGACTGGAGGTGTTGGTGGATTCGCTGTAGGCAGTCTCCTCATTTTGTTGGGGGTGTTGTGTTTTTGTGCAGTGTTTGGTGTAAGATATTGGTTAGGTCACGTAATGCGAATTAGGTAGTGAGTAAGTGAAACCACCTGAATGCAGCGAGTGCGCTCTCCTCAACTGTCCTGGACCTGTTCATACTGAGTTCTCCGACGAGCAGGTTGACGCCTTCTTCGTAGGCGAGGCTCCCGGTCGTGTCGAGATTGAGCAGCGTCGTCCTATGGTTGGCTGGGCAGGTCAAACTCTTAGACACTCCCTGAAGCATATGGACATTCTCAGATACGCCATAGGGAACATTTGGAGGTGCAGACCTTCTGACAACAAGCTTCCTGATGATGCTGATTGGACTAAAGCTACATACTGTCGAAATCTATTGCACGAGGAGCTGAGCAGAGGTCAAAAGCTCGTTGTACCACTTGGTGAAACTGCGCTTCGTGCTCTTACCAACGTCGACGTCAGTATTACGTCGATTCAGGGACACCTCTTTTCGTCCAACGGACGTGTTGTTATGCCTATGTTTCATCCCTCTTATGTAAGACGTCACGGTTCGAGTTGGACGGACTGGGAAAGATGCTTTGACAAGCTCAAGCTCTTTGTCGATACGGGCAGAACCCACTACATAAGTTACGATGACCGTATGGTCTATAAGGCCAAGACAGAGGTTCAGGCTCTTCGCTACTTAGAGCGTCTGCGTGAGTTGAAGGCTGAATACAAGGTCATGTCGTGTGATATTGAGACGAGTGCCGGATACGTCCCTTGGGCAGGTGCGGAGATTCTAAGCATTGCTATAGGTTGGACACCCACACAATCCATTGCTATGATGTGGGACTTAGTTGATCATGGAGAGGCCTTTGACCTATTGAAGTCCTTGCTCGAAGACCCAAATATCATTTGGCTGTGGTACAATGGACCGTTTGATACTCAACACTTGCGGAAAGCTGGAATTGAGCCGAGGATTGACCGCGACGCAATGCTCGAGACTCACTTACTGGACGAGCGAGACGGTGTTCACGCCCTGAAAAGAGACTCAGGCCTTTGGCTAGATGCACCTGACTGGGAATGGGACATCAAGCAGTATGCGCCAGGTAAGGAGGATGACTATAGGGTCATACCTGAGGATAAGCTCTTAGTGTACAATGGTATGGACACTAATCATACTACTCATCTGTCTGAGGTAGTTCGACCTCACTTGGAGCTTGAGGGATTGACGTGGTACTGCGACAATGTACTAGTGCCGGCGTACAACATGTTGGCGAGGGCTCGCTATGTAGGGTTTCGTGCTGACGTACGCAGGATACAGGAGCTGCAGGGGAAGATACAGCCAGTTATGGATGAGCTTGAGCATCAGTTGGTAGAGCTTACCGGCAATCCTTTCTTCAATCCTAACTCCTGGCAAGACAAACTGAAGGCCTTACACGAGCGTGGAATCATGGTCCCGAACACCCGTAAGGAAACGCTCGAGGAATACACAGGCGATGAGCTGATTGACGGTATTAGGGCTTTTATGGACGCGTCCAAAATCAAGGGTACTTATCTGGACGGAGTTGTTGACGACATCTACGACGACTTGAGGGCTCATCCCGACTGGAAGTTGCCAGCTGAGACAGGGAGGTTGAGGTGTCAGGATCCTAACATGCTGGGTATGCCTAGGAAGGCTGAGGAAGAAGAACATAGGTGGAAGCGCTTCGTTAAGGAGATATGGATTGCCGACCCTGATACGCTTCTCATGCATATAGACCGAAAGGGTAGTGAGTTTAGGTGCTGTCTGTTTCTTGCAGACGAACAGGATTTTATGGACACGCTTCGTGCCAATCCTGATGCTGATATACACGGCGAATTTGCGTTAATGATTTACGGCCCTGATTACTCTAAGGAACAGCGTGTATATGCCAAGATGGTAGTATTCGGAATACAGAACAACCGTGAAGCACCTTCTATAGCAAGACAGTTTACAGCCATTGAACGAGCTAAGGCCCGCAAGGAAGGTAGAAACGACTATCACGTCTGGACTGTGCGAGAAGCTCAAACCTTCATCAACAAATTCTTTGCACGTGTACCTAAGGTACCAATATGGAAGAAGGCAATTATGATAGAGGCACTTTCTACAGGGAAGCTTACAAGCTTCCTCGGACGTATCAGGCGTTTTGGTTTAGTCGACGAACACCGTCGCAAGGGTGTCGAAAACGAAGCCGTGAATTTCCCCATATCGTGTCTCAGTAACGACCTCAACCTGTTGAGTTGCACTGCGACTATGAAACAGTTTGGGAAATATGGTGTTGAAGTCCTTGTACCCATACACGACGCTGGTCTCCTTCGTATACCGAAGGATAGCATTTATCTCAGGGACGAGATACAGGGTATGTGGGAGGAACTTCCAACCAAATATCTACATACTGACCTACCATTCCCTTGCGACGTGACCATGGGAGAGCGATGGAGCGACTTATAGCAATTTTGTGGGAAGTTTTTGGTAAACATACTTAGCCTTCCCAAAACGATTCCTGTTCTGATACTCGTGACTACAAGACTGTCGTCTGTTATAATAGTAAGTAGAATAAACAAAGGAGGTTGGTAGTATAGCCGCAAAGAAATATCGTGACATGACTGCCGAGGAAAAGGCCAAGCGACGTGTGTATTCTAAGGCGCGCACGAAACGAATTATGGTCGCTGCTCGGGAGGCCGGTATCATAGGGGCACCTCGACCCAAGATGTCCGAAGCGGAAGCGAAAGCCAAGCGGAAGGCATACAGTAAGGCATACCGGAAGACCATCCAGGCGCAAGCCAGAGCCTATCGCGAAATGATGAAAGGCAAAGATTGAGGCAAAAATTGATGCCAGTAGTCATGCAGCGCGGAGGATTTAACTTAAGGAGGTAGCTAAGTAGGAGTATGGTATCTATTGTTGTAGGAGCTCTAGTCATAGGCCTTCTGACAATCTTTGCCTTGGTGATAGGTCAGGGTGTTGTTTCGGGTCAGGAAACCTCGGGGTGGCCCACGGTACTGACCACCATCCTTAACAACATCACACCCATTATAGGCATCGTGGGCATCATAGCGATGTTCATCATCGTAATCAAGGCCGCAGGAGGCCTGGGCGGTGGTGGAGGGCTCTAACGAATTCGGCAACCTTTCACAAGACAGAGGGGAAAGGCTCTTGGAGCCTTTCCCCTCTCCCGTTTAGGGTAGGAGACATTCCACATCATGGCTAGATGGGCAGCTTTCTTTATATTCATGTTTGTGACCAGCCAACTGATTGCGGTCATGATTGAGGGTGGAGGTTTCGCAGTTGCTCAGCTCGATGGTGATCTTACTGAGTCCGCAACAGTAATTACTGTGGACAGTACTACGAATTTCCTGAGTGCTGATGTCTCTCATCCTTCATACATCATGGTTGAAGACGAAGTCGTTTCTTACACAGGTAGGACTTCAACCACCTTTACAGGTGTTATGAGAGGTGTAGCGGATCCGCAAACAGGTAGGAGGGTCGATGCCGTGGTACACGCAGATAATGCTAAAGTGAAGACACTCAACGTCGCTGCTATGGATAGTTTTATGGGGTACAATGTGACTACATCCGGTGCAGAGTTCGGTACTCTAGACGCCGTTAAGTTTACAGGGAGACTCTTTGTAAACATGCCCAAGTTCCTGTTATGGGATTATCCATGGTTCACTGGACCGTGGGTCGTGGCTAGATTCATACTATTTGCGTTCTCGGCTGGATTCCTCTTTGGATTAGGTCTTGTGATGCTAGCGCTGGCAAGGGGGATCTGGGGAGTATGATAAAGAGACTCCTGGTGTCGCTATCGTTGCTACTACTGGTACCATTCCTGTTAGGTATAGCGGCGCCTGATAGTGGACCGTATATAAGTCGTGTTGATATCTATCGACATTGCTTAGAGGACGACGACATGCTTGTCGTTGTAAGATACAACATACCCTACGCAAGCGTGCCTGACGAGAGTATTACACAAGCCTACATAGGTCGGTTCATGGACGGTTCGACTGAACTGGCTCGTGTCTCTCCGTACTCATATTATAGCAAGGGTTACGATTATGGTATGTTCTCGATGTATCTGGACGCTGCAAGTGCTCCGGTTTGGGAGGGTGCCTACACTGTTGAGCTTCAAGGAAGTCCTACACTGGATTGGACTCCGTCCATTCCCTCGATATCTACTGGGAGTCTCAATTGGAGAGCTGCCACAAGTTCCTCAGCGACGCGAGTCCTGATGTACTCACATCTGATTGCATGGGCAGACGAGCTGAGCGATTACTGGAGTATAGCCCTAACCGCGTCGACGGCTGGCGGAACGGTACTTTCTAGTTATGGAGAGGCTTATTTTACCAACGCAATATCAGGACTCAGGACAATGTGTCCCAACCTCTTTTCGGCAGGTACGTCTGTTCCTCAGTACGAGGGTGTAGAGTGGCAGAAGGCGCAGTCGGAAGCTACCAAAGGTGCCTGGCCACTAGATTGGGGAGGTGTATCAGTGTGGTTGGGACTACCTAGCGGTGACGAAGTGTTTCGTACCCTTATCGGCTTTGTCATAGTTTTCCTTCTATGCTCAATATTGATGGCCAAGACTAACAGAACTGACTTCGCACTACTCGCGGGCTATGGTTTGCTTATTGTACTCGCAGTTCCGGGGTGGATATCGCCTGTTATAGTTGCTGGTTTTACTTTTCTGTCGTTGCTTGGCTTTGGTTTAGTTTTCATATTGGGAAAGGCGTCATGAAAAGAGGACTTGTCTTAGGACTTCTGTTACTGGTGTTGTTGATACCGAGTGTAGTAATGGCTGCTTTTTATTCTGCTCCTATTACTGTTACGGAAAGTGACGACAACAGTTATACGCAATTGCCGGTTTCGGTTTCGGTGAGCAACTCCTATCTTGCTGACAGCTATTTCATTGACTCGACGGGTCTGGATACTCGGTTACTCTTAGGTAGCACTGAGCTGCGACACATGTTGGCGAGCGACAGAGTAACGTTCGTCGCCGATATTACAGCTAGCTCTCAACACAACTTTTCGTACACAACCGGGAACTCGTTGTTGGATGACTTCCCTATAATAGTTGGCCATAATGGCTATGTCACCATCACCGATGTCCTCGCCCTAGAGCCTACCAACGACTTCACCCTTGAGGCAAACGGCTACTACGGCATCGCAACGTCTGGTAGCTCTATATCCAAGGAAGATGCAGTTGTCATATATGCTGATGGAGCAGGGAATATAGTCGGTGCTATCC
>SDBS01007281.1_pt1 | contig 10759 bp, 9 predicted proteins | sample 2277091 | NCBI WGS metagenome assembly SDBS01 (sample SAMN10404972, study PRJNA504765) | marine sediment metagenome | isolation source: marine sediment core GS10_PC15, 163 cmbsf | place: Arctic Ocean: Southern Knipovich Ridge | collected 2010 | reverse complement strand
ATCTGGAGGAATTCATCATGTCGAAGGAAGCATCTGCTGAAGCAACTGTTCGCAACATCCGCCGCAAGACCCGAAGGAAATACTCCGCTGAAGAAAAGATCCGCATAGTTCTCGAAGGCATACCTGGCGAAACTCACGTCGGCTCATGACGCCAAACCTCTCTCAAACGAATACAGAAGAAAGCTTATAAGCTCAGCACGACGCTTCCTGATTTGGCTTCGCAAGCATGACAGAGCCTACCAGGACATCCCAATTACATGGCTTGATACTCTTACTCCACCCAGGTTTGTTAATCCGCGGACCACCCATGAGTTTGTCACCTTGGAACAAATAAATGCAATTGCAACAGCCCCCACATTTTCCTTGGTCCATAAGCGTGCCCAAGCCGCTGCAGCTTTCTTGTTTCTTTCGGGAATACGAGTTGGTGCGTTTACGACACTTCCCCTCGAGTCAGTCAATATTGAAGATCATTCAATTCTTCAATGGCCGTCATTAGGCGTGAAGACCAAATTTAAGAAAGAAGCCGAGACATTCCTCCTGGATATTCCTGTACTTCTAGACGTTGTTCAGAATTGGGATGAACTCGTTAAAGGGGTATTACCAAAACATGGATACTGGTTTGCTCCATTATGTCCCGAGACTGGCGCAATTAATCTTGAGATCACTATAGTTGGAACTCATCGAGATTCAAGGCTTCGTAAAGATCTCCGAGAATGGCTGGAGCGCGTCGGCTTGCCGTATCTCTCTCCCCACAAATTCCGACACGGCCATGCAGTTTATGCTATTAAGCTAGCAAAGGACGTTGCATCGTTAAAGGCGATTAGCCAGAACCTGATGTATTCAAACCTCAGTGTTACCGATGGTGTTTACGGTATTCTATCGGCAGATGACGCACGAGAGCTTATTACAGGTCTTGGAAACTCAAGCTAGTACCAGGAAGGACTTGAGTCAACTCATTTCCGATATCGGAAACTGTTTTTCCTTCCTATATCTACTCTCAATGTATCTAAGGACTTTGGAGAAAACAAAAAACATCTCGAAAAAGGGGTAAAAGTGGGCCCGGTAGGAATTGAACCTACGACCAACCGGTTATGAGCCGGCCGCTCTTACCACTGAGCTACGGGCCCTCGTTTATGATTTTAGCAGAGCCGCACAGCTTGTGGAAGGGTGTTTCTGATTCGGTTGTTTGTCATAGGCTCTTCAAACTCACCGAGCACACCGATTCGGGTTATGGCTCCTCAAACTGGGATCCAAGGGATCCCGCCCCAGAATTTCCAGTGAAAGGAATCCTCCCCAAACCAGGTGGCACCTAATTTTTCTTGCCCTTACGAAACAAATGGGGTCGTGCCCATCAAGTGCGTTTACTCACGGGCAAGTGCATGGCGGGCAAGCCGCCGCTCCGTTCCACGTCCCTCCCGCGGCTTCGCACTCCGGTTTAGGAAGATTCCCGAAGCATACGGGGGATCCATTACTTGAGCCTGGTTCAGGCGTTTGGGTGGGGGTTGGAGGGACGGGAATGATGGTCAACACAACTACATCAGGATGTGCCGTGACGGCTTCGTGCTCCGTCCAACAACTCGCACCTGGGTAGAAAGGGCTATCCAGTATGTACCATTTTTGTTGGGCATCTTCCCCGATCACTTTCACATCCTGCCCGGCGAATAGTGCATGTACGACTTCGTAGACATCTCCAGGACCCCTCCAACAAAGCGTATTACGATTAACGTGACTGATGGGCCCGAACATTGGGTCAGGTGTGAAGGGTGGGGCGAAAAGATCCAGCATGTCCCCGGAAACCGGTTCGACGGTCGGGGTGGGCACTGTGGAGGTAGGTGTAGGATCTCTCGGGTGAAAAGTTGATGTCGCATCTGCAATTTCTGCGCTCCACCCTTGACTAGTCTCGGATGGTGGAACAACTTCTAATTCTATAAAAACCATCGGGGGGATCAGTGTCGCATCATCGTCAGGATCTTCGGCATTCAATTTCATAAATTCAGCCATGAGATCTTCCGTCGTGGTGATTTCGACAAGCGCCGCCCAGCAATGCTCGGCTGGATTATCGGGCTGCTGTACGACGACGTATTCGCCTTTTTGACCTACGCCGATGATCACGACCTCGATTCCCGCTGGAAGTACGGTAACAAGGTCATAAGTAGGACCAGGTCCAGTGTAGCAGGGTGTGTCCTGCTCTATACTGGCGATTCGGTCGGCGTCCGTCACCCGAATCGTTCTGGAGGTTGGCTTATTACACGCCGTGATGAAAAGCGTCGGTAAAGCGGTAGAAATGAGAAATTTTATCCCCAAAAGTCTTTGCGGTTTCATTTGACCTCCTTTCATCCAGCTTTGTCAGTTTAGCAGGAGAATCACTCTCGTGCACCCTGGTTCTTTGACCACCTTTAGTCTGGCCAAGAATGGAATCGATGAAGTCGAAAGGATTGCAGTGGAAAAGCTATACACCTAGTAGAAGGATCACTGGATTCAACACGCTGTTCATCATTGCACGTATATAAGTAAAACCTTTTTAAAGAGAAGGTTCTTGATAACGAAACATTTTGAGGGTTTGCTGTGGGGACACTGCCCCCTTAGAGCTGGCGAAGGGATTCGAGCCTGTGAAAGTCGGGGTGGCACCTAGTTCAGGACATGCACCTGTGGCATGAGGGGGACACGGGCGATGATGTCCTTGAAATCCGCCTCGGTGATCTGGTCATCGGGCTTGTCGATCAGGCAGCGACACATGGCCTCGATGACGTTCGTGCCGAAAGAGCGCCCCTCCAGGCGGGGGGTATTCGTCACGAGGACATGCAGATTGCGCTTCTGCAGCGCCTCGACATTCTCCGCCGTGGTGGTGTTGGTTATGATGATTTTTCCGCTCAGGTCATCGGGCAGGTTTGACCAGATCTGCAGGAAGTCACCGGCGATGACATCCGCCTCCTCATAGAAACGGCTGTACTTCTTGGATGGCTCCTTCACTTGCTCCGCACCCACGGGGTAGAGCCAGCGGAAGGGAAGCTGAGTCATGATGGGCAGAAGCAGGACCGCCATGATGTGCACGGTGCGGATGCTGTGGATGGGTAGGGGGATGTCGAGTGTGAACATGAAGTCGCCGAAGGTCACATCACAACCTGCATCGACGAGCGCCTTAGCCAGTCCGTAGCGATCAACGGCTGTAGTCTTGAGAGCCTTCTTGCCGCGCAGGTCATATCCATGCTCCTTGAGCGCATGTATTGCTAGCGGCGCGAGGAGATGCTTGATGCCGTTGCCATCCCCCACCTTGGAGATCTTAATTGCTTTGCGGATCCGCTTAACCTCGCGGAAATAGTAGCGCCGACCATTCACCCACAGATAGAATTCCGTCCCGCCCACGCCAAAGGCGTCCACCTTGCCGTCATTGTCGAGGTACATCTGGACGCAGAGATCGAAATCGCCGTCCGTGCCCTGACGGCTGAGCGAGAAATGCTCTCCCATGAACTCGGCTTCCGTGGAGTGATCTCGGGTCGTGGAGCCCAGGCTGACACTCAAAACTTTCTTCATGGCTTGTCTATCCTCCAAAAAAGAATAGCGTATTCTTATTACATTCACAATTAAAGGGAATAACTTATTCCGTCTCTTCTACAGGTAGGAACAACCGGATTATCCATTCCCCGAAAGGATAGCTTGATTTATCACCGATAAAGGGCAAACCATAGCCTGTAATATCTATCAGCTTTGACATTGAAAAAAAAACAACCGCCCGGAGGCGGTAAGGAGCGGGCGGCGGGATTCGAACCCGCGCATGTCAGCTTGGAAGGCTGATGCCTTACCACTTGGCGACGCCCGCGTATGATGTGATTCTACCGTTCGCCCCTGAGCGGGTCAAGCCAACCAGGGTCAGACCCTGACTTCACCCGACAATACACCAATCAGAGACACTGATCCGCTTAATATAAAGGCAATCCAAGCTCGTCGCCCACCCCATCCTTGCCATCTGCGACGAGTTTTTCACTCCCGCTTCCTTCAGTCAACCGCACTTTTGCGATGGTGTGGAAGCTCCCGGGGACCTCTGCAAGTTCCCCGACTACAATTCGCTCGCCGGATTTCAATCGCTCGACTAGCTCCTTGCGGGGCAGCAGCATAAGGTCACCCCAGATCGGTCCCCGGCGAACATAACCTTTCGCAACCTGGACCCGGTCTCCTTTAGATGTGTACCTTGCTGCAACGAGAACAACATCTATCTTGCGCGATTCCTTCGTGACGCGAATCCCTCGCATCGTACCCTCCAATCGCAAAGGGGATGTAAAATACGGGTGGGATAACAAACAGTCGGGGTGGGCGGACTTGAACCGCCGGCCTCCGCGTCCCAAACGCGGCGCGCTTCCATCTGCGCTACACCCCGGCTCGGCAAGAGTATAAGACGCGCCTCCTTCATGGTCAAGGAAAGAATGGAGAACACAACCTTTTATGGGTGACGCAATCTTCGCTCGCTATTTCGATGCCCAATACCGCTCCTTCGGAGATGACATTACCTTATGGCGTCATCTTGCGGCTGAGCACGGTGACCCCATTGTTGAACTTGGCTGCGGAACAGGTCGAGTCGTTCGGGCACTCATCCAGGCGGGACACCATGTAATTGGAATCGATAACGATCACCACATGCTCGCCCGTGCGCAGATCCACCTCGCCCCCTTCTTTCCCCAGAATTCATGCCTCGTGCAAGCCGAAATCCAGACTTTCGGATTCAATGTGAGTTTCAATCTAGCGATCGCCTCCATGAACACGCTGGCAACATTCGACGACGTTGAGCTGAACACTGCTTTTGACAACGTCACCCGGCAATTAACGCCCGGCGGGCTTTTCGCCTTCGAGATCCCAAATCCGGCGGTCGATCCTTTTAAAGGAGTCGACCCCAACGAACTCCTGACCGGCTTTGTTGAGCCTGAAAGCGGGAATCCGTGCCAGGTTTACGCTCAACGGATTGAAGGACCCGTTCAAGACCAGGTGGTAATCCTTTGGCATTACGATGAGCTTTTAATGGATGGATCCACCCATCGCTATTCGCTTCGCCAAGAATATTTCTTGCGGCCAGAAAAAAAGATCCGAGAGTTCCTGAATCGTGCGAACTGCACGGTCATTGAGACGTACGGTGATTATGCTCGTTCCAGCTTTGAAGAAGACTCTGAGACAATGATCGTCATTGCTAAAGCGAACTTACCATAGAAAAAGTTCCCCCGATGCCTCTACCCCGGGGGAACTCATCACAAACCGATTGCAATTCAAGCGGCTATTCTAGGCCGCAGTCTCCAACGATCACTCGAGCTGGCGTATGACCAGCATAACTTTACCCTGGATCTCGAGGTGTTTAGGATCCTGAATGATGATCGGATCCATCGTGGGATTCGCAGGCTGCAGCCGGATCGTATTCCCCTCATGATAGATGTATTTTAATGTCGTCTCTTCGAGATCCTTCAGCCATACCGCCACCATATCACCATTGCGCCAATGGTAATCGCGTTTCATCACGACAATATCACCATCACTGACCATGGCATCGATCATTGAGTCACCCTTGACTTCAAGGGCGAAGACTTCATCTGTGGTGCTGAGCATATCACGCGTGATCTCGATCGCCTCGTCTGCACCAAACATGGGCGAATCCGTGCTGGGGAGATGCACGGGTTCGCTGGCGAAGATACGCCCTACCTTCGGGATACGGATCACATCGCCCAGTTTACCCGTCGCCTTTAACAACTTGTCGGTGAGGCGGATCCCCCGGGATACATTCTTATCGCGATCCAGATATCCCTCATCCACCAATCGATTAAGGTTGTAATTAACAACAGATGTTGAAGATATACCCACAGCCGCCCCAATTTGCCGGATGGATGGGGGATAGCCATTCTCCGTGGAGAAGCTCTGGATAAAATCCATTATCCGCCGCTGGCGGTCCGTCAATTGTCCCTTCGCCATTATTCCTCCTCTGTGAGGCTGTTAGCCACACCAGGAATAAAATCAAACCCCCACAGAAAATATCGCACACTTGTTCTTATTCTAGCGGAACATACGTTCTATGTCAAGCGCGGAAATTCCCGCTCCACTTCACTGTACACGCCTTATCGATCAACACATTTGCATCCCCGGTGTCTGGCTGTACAATGCCCCAAATCACTTATTTTAAGGGAGCGCTTGATGGATATCTTAAAACAACGCATTCTCTCAGATGGGCAGAATCTCGGCGGAGGCATTCTGAAGGTAGACGGGTTTGTGAACCACCAGGTGGACCCGGCGCTCATGGAGGCGTGCGGGCAGGAGCTGGCAAAACGCTTTAAGCATGTAGGGGCAACCAAAGTCCTCACCGCAGAGATCTCCGGAATTGCCCCTGCCCTAATGACTGCACACCATCTGGATCTACCGGTCGTCTACGCCCGCAAGAGCAAACCGATCACGATGCCAGACCAAGTCTTCCTGACCCTCACACCATCCCACACCAAAGGCAGGACAGTCGAGTTGATCGTATCACCGGAATACCTCGGCAGCGGGGAGCAAGTCCTGATCATCGACGATTTCCTCGCGTCAGGACAGACGATCATGGGCCTGATCCGGCTCGCCCAGACTGCCGGCGCTGAAATCGTAGGAATCGGGGCCCTGATCGAGAAGCGCTTTGAGGGTGGACGCGATATCCTCACCTACCTGAACGTCCCCATTGAAGCTCTTGCCGTTATCGTTGATATGAGCGATGGTAAGATCGTATTCGAAGACTAGCAACATAATGGACACAATCGCGGTTCTGGATTTCGGATCACAGTACGCCCAACTTATCGCCCGGCGAGTCCGCGAATCCCATGTATATTGCGAACTCTACCCGCACAATGCACCGGAACAGGACGTTCTCCCTCACAACCCTCTTGGCTTTATCCTCTCAGGAGGACCATCCTCGGTATATGAACCCGACGCACCTCAGATCCCCGCTTACGTCCTCGCGAGCGGTCTCCCCATCCTTGGGATATGCTATGGAATGCAGGCTCTAACGCATTCACTGGGCGGAAAGGTCGCCCCCGCCGCCCAAAGAGAATATGGTCCGGCTGAGATCGAAACCTCGCGGGAGAACCCGCTTCTCAACATGGGTTTTCAGCAGGTCTGGATGTCTCACGGAGACCGGATCGAAAGCCCGCCGCCCGGCTTCGACATCTTCGCTCGTTCAGAGAACTCGCCGATTGCAGCTTTGGGCGACAGCAGCAGTCATCGTTACGGCATCCAATTCCATCCCGAAGTGCAGCACACCCCGGGCGGTTCCGAAATCCTGCGCACCTTCGTTGTGAACATTTGCAAGGCGAAACCCGAGTGGATGCCAGCATCCATCGCAGAAAATGCGATCCGCCAGATCAGCCAGCAAATCGGGGACGGAAAAGCTATCGCCGGCGTAAGTGGAGGCGTGGATTCATACGTCGCCGCCGCGTTAGTTCATCGGGCGATTGGCGACCGCCTGCAGTGTATATTCGTCAACAACGGCCTGATGCGTCACGGTGAACCTGAACAAGTGGTAAAGGCATTTGTCGACGTCCTCGGCGCTAAGTTAAATTCCATCGATGCCACCGAAACCTTTCTCGATGCGCTTGATGCTGTGACTGACCCAGAAGAAAAGCGCCGGAAGATCGGCGAGAAGTTCATCCGCGTCTTCGAGGAAGAGGCTCGAGAATTCGGCGATGCAGATTTCTTGGTCCAGGGGACAATCTACCCCGATGTGGTTGAATCAAGTGGCCCTGACCGCCGGGTAGCTGAACGAATTAAAACGCATCATAACGTAGGAGGGCTGCCCGAGGATCTCGCGCTTGAGCTGGTCGAACCGCTTCGCTATCTATTTAAAGATGAAGTGCGCGCCGTCGGGTTGGAGATCGGACTCCCCGAGAACGTCATCTATCGCCAACCGTTCCCGGGCCCAGGTCTCGCCGTGCGCTGCCTCGGGCAAGTCACCATGGAGCGTTTAGAGCGGATCCGCCAAGCCGACCGCGTCGTTATGGAAGAACTGAATGCGGCGAACTTAATGGTGGGTCCCCTCACAGATTCCAAAAAATCGCCTGCCGGAAGCGGCCGTATTGCCCAGGCTTTCGCTGTGCTCTTACCCGTGCGTTCTGTTGGCGTAATGGGTGATCAACGCACCTATGCGGAAACCGTCGCTGTTCGTGCGGTGACAACGGATGACTTCATGACTGCTGACTGGGCTCGAATGCCAACGCCCGTTCTCGCCCAGATCAGCACACGTATCGTCAACGAAGTTGATGGGGTCAACCGTGTAGCCTACGACATCAGCAGCAAGCCGCCGGCAACAATCGAATGGGAATAATCTGCGATAATATAATCGCGGAGGTCGGCTCATTTGTCAGCCCGTTCTCTTCCCCTCGTGTCTTAACGCGCGGGCTGCGCCTGTGACCGGAAGTAGAGCTTCCGCACTCCACATCAAACCTTCAACCCCTCACCTGCGTGCTTAGAACCACAATGTATCTCCCATGAGCGTTGTTAAGTGTTCCTTTTTGCATAATTCGTTTGAGCTGAGAGCTTGATGTTTGATCCAGGGGGTGCACTACAAAGTAAATCATAACCTCTTCATTGGTCTATCTTATTTGTTCACTCGCGCAAACATCAAAGCGCTGGCTGCTCGTGCGGCCGGAAGCTCTGCTTCCGCACTCGCCATAAACCTAACAACCCATCCTTAGCGTGGGGAGAAACATATATCAGCCCCGCGGCAGCTTCAGTCGGGCTTAATGGTTGGCGATTCCATTCAACCAATAATTCTCAGGGCCTGGATTAGCAACGAAAATTCAACAGCCAGAACTGCAATGAATCCAGCGCAGAGAATTACACGGATCAACCGATCAGCCAGATTCACTTTCCCTTGAGTGGTTTCTCGAGGGTGATCAAGATCTAGAAATCGCAAGGTATCCAGGATTAGAGATGACATGCCCGCACAACCTCACCGGTCCGATCCAAGATCAGGATACTATCGAAAACGCCGATTTTGGGTCAACTGTAAACCAATTGAAATGTCCCCAAATATCCAAAAATCACTGCCGTGCTACAATGGCCGCATGCTCACCCCTGCATCCAGACGCGGGTTGACCCTCCTGCTGCTAACCCTGCTCACCGCAGGTCTTATCCCATCCGCCATGGCGCAAACGGATGTCACCCTGCGCCTTTCCGAACTCAATATCGAGGCCTTCCCGCACGTCTCACTCTTCGCCCAAGTGATAGATGCCGGGGGACACCGGCTCCTCGGTTTAACGTCCGCTAACTTCCGCGTCCTCGAAGAGAGTACAGAGGCGAGCGACGTCGAGGTCGGAGAAATTACGGTTGGAAGCAGGATCGTTTTCGCATTGAACACAAACATCGGGCTTCGCATCCGTGACACCCTGGGACAATCACGTTTCGACCTCGCCCGACAGGCGCTGTTGGATTGGTGGAGGCACTCCAAATTCAATCGGGTAGGTGTTGATGACCTGAGCCTGATCGCAGTCGATGGCACACTTCAAAGCCATAGCAGTGCAGCGGTCGACCTCGCAACCGCGTTGGATCATCACCAACCAACCTTCCCCGACGAGGAAACCGGCTACGAGCTTCTATTCAAGGCGCTGGATTTCACCGCCGACAGACCGCCGAACGCCGGAATGCCGAATTACCTGGTTTTTTTCACTGCATTGTTAAAGCCACCTCACGACATTCCTATAATGAACATCATCACGCGCGCTAAGAGTAATGAGACGGCGATCTTCCCAGTATTATTGGGGGAAGAAGATGTATTGGAGCAGCCCGAGGTGGAGATCCTGATCCAGATCGCCGAGGAGACGGGAGGCCAACTCATCCTGTTTAACGATGATGGTGGACTCGATCGTTTGATCGATTTGATCATCAGTCAACGGACTCAGTACTCTCTCCATTACACATCTCAAATCATCGATTCCGGACCCCATGAGATCAGAGTTCAGCTTAATATCGACGACACCGATGCAGCATCAGCCATCAGGAATTTCGTCCTAGAGATTCAACCTCCTGAAATCACCTTACTCCAACCACCAAGAGAGATCTTTCGCAGCTCCGATGATCCATCCACGCCGCTCGATGAGATCCAGCCTACATCCATCGAGCTGGAATTCGCAAAGACATTCCCGGATGGCTTTCCGCGCGACCTCACACTGAGCCAGCTGCTCGTGGACGGCGTCGTTGTGTATCAAAGCAAAGCACCTCCTTACGAACGTCTGGTCTGGGATCTTCGACCCATGCTCCTATCGGAGGAGCACACAATACAAGTTTTCGTCGTAGATTCCTTCGGGCAAGAGAGCGCATCTGACATCCACAGAGTCCAACTGGAAGTTGAATTGCCGCCTCGCGGTCTCGTCGCCATTCAGCCTGCATTAGGCTCACTTCTCATAGCCCTCGGAGTCCTGCTCGTCGGAACCATCATGGCAGCCGTCCTATTAACGTATGGTCGACGGCCAGTAAAGTCGACTGAAGCCGTTTCCCAAGGGGCTTTGGTAACATCACATCGGAGAACTGTTTTACGGCGCGAGCTCCCTGATGAGCCCGCAGAGGCCTTTCTTCACCCATTGGGACCTTACACAACAACGGGCGAGAGCATCCCCTTGATTGGAACTGACATTTTCATCGGCAGTGATCCATCGCTCACTGCTGTGCCCCTGGAAGATCCTTCCGTCGAAAGGATGCACGCTCGCCTCATCCGTCAGGTTGACGGCGGCTATTTGCTCAAAGACCAGGGGTCCATCGCCGGCACCTGGGT
>SDBS01007280.1_pt1 | contig 10760 bp, 10 predicted proteins | sample 2277091 | NCBI WGS metagenome assembly SDBS01 (sample SAMN10404972, study PRJNA504765) | marine sediment metagenome | isolation source: marine sediment core GS10_PC15, 163 cmbsf | place: Arctic Ocean: Southern Knipovich Ridge | collected 2010 | reverse complement strand
ATCTGGGTGAGCGAGTGGAACTCCGGCCAGTTGAGCCGCTATGAGCCATCCGATGCTCGGTGGTCGACATGGCCCCTACCAGGTGCCCGGCCCCAAGCCTATGCCGTCTACGTCGACGACGCCGACATCGTGTGGGTCAGCGACTTCGGCGGCAGCGCCATCCATCGCTGCGATCCATCCACCGAGACGTTCGAGACGTTCGTCTTGCCTTCGACTCCCGGCGACGTCCGTCAGATACTGGGCCGTCCCGGAGAGGTCTGGGGGGCGGAGTCCGCGGCTGACCAGCTGGTGGTGATCCGGGGCGCCGGGTCGTCTCCGTAGACTCGGCCGATGACCAAGACCGCCCCGTTCGGATCGTGGGAGTCGCCGGTTGACGCCGCCAAGGCCGTCTCGCAGTCGGTTGGCTTTGGCGACATCCGCGTCGACGGCGATGACCTGTATTGGATGGAATTCCGGCCGGCAGAGGATGGACGTCAGGTGTTGGTCCGCCGGCAAGGATCGGATGAACCCCACGACGTGATCGCCCCTGAGGTCAACGTGCGAACCAGGGTTCACGAGTACGGGGGAGGTGACTACCTAGTGGCCGACGGAACCGTCGTCTATTCGGATGACGCCGACCAGCGGCTCTACCGGCTCAGCCCCGGCGGCGCTCCAGAGCCGATCACGCCGGAGCCGCCGCGGCCTCAATCCCTTCGCTACGCCGACGGGCGGGTCACCGGCGACCATGTTCTCTGTGTTCGGGAATCTCATCCGCCCGACGGTGAAGCGGTCAACGAGCTGGTATTGATCCCGCTCGACGGGTCGTCCGAGCCCGAGGTGGTGTTCACCGGGACCGATTTCGTGGCTTCGCCGCGACTGAGCCCGGACGGGTCCCGGGTGGCCTGGCTGTCGTGGGACCACCCGAACATGCCGTGGGACGGAACCCACCTATGGGTGGCGGCGATCGACGCAATGGGTAACCCTGAGCGCGTCGCCGGCGGAGAAGCGATCTCGGTGGTGCAACCGGAGTGGGGCCCGGACGGCAGCCTCTATTTCGCAGCCGACCCCGGGGAGTGGTGGAACCTGTTCCGCTACGACGGCTCGACGACCCGCACCGTGCTCGGGAGAGAGGTCGAGGCCGCTTTTCCCCAGTGGCTCTTCGGTCAGTCGAGCTATGGATTCTTGTCGGGCGGGCGGATCGCAGTGGCGTACTTCGAGGATGGCGTGCACCGGCTGGGGATCCTCGACGCCGAGGGCAGCCTCGAGCCGCTCGATCTCGGCTACTCGTTGTACGACTCGGTGGCGACGGACGCCGACAGCCGCGTGTTCTTTGTCGGGCTGCATCCGCGGCGGCCAACTCGGATCGTCGATCCTGACATTGACCGTGACACCGAACTCGAGGTGCGCGCCAACCCCGATCTGGTGGATCCGGCGTTCGTTCCAGACCCCCGGAGGATCACGTTCCCCACGGGTGACGGTGAGAGGGCCCATGCCTTCTACTACCCGCCGACCAACCCAGACTTTGTGGGTCCGGACGAAGAGCTGCCACCGCTGCGGGTGATGATCCACGGCGGACCAACGTCGAACGTCGTCCCCGCGCTCCGGGTCGCACACCTGTACTGGACCAGCAGAGGCTTCGGTGTCGTCGACGTCAACTACCGGGGGTCAACCGGGTACGGAAGGCCATATCGAGATCGCCTCAAGGGCCAGTGGGGGATCATCGACGTGGAGGATGCTGCCGCAGCCGGCCGGTACCTAGCCGACAAGGGCCTGGTCGACCCGGAGCGGTTGACGATCACCGGTGGCAGCGCCGGCGGATTCACCACGCTCGCTTCCCTTGCGTTCGACGACGCGTTTGCCGCAGGCTCCAGCTATTACGGGGTGGCCGATCTCGAACTGCTCGAAGCATCCACCCATAAGTTCGAGTCGCGGTACGAGAACTCGCTGGTCGGCTCGAAGGAAGCCATGCGGGACCGCTCGCCGATCAATCACCTGGACGGATTCGACCGGCCGGTCATCCTGTTCCAGGGCCTCGAAGACACCGTCGTGCCCCCCGACCAGGCGCGGCTCATCGCCGATGCCCTCGATGAGAAGGGGGTGACCCACGCCCTCGTGCTCTACGAGGGTGAGGACCACGGCTTCCGCAGTGCCGACAACATCGTGCACTCGCTCGAAGCCGAGCTGTCCTTCTTCGGACACGTGCTCGGCTTCGAGCCTGCCGGGGATCTCGCCACCGCTGAGGTGAAGCACCCCCGCTGAAGGTCTCCCTACTCGGAGGGCAGGATCTCGACGACTGCGGAGCAGGGACAACGCCCTTGATCCAATCAGCGGCGGCCTCCACCTCTGCCAGCCGATCGTTGAGACTCGCTTTGGTTGATCGCCGTCGCTTTCACGCTCGGTGACTCAATCGACGGGAGTAGCGTGCCGACGTGGATGCATCAGCGGCGTGGGCTGCGCTCAGCACCTTGGTCGGTACGTGGGAGGGGGATGGAACGGTCGAATACCCCACCATGGAGCCGGCTGCATACCACGAAGTGCTCGAGATCCGCCAGGGCGCTGCCCCCGGTACCGACAGCGTTGGGTTCTTGCACTATCTACAGCAGACCTCTTTGCACCAGGACGGCCGCGTGGTCGCCTCTCACACCGAGACCGGGTTCATCGAGCTCGGTGAAGACGAGACACTCCATGTGATGAACGCCCAGGGCACCGACCGAATCGAGAGCCTGCACGGCGAGATCTCCAACGCCGGGGACCGCGTTTCGATCGAGCTCACCAGCGTTGCCATCGCCGGCGACGACCGCGTGACCCGAACCTGGAGGAGTCTGGAAGTCAACGGGGATGAGCTGGCCTACACGATGGGGATGGCAACCACCCAGGTGCCCCAAGGGGCACCCCACCTCGCAGCGAAGCTTTCCCGCCGATAGGCTCATCCACCATGCAGGAAGTTGATCTTGGCATCACCAGGGGCCAGCTGTTTCCCGGTGACCCCGAACGCGTTGCCGTGTTGCTGCCCGGGGCTGGATATGTCCCAGCGGCACCCTTGCTCTGGTTCGCCAGGGAGGCGCTCCAGGCCGACGGCTGGACGGTGCTCCAGGTCTGGGACGAATGGAATGGCAGCGACGACGCGAACCGCTGGGTCACCGACCGTTACGAGGCCGCAATCACATTCATCGGAGCGGTCCCAACCCGCCTGATGGTTGCCAAGTCGCTGACCACGCTGGCAATCCCGGTCTCGGCCGACCAAAAGATCCCCGGGGTGTGGCTCACCCCATTGCTTGACGAACCCGATGTGCGCTCGACGCTTGAAGTGTCAACGGTCCCGACATTGCTCATTGGGGGAACGGCCGATCCCACGTGGGATAGCGACCTCGTCCACATGCTGGAGACGGCAGAGGCACTGGAGATCGAGGGCGCCGATCACAGCCTCCAGTTCCCCGGGGAACCGAGGAGCTCCATCGACGCCTTGATGGTGATCACCGATCGGATTCGAGGTTTCGCCGAAAAGCTGTAGAAACCATGGCTATCTTCGGCTCTCATGGTTCACCGACGCCTCGCGGCAATCGCGGTCATCGACGTCGTCGGGTACTCGGCGATGATGGCCGAGGACGAGGAAGGCACCCACGCCGCCTTCAAGGCGCATCGCAAGGACATCGACCCAATCCTGCTCAACCATGGCTGCCGGATCGTCAAGAGCACCGGCGACGGCTACCTCGTCGAGATTCCGTCGGTCGTTGAGGCCCTCCAGGCCGCGGTCGAGATCCAGGAACTCATGGCCGAGCGGAATGCCGCCGTGCCGAAGATTCGATCCTTCGAGCTGCGCATCGGGGTCAATCTCGGCGACATCATCATCGAGGACGACGGGGATATCTACGGCGATGGGGTCAATGTTGCTGCCAGGCTCGAGGGCCTCGCCGATCCCGGCGGGATCTGCGTCTCCGAGTCCGTTCGCCAGCAGGTCGGCACGCGGCTCGACGTCGGATACGACGACATGGGCGAGGTCGAAGTAAAGAACATCCCCGAACCCGTCCACGCCTGGCGTGTCATGCTCGACGGCCCGGGGGCCCGGCTTCCGGTAGCAGCAGAAACCGGGTCATATCGCCTCGCAACGATTGCCGTCCTTCCGTTTGACAACATGAGCGGGACCGAGGATGACGAATATCTCACCGACGGCATCACCGAAGACCTCATCACCGCGCTCGCCCGCTATTCAGACCTGCAGGTGTTGGCCAGGAACTCGACCTTCGTCTACAAGGGTCAAGCCGAGGACGTCCGACGGATCGCCAGGGAGCTGAACGCCACCCATTTGGTCGAAGGCAGCGTCCGCCGATCGGGAGATCGCATCCGCGTCACCGCCCAGCTCATCGAAGCCGAATCGGGCCACCACGTCTGGGCGGAACGCTTTGATCGAGACCTCGAGGACGTGTTCGAATTGCAGGACGAGATCGTTCATGAGATCGCCGGCAGGGTTCACCCGGCACTGGATCGGGCCGAGGGCGAGAAGCGCCCGGACCGGCCCAAGGAGCTCGATGTCTGGGATCTGTTCATCCGAGGGCGCTGGCACTTCAACGGGGGCACGAAGGACGAACTGATCGAGGCAATCCCGCTCTTCGAGGCAGCCGTCGAACGGGACCCGACCTTCGTCGACGCCTACACCTTCCTCGGCGCCACCTGGTTCGAGCTCTTCATCCAGCGATGGCGCGTAGAAGGCCGCAAGCCGATCGATGAGCTCGCCGAGGTGGCCGAAACGCTGTATCGGATCGCCCCGGGGGAAGGGGCCGCAGCCGGCATGCTGGCGATGGTCAAAGCGCTCGCCGGTGAATTCGACCAGGCCTCACATCTGGCCCGCAACGCTGTCGAGATCGCTCCGAACCAAGCAATGGTGGTCTTGTGGGCGGGTGGCGCATGGGTTCGTACAGCCGACTTCGCCGATGCCGTGAAATGGCTGAGCCGTGGCTGGCGAGCCGCCGAGCATGAACCGTGGCGCCATGTCATCGCGGTCAACCTCGCCTTTGCCCATTACCTCGAGGGGCGCTACGACGCCGCATTGGCATGGGGCCTTCAAGGAACATCGGCGGGCCCTGAAAGCCTGCAGGCGTGGGCGATCACCGCGGCAACATTGGGTCAGCTTGGCCGGTCCGACGAGGCCGCGCCCTACGTCGGATTCATGACGGCGAATCGACCGGACCTGACCGTCGAACAGTTCGTCCGCAATCTGCGCTGGCGCCGCCAGGAGGACATGGACCACTACTTCGACGGGCTACGCAAGGCCGGGCTGCCCTCGTGAGCGCACTCGAGGTCGGCCAGACGGCGCACCGCACCCGACTGGTCACCGCCCGCGACATCGAGCTGTTCACCGAGCTCACCGGGGATCGCAACCCCCTCCACTACGACGATGAGCTGGCGTCGGCCAGCCGTTTCGAGGGCATCATCGTCCAGGGAGGCGTGACCTCCGGCCTCCTGAACGCGGTGGTCGCAGAGGATCTGCCGGGACCGGGGAGCGTGTTTCTCCACGTCGACTGGGACTTCACCGCGCCGGTGCGACCCGACGATGAGATCACCGCCGAGGTTGAGGTGCTCAAGGTGCGGCCGGACAAGCCGATCACGACTTTGCGTACCACGATCACCAACCAGGACGGCACCGTGGTGCTCAAAGGAACGGCCGTGGTCTACACCGTTTCGATCTAGGAGGGTGCTGTGCAATCCTCCAACGGGCCGCCGCGGTCAGGAGAAACCGAGGCACCGCGACACTCGACCGAGCGAAGGCCCGTAGCACTCGTCATTGTTCAGCACCCTCCTAGGAGGGTGCTGTGCAATCCTCCAACGGGCCGTCGCCCAGATGTCGGTCGTCACCAGTGCCGGTTCGGATCGTTCCAGTAGGCGTTCTCCGGGTCATCGACGCCGTCGATGAGGTCCTGGACGTACTCCTCGAAGAAGTCGTTGTCGATCGACTCCAGTGCCGCCAGTTGGTCGACCATGCAGGCGAGCTCGGCATCGCGTCCGATGTACTCCTCACCGTCGCTGTAGAGCCTGCTGTGGCACGAGTCGTGCACGATCGTGCCCGCCAGCCACACGATTTGGTCGTCGCCGCCGAATCCGGGAGCAAAGGCGGTCTCGTCCCCAACGAGGTAGGTCTTGGTGAACACGTCCATGCCGGAGCCGGCAACCACCGACTCGATCGTCACGATGTACGAGACCACCTGGGCGTAGCCGTCGGCCGCGTCCCTGGCGAGCAGCTCCAGCGCCGACTCGGTCTGTGTGGTGAACGGTTCGTCACCGAGAATGGCGATCGTCGCAGCCACCGTGGTGGGAGTCGTCGCCGCTGTCGACGTGGTGGTTACAACAACAGTGCTAGTCGTCGTGGGCTCGGTAATCGCCGTCGACGTCGTTGCCCCTGCTGTGGTGCTCGTCGTGGCTACCGGTTCCACCGTGCCACCGCACGCCGAAAGCAGCAGCGCTGCGAGCAAGGCGCTGTTTGCGACCCCCCTCACCGAGCCCTCCCTTCCGTCACTCTGCGGGCTCAGGCGTCGTACGTGCCGTCTCGAGCCCTAGGCTCGCATCCGGCGAATCAGATTCCCCGGCCGGCGATCACCGATTCGGTGTAGGGCTCGATCATGATGCACTCACCCGGGCACTCCTCGGCGGCCTCGATCACATCGTCGATGAGCTTGTCCGGCACCCTCGCTACGCCGCGAGCCATGTCGGGACCATGCTCCGGGCCGTCGCCGCCGTCGAAGTAGATCGTCTGACCGAAATGGGATGCCTCTTCCTTGACCGTCCACAACCCGTCGTCACGTCCGAGGAAAACGTCCGGGGCGATCTCCTCACAGATACCGTCGCCCGTACACAGGTCCTGATCGATCCAGACCATGAGCTTGGTTGCCTCTGCCATCCATACCCCTTACGTGAGTAGTTCGAGTGCCTGCGTGTAGTGCGCAAGGCCTTCAACTTGGCGAATGTACTTCGGGCCGCGCTTGAAGCGACGCGCGATCTCGTCGTGGCTCTCTCCGTCGGCGCGGAGCCGGAGAACCGCACGCTGCATCGCGGTCGGCGATGTTCTCATCCGAGGCCCGGTGCGCGGGATCTCGGTCCAGGCGATGACCCGGTCGACATGGGCCGGACTGCGGTCGATGCGCCTGGCGATCTCGTCGATGTGCACGCCCTCGTCCCTCATGAAGAGGACACGGCGCTCCATCGGCCGTAGACCGTCTTGCTGTGTCATGGTCGTAAGGGTAGTGCGCCGGGCACGATGCTGAGGTCAGCTGGATCCCGATCGTCACCTTCAACAGGGCAACTGGCCTGATGCCCCACTGCTACGCTCACGCCGTGGAGACCGCCACCGCCGAGACCTTGCGATCCGTTCCACTTTTTGCCGCGCTCGACGACGATGCATTGGCGCATATTGCGTTGGTGGCAACCGAGTTCGAGTGCCCTGCCAGCTACGTGCTCACCGAGCGCGGGCAGCCAGGTGCCGGGCTATTCATCATCGAAGAGGGGACGGTCGAGGTGTGGGTCCCCGATGGCCCGGTCATCGAGCGGGGCCCGGGCGACTTCGTCGGTGAACTGTCGCTTCTCACCGATACTCCTCGCACGGCACGCGTTGCCTGTTCGAGCCATGTCCGGGGTCTTGCCATCAGCCGGCATGACCTCATGGAACTGCTCGACCGCGAGCCGACGATCGCCGTCGCCATGCTCGGTGAGTTGGCGCGACGCCTGGTTGAGGAGACCAAGCACTAGGGGTGCTGAGCAATCCTCCAGCGAGCCGTCGTGGTCGGGACAAACGGAATTACCGCAACACTCGAGCAAGCGCCGCCCGGAGCATCCGTTATTCGGCACCTCCGGGTCCCCGGCCATTGTCGTAGCCCACCGGGCAGGCTTTACTGGGCGCATGACTGATCAAAGCGACCCACCCGGCACCATCCACGACAAGGTACGCGCCGAAACCGTCAACATCACCCAGGGCGGGGCAGCTCAGGTGACCGCCGGCACGGTGACGGTGAAACAAGGCGGGATCCAGAACGTGTCGAGTGCCCTCACCGACATCACGATGGGCGGGGCGTTCGTCGTCGAGTCCGACCACGTCACCTTGAATTCGTCCGGCGCCGCCGTGCTGGTCACCGAGCAGGCCACCGTCGATCAGTCCAGGATCGGACTCCTGATGGCCAACACCGTCAACGCCAGGAACTCCAAAATCGGCGTGGTCCTTGGCGGTGAGATCGAAGGCAGGCCCGGCATCGCGCTCGACGCACGCTATCTCGCCATCATCGGGGCATCCTTCGCCGTGACGCTGCTCGCCCTGAGACGACTGTTTCGCTCGTAACCGGCTCCAGATCCCCCTACCCGGCAGCGTGCCACGGGGTAGATTCCTCCCCTGGAACCTGATGCCATGAAGTGTGCCACCTGCAACGCCGAACTCAAGGATGGAGCAAAGTTTTGCTCCGAGTGCGGGACACCGACCGCGCTGGCATGCGCGAATTGCGGCAACGCCCTGTCCGCCATCGACAAGTTCTGCGCCGAATGCGGGACCCCGGTCGGCGGTATAGCCCCGGCGATCGCGACACCGCGTCCAACCGCGGTACCCACCCAGACGCGACCCGAGGAACGCCGGATCATCTCGGTGATGTTCATCGACCTCGTCGGTTTCACCCCGCTCACCGAAGCCCAGGACTCGGAAGACGTCCGCGGCCTCCTCACCCGCTACTTCGACCGCGCCAGGGAAACCGTGGACCGATACGGTGGGACGATCGACAAGTTCATCGGCGATGCCGTCATGGCGGTGTGGGGTGCCGACACTGCCCACGAGGACGATGCCGAGCGGGCGGTGCGGGCGGCCATGGAGCTGGTCGATAGCGTCGAGGAGCTCGGGAACGACGAGGGAATCCCCGGGCTTCGAGCAAGGGCGGGGGTCCTCAGCGGTGAGGCGGCAGTCGGTGGAGACGGGAACGAGGCCACCGGGCTCATCATCGGCGAGATCGTCAATACCGCCTCACGGCTGCAGAGTGCCGCGGATCCGGGAACGGTCCTCGTCGGACGGTCGATCGTCGACGGCGCCTCGGCGGCAATCGAGTTTGAGCCGACAGGGCCAGTCGAGCTCAAAGGTATCGCCGATCTGGTCGAGACGTGGCGACCCCTTCGCGTGGTTGGCGGCCGTCTGGGAAACCGCCGCGCCGGCGGTCTGGTGCCGCCGTTCGTCGGCAGATCCGACGAGCTCCGACTCCTGCGCGACTCCCTCAACGCCACCCGGCGGGACGGACGAGCCCGACTGGTGTCGATCGTCGGCCAAGGCGGGATCGGAAAGAGCAGGCTCGCCGACGAGTTTTGGAATTACGCAGACGGGCTCAGCGAAACGACGTACTGGCACCACGGGCGCTCCCCGGCCTACGGGGAGGGCCTCGCCTTCTGGGCACTCGGCGAGATGGTAAGGCAGCGCTCGGGCATCGCCGAGACTGACGACAATCACAAGACCCGCACGAAGCTGCGCACCATGCTCGCCGAGCACATCGAGGATGCGGGCGACCGGGAGTGGATCGAGCCGCGCCTCGAGGCGTTGCTCGGGCTCTCGGAGGCGCCGACTGGCGACCGCGCCGAGCTTTTCGCCGCGTGGCGGATGTTGTTCACCCGCATTGCCGAGATCGACACCGTCGTCATGGTGTTCGAAGACCTGCACTGGGCGGACGACGGGCTGCTCGACTTCGTTGACGAGCTGACGTCGGCGGCGATCGACTCCCCGATCCTGGTGGTCACGCTGGGCCGCCCGGAGATCCTCGACCGTCGTCCCGGGTGGGGCTCGGGGAAGTCCAACACGGTCAGCCTGCATCTGGCCCCGCTGGCGCCATCGACCATGGCCGAGTTGGTCACCAGTGTCGTCACCGATGCCGCACCGGAACTCGTCGACACGCTGGTCGAGAAGTCGGGCGGGGTACCGCTGTATGCCGTCGAGCTGCTCCGGATGATGCTGAGCCAAGAGCTGATCGCACCGGACAAGGACGGAAGGTTCATCGTCACCGGCGACGTTGCCGACATCGATATCCCCGACTCGTTGCAGGGTCTGGTCGGCGCCAGGCTCGATCAACTCGACGCCGACGAGCGAGCTCTGCTTCAGGACGCGGCGGTGCTTGGCCAGTCCTTTACCGTCGACGGGCTGCAAGCTCTTCGAGATGAGCCGATCGACGAACTCACCGCGGCGCTGCAACCGCTCGTTTCCCGAGAGGTCCTCTCGGTCAACCAGGACCCGCGCTCCCCCGAACGCGGCCAGTACCGGTTCGTTCAGTCGATCATCCGCGAGGTCGCCCACGAAAGGATTAGCAAGGCGAACCGGCTGGCACGACACCGGCGCGTTGCCGAGTACTTCGAGTCGGAGAACGACCCGGAACTGGCCGGCATCATCGCCAGCCACTACCTCGACGCCCTCGAAGTAGCCCCCGAGGACCAGCGCACCGCTCTGCGATCCAAGACGATCGTCGCGTTGCTCGCTGCCGCGGACCGCGCCGATGCGCTGCAGTCCCACCCCCAGGTGGTGCGGCTATCGCTGCGCGGCATCGAACTCACTGACGAGCCGGCCGAGCGGGCCGAGCTTTACATCAGGGCCGCAGGATCGGACCATGCCGGTCTCGGCGAGGAGGGCGAGGAGTACGCCCGTCGAGCCCTCGCTGCCTTCGACGAGGTCGACGATCAGCAGGGACGTCTGCGTGCGGCGACTGCGCTTGCGGTCATCCTCGACGACAGCGGACGCGGCAACGAGGGATGGCAAGTACTCGTCGAGGCGATCGACGACGGTGACACCG
>SDBS01007278.1_pt1 | contig 10760 bp, 11 predicted proteins | sample 2277091 | NCBI WGS metagenome assembly SDBS01 (sample SAMN10404972, study PRJNA504765) | marine sediment metagenome | isolation source: marine sediment core GS10_PC15, 163 cmbsf | place: Arctic Ocean: Southern Knipovich Ridge | collected 2010 | reverse complement strand
AAAAAGCTGATCCAGAACCACTTCACGGTAAATTCAGCAAACTTTGTGTTTTCCTTAATCGTAACAATATCCTGATGCTTTTCCAGCCTTGTTTTAAGTATTGTAACCTCTGTTAAGGCATTATCTAATTTTATTTGAATGGTATCACCAGATTGTAAATTGTGCTTTAAAACGCCTGAAATTACTTGTGCAGTCGAATTAGCCAAATCAGTTTCAAGATGCGAAATATCAGAATTCATCAGTCCTTGTTTAACGTAAACAGGTGTTTCCTGATAAATAGTATCTCTTTTGATCTGGTAGTCAATAATCGTATCCCTGTAAATTACCTCAATCTTTTCAGTTATGATTATTGTATCTTTTTCAGTTAGGCATACTTTAGCGAAAGTGTCGCAATTTCGTTCGATTCGTCTTACAGTCATACATGAGACCGAAAACAGTAATACTGATAATAATATTAGATATTTCATATCAAAATAATTTAGTGTATTTAATTCTTTTCAACCAACCTCGCAAAGACCACTTGTAACTTTTAGGATATTTGTCGGCCAGGTATTCATAATATACTTTCCGGGCGTGCTGATAATCCTTCAGGAAATCCCCACAATAATTGTTAATTGCCCGGCTTGTTATTTTACCTACTATTCCATCCGGTTTTACCCGTGCTAATCTCTGAGCTTTTCTGATTGCCAGTCTTTTCCCGGAATTAACGCCAAAATCAAATATCTGAAGTATGATCTCCGGGTTATTAATGCCTGTAAGGTTTGACGGTTTCCAATAATAATCGTAATACAATTCCTTTGCATCTTCAGAAGTAAGATTAATAATGTCTATTTTAGGGAATGCCCTTGCTGAAATTCCATATTTTGTGCCGATCAGTTTATTCCCACGCCAGTTACCCCGGTCTGCAGGATTAGCCTGAAATCCGCCCTCATTACTCAGGACTTCTGAAACGCACAATTCAAAAAGCTCAGACATTACTTTTCTTTTTTCCAATCAACGATCTGTTTTCCTGTTATCAGGACAACTATAAAAGGAATAGAAAACATAAATGCTGCTATTCCTTCGTTATTAATATCCAGATAAACAGCACAGCCTAAAATAAGGACTGCTACAATTTTCGACCAGCTTAGTTCGATTTTGAACAACATAACTTTTTTATTTTATAAAGAACAATAAATCCTTAAACTCGATAGCCTTTGATATATACACGAATCCTAAAACAATCAATACAGCAAGAAATAAAGAAACTCTTGGATGTTGATGAATAAGCCTTACAATCAATGTTTCCTTTTTGATCTGATTTACCACTTTGACATTATTATCGATTTTCTTTTCCAGCGTATTCATACGAAAATTAAGCATATCACCATTGGCTTTAATCTCTCCCTTGATTGCCTTAGTGTGCAAATCCATCCAACATTTTATGTCCTCATTTCTCATTTCTTTGATTTTTCATCAAAGTCAGTCATAAAAAGTACGCCGTCCATTGCTGCCATATCAAGACCTTTAGGTATATTCTTTTCAGGAACCATGATAGGATTAAATCCTGAATTATCTTTTAATTTTTTATCATATTTGGCAAACTGATTATCCCTTTCTTTGATGACATCTTTGAATTTTTCATCTAATTGTTTGAGGGATTCATTATTGTCTATATCCGGGACAATATATTGTAATTGACCCCTATTACTTGTTTTTGTTTTTGGATTTTTGTTTTCATCTTTTATTGCAAGTTTACGCAACGTCTTTTCTCTTTCATCGGAATACTCCTTAAATTCATCACTGGATTCAAGGATTGCCTGTAAATCTTCAATTATATTGCCGAGTTCTCTTTTGTTTCTTGCGACTGCAAAGGCAAAATCCTGATGAAACAGATAATCCATTTTGTCGTCAAGGTCTTTTATGTCTGAGATTTTTGGCTGCTTTACTTGAGCCAGTCCGTTTTGCATATTAATACAATCTCTAAAAGTTAATTTCGTTAATTTCATGGCTTAAAATTTTACTGAATCGGTTACTTTAAAAATATCTTGAACAATAGTATATTTATTGGTTTCATCGTCCAAAGTGATTTCATACACGTATTCATACGGATCCACTTTTGTAAGGGTTGCCGTAAGGTCGAATGTAATAATAAGGTCTGAGATCGATCCTTCCTTTGTAATTACCGTGGTCGTATCTTCGGGTGTTTTCTTTACGGTCAGCGTGGCGGTATATCCATCCAGATTAGCTAAACCGATCACCGTGCATTTGATTGTCCGGGTATTTTCTTGATAAACTTCTATTGCGTTTGCTCCCATGATTTCTATTTAAATTTGAATTTCATCTTAGTAAGGTAACCCCCATTTATCTATCAAATAATTTTCACATTTTATTCTTTCGGCATCTGTTATTGAACAATTATATCCAAAGACTTCCATGATTTCACCATCTATACTGCTTATCCTATTATTATTGCTACCAATAACAAAATCAATTAAATTGTTTGCACCTGGATTTAAAGCACCAGAAGAAACTCCATTAAGCCAATGTATAGAACCAGCCCCATTAAATTCTACTACATGGATATCATCATTAACATCCCCGACATGACCACTCGCAAAGCCTCCAGCCCATATATCAAAAACTCCTGCATTTCTTCTTAATAATTGTCTTGCAGTAATACCATCAAAAATAAATTGATTAGTTACACCAGTAATTTTACATAAAATAAAAATTGTATTTGGTTGTGTGAGGGTAATAGATGTGCTGCTTAAATAACTATCGTTTGCATCAACAAATGTCAATCTTCCAGTTATTGCTGAGTAGGTTGGTCTCCTTGCATCAACAGCATTAGAAACGTGTGCAGCTAAAAGACCCTTGCAATCCCATTTAATAACTCTATCCGTATCTTCAAATAAGGATATGGTATCCTCGTCTTTTCCATCAAGCCAAAATTGACAGGGTCCGGAATCAACTAAATTCAAAGGACTATCAGGAGGTATATAGCTCCCAGAATACGTGATTTTCCCGGTGACTTCTTCAACTGATATTTTCCCGGTGACTTCTTCAACTGATATGGTTCCCTTCACTTCTCCCATAATCTAATTTTGAGCCTCCAATGTTTTTATTTTTTCGTTTAATTCCTTTATTGCAGCTATCATTACCATGCTATTGAAATAGTCTCTATGGTTGTACCACTTCCATCAGTTGCAGTGAGAGTACTTGCAACCCCTGTTGTTGTAGCGAGATATATATCAATAACAGTTGCACTTGTTTTCTTGGCATAACTAAAAATTGAAGTAGTTCCACCATGTTCATAAGCTCCACTGACAATTATTTCATCATTTGTAGCTGGAAGTGAAGGAGCAAGAGCATCAAAAACTGTATTAAGTGTAATGTTAGCTCCATGTAGTTTACCTGCAGGCACTCTACCTAATGTTGAACGCATTCTACCTGTAACATCTAATTTATAATCAGGTGTTGCATCACCAATTCCTACATATCCTGTAGAACCTATTGATATACCGTTAGTAGCACCTGACCCTTTAGTAAGATGGCCCGTATTAGCAGCATCATTTACCCAGAATCTAAAAGCTGATCCAGTAGCCTCATTCCAAACAGTTAAACCACCATTTGCACCATCCCCTTTGATTTGTAAATTCCCTACAGCATTATTTGCAAAGTTTCCTATATTAACTTCGCCTATAACTTCTAAAGCGACTCCAGGATCTGTTGTCCCTATACCTACATTACTGGTGAAATTTACATTTTTAGGAAATGTGACTAATTGATTTTCGCCTGAGAACTCTGCCATTGCAGTATTCTTACCATCGCCTATTATAGTAGTTCGAAACTTTGTATGCGCACCATTGTAGCCTTTAACGTTTATGTAAATACCACCCCCTGAATCAGAATTAAGTTCATTTTCCCAGAGGTTCTTACCTTCTATTTTAATTGCTTCAAAAGTACCTGCGTCTTGCTGGAATAAAACACTCCCAATTTCACTCATTTCACCAGATGTAGCAATAATCTTCCCACTCAAATAAACATTATCACTATACAATCCATAACCAGGAGTAGCCGGAACTATATCATGACTTGCCAGACTTTCCAAATTACCAGATTGTAAAACTACATTGTCTAAATCATTAAAAGCAGCCAAACTATCCACCCCTGTTATTGTCCTTTGAAATGGTGCATCAGCATCAGATACAGTTGCGTACATTAAATTCTGTCTTGATGCAGTAGAAGGGTGTCCACGTTGTACAATCACATCACCTTCATAGAAGTCGTTGATTGACCCATTTGCACCTGCCACACCAAAATCAAGTGTTAATGTAACATCTGTCACGTTTGTAATCTGTCCTCTATTATCACTGAATAATGCACGGTCTATATCTACTGTTTTTGACCAAAAGAAATCACCAGCAAGAAAAGCGCATGCTCCTTTATTATTTGGATCGTCTAATGTAACTTTACTATTTCCAATATCTACACTTAACACTTTACCCCTTGCCACTGAAAGTAATTGACTACCGGAAAGTATGGCTAACTGGTCAATAATTAACTCACGGAATCTTGCTGAACCACGTATAACCATATTCATAAATTCAACGTCACCGTTTTCTGCTATCTGCCAATTATTACCAAACCACCCTCCAACAAATGAAAGATGTTCAACATTTGCATCTCCGTATAAATTACCTGTAAATCTCCCAGTTCCATTAACATCCAGTACGTAAGAAGGAGTTAAATCATTTATTCCTACTTGACCACCTTTAATCGCTAAAACATTTATAGTATTGTTTCGCAGAACTAGAGCTCCTGTACTTGCTTCTCGCCAAATTGCAGCAGTATTACTATCTGAAGATTCAAGATAAATTCCTCCTGCAGTAGTGTCTACAGATTGTTTAATATGTAACTTTGCTCCGGGTGTTGCTGTACCAATACCTACATTCCCTGTATTCCCTACTATTACCATTCTCGCCTGAGCAATAGCAAATGGATCAGCATTAGCACCAGCACCGAAAATCATCACATCATGACCATCTGTATTGAGACCTCCCCAAATAGCCCCACCATATAGTGCATTATTAGCTCGAGTTAAAGCCAATGCAGCACCTACTGCGTTTTGTGCTTGTGTACCTACATTAAGAGTAAGCTGATGTCCTGGTGTTGCTGTACCTATTCCTACTCTATGAGTTGTAGAATCAACAATCAAAGTATCTGTATCAACTGTTAAATCATCACCAACATCAAGATGATTCCCAATAGTAGCACTGTACATTACATCAAGACCTGTACCAATAGCATCAGCATAGACAATACCACTAAAATTATAAGTTCCCGAAGCTGTATCACCAGTATTCAGCATGTAATCTGAATGTGCTTGAGTGTTGTCATTTCTATGAGTTGTATTAGCACTAATTTGAGTTTGTACATCAGATGTTATGCCATGCAACCAGTCCATTTCTTGCTGAGTAACGTTGCTTCGCCAGGTATTTACTTCCGTTTCGGTGTAATATCTTGCGTCACCCCTTGCGTCTGTATGATAAATTGAATGGTCATCGTCTGATAAGCCTTCCAGTTCGCCATGACTTGGCAATTCCGAAGCTGCTACCCAACTTACATTCACTGAGCTACTGGTTCGCTCACCGTCTATGGAATTTAGAGCACTTCGGGAAATATTATTGTAACTTTGCCGGGTCGTTAAAAGTTCGACAATTTCAGCACCAATGATCCCCTTTTTGCAATTCCGGCTAAATGAAATAAAGATGTAATATTTATCATCCCTTGTCAGAATATTATTAAAATCAATTTCATTGTTAGAATCGTGAAGATTAATCCTTATATAATCCTTGTAGTCATACCGATTATTGAGAATATTCCTTGCATAGATATCAAGCAACTTAATGTTTTCCGTGTATCCGTAAGAATTCCATAATCCAGTATTTACCCAAGTGCCACTATTATCATATAATAACGCCCCTACTTCTGTTATTTGCCCGCCATCTGCGAGTATAGTTTCGGTCTCAAAAACTTCTATTCCCTTATTTGATGTTTGTTTATAATATTCATCGAATACCACATCTCCAAGTAATTCCCCTTCTGATGAATTTATCACCGTAGAAATACGAAACATTTTGAGTTTAAAACTTGCCGTAGTCCATTGAGAAGGTCCGGCTACTTGTTTGAATGATAATCTAACACTGTAATTACCAGTGGCAATAACTTTCAATGTCTTGTATATAGGGCTTTCATAAGATTCCCAATATTCCCGGCAATTAAAATAAGTATCTTCGGTACTACTATCAGGTCTTGTAATCGTGATTTTAATCAAAGGAGCTTTTAATGGATTTGGGCTTGTATGTGCAAATAGAATGTGATCAAAAGTTATTTTCAAAAACTTTTCTCCTGACCCAGGTACAGCAACATTAAAAGCGGCTGTTTCAATAAAGTCATCATAAGTGTTGTCATCACTATTCAAAGTGACCACGTTATCAGTAATGCTGTATCCATTACTAAAATCAATTTCCCAGGGCGGATCATTCCCCAAGTCATCCAAATCCATCCCGGTTACATTACCACCTAAATCTTTATTCTTGAAAATAATCCCGGCAGTTTTCAAAGGATTAATTTTTTGAAGTTCGGCTGTTGGCTCAAATCTACGATTAGCCAAATCTATAATATTATCAGTTGCGGTTCGGCTTTGTTGGGTCAGGGTTGACCAGTCGTAAAGAAATTGATAACTATCCAGTTCATGAAAATTAGTAATCTGGTATTTGCCTTTATGCTGTTTGAGTGTTACGTTAAAATCTTTTAGGATTGCCTCAATGACTTCATGACAGGACATAACTTCTCTTTTGCCCGTTTTCCATTCAAAAAATCTCCGTGTATCAACAGAAATCTCTTTCAGGGCACACTCAGTAGAAGCCATATAATCCTTTTCGTATGCGCCTAATTGTACCTGAAAATCCAATTCAATTCCTATCGGGGTGAGTGCGTGTTGCAGGATTTTAAGGATTGTTAGTTTATCATTGATAATTGAACCGTCTCCGAAGTCGATATTTTTCAGATCGGCGAGTGCATCAGTGGCAGACAGGCTAATAAAATATTGTTCTCTTTTGTACTCTTTGGTAAGATTTTCAGGCTTCGGATAACCCTCAAAAACAAGTTCTGCGCTGACATAATATTTGATTTTATAGTCTTTGTAGTCTGCTTCAAAAAATGAATCGTACTTATCAAAATCATTCTTAAAACACAAAAAATTGAATACAAGCTCAGATCCCTGGATTATTTTAATTTCGTCTTTTGAGCCGATATGTCTGTGGGTTACGGGATCACCTGATGAGGTAGTAATTAGTTCGGAATCCCCGGTATAATCCTTTTCTAATATCTCAATTCGATGTAAAGCATTCCCGATGTCATAATACTCATGATAATATATTTTACCGTAATTTGCCATTAATGAAATAATTTATTGCTTTTTGAAATATTTTCCGAGGCCCACATTGGTTGTAAATTTTCAAGTTCCCATGCCTTTTTGAATCCTTTACTTTTAACTCCCGTGATATTAAATATTGAAACAGGTATCCGGTGATCAACTTCCCATTTACCATAATTTTCCCAGGTCATTCCATCTTTGAATTGTCTTTCTAAATGCTCTTTTAACTCTTGACAATCATAACCTACTAATTTTCCCCATGATTGACCATTTTTATTACCCCTTAATGATCTTCCAACGGCATTTTTTATATTTTGATTTAATCTGAAAATGGGATCATTATTATATCTGTTTTTTTTATACTTTTTTTGATACTTTTTTAATTCCTCAATATTTTTTTGATGATATTTTTTATCACAATTTCTATTTTTTTCATGATTATTTTTTCTCCATTGTTTATTACGTTTTTTTATTTTTTCAAGATTAATCCGATAATGTCCTTTTTTATATTCTGAATTGCATTTTTTACACCAACAATGTAAATTATCTTTAAAACTTTTACTTTTAAAAAATTCATCAATAGATTTTGGAATTTTGCATTTCGTACATATCTTTTTTTCCATAACTTAAAGATACTCAATTTTTTGCTTATCTCAAAAAGAGTTCTGATCCATTCTGTCAGTTTCTTTTAATAGAAAAACTAAATCCCGGCCGCTAATTCTCGCTGTAAATTGTAATTTTCCGCCAAATCTATTGCCCATAATTGATTGTAACTTATCTAAAGGTGCTATTACTTCTGGGTTTGTTCTTACCCCAGGATATTCGCCTACATTTGCTAAAGTATTACCATAAACTAATGCACCTTTCTGTAATTCAATTCCAGTCATTCCTGCGAATTTGCCTTTAAAAACATCCATAAATTTTACAGCCTTTGTTGGATCAGCAAGCCCTATCATGCTCAAAACGGCAGCCAAAGCTAATGCCGCAATCGTAGCGACAACCAATTTTATAACCATTTGTTTTAAAAAATTCTTAAAGAAATTCCAGAAATCCTGGAATATATGTTCACTTTTTTCAAAGGCAGCCCCAATTGAATCTGCCATTACATAAAACATCTCACCAACGAGCGATGGCACTTCAACCATATTAAGAAATACTTCCCTTAAATAATTAGAAAACTCAATATTTCTCTCAATCGCTCCTGACATATCCGCAAGAGCAGCCGTCCCTTCTTTTATGTTTTCTACCGGGATTATCTCGCCAGTTATCGAAGTTGTCTTGCCAGGTGCTTCTGGCCTGGCAGGAGCTACTATTTTATTAAGGTATTTTAATTTTTTTTCCAGTTCTGCTAATTCTGCATTCCATTTTCGGTATTCCTCAATCGTCAAACTTAAGTCTCTCAAATCCTTAAGGTCTGCAATTTCTTTCTTTATTTTTTCCAGAATTGGTATTTGTTCTTTAAGTGTATCATTTACATCCTCAGAAGCATCATCGACAGCCTTCAGGTCTGCAATCATGTCTTTAGTCAGACTAAATTGTGTGGCATAGAAATCTCTATTTGCCTCATCACCTCTTTCTTTAGCCTCTATCCATTTATCGAAAAATACATCAGCTTGTTTTTCCCAACCACTTAATATTTTTTCCCTTGTCTTTTTATCTGCTTTTTCATATTCCTTTACTTCAACGGTAGCTTTTTTATAGCTTATATTTTCTATGGCTTCTTTTGTTTTTGTTACAGCCATTAATATTCCTAATTGAAGCTTTTTCCAGAATTTTATTTCCGGTATAAGTCGCTCTCCGATTTCCTCTTTAATATCACCAATAATATTTTCTGCATTCTTTATTTCTCCTAAATCAGTCTTAGCGAGTTCAGCATTCATATTGCCCACATTATCGGTAATAACCTCCGCAAGCATTGCAGCCTTTTCAACCTCTGTACCAAATTTTAACGCCTTTTCCTGTGCCTCTGTAAAAGAAATTCCAACCCTTGTTAATGCGCTAACCTGGCCAACAAAAACTTTACCCATCATATTGGCAATATTCACCGCATCAACAGCCTGCGCATTATAGCCTTTCTGTTCAGCGATTAAATTGTCCATGGCACGCAGAAGACTTTCACGAGCCTCTCGTCGTCTTCGGAGAGTGGCAAGTTGTTGCACGCCTGCTAATTAAACTTCACGGCCTATGACACCGCCGTTCTGGTCACCAGATGCCTGATCTTTAATACTCTGAACAGCATCTTTACTCAAACTCATCCGTTGTTTCAGAATGGTTTCAAGTTTTACCTCGGCTTCTTTCTGTATTTGATATGCTTCTTTTAATGCTTTGCTCCATTGAATAATCTTGGAAATAGCAAAAACCCCAGCAAGTATTCCGCCGATTTTTAACATTGCAGATTTGAACTTGGAGCCTGCTTTTTGAGCACCCTTAAGTCCTTTATTAAACTTATCTTTTTTCAACGAAAGTTCTGCACTAAGCTTACCAATTTTCTTGGCCATGATTAAAATTTATATGAATAATTTATTATGTTTTGACATATTTTCAGAAGCCGGAAGTAATCGTAAATTTTCTAATTCCCAACATTTTTTAAATCCCCTGGATTTTATTCCTTTAATATCAAAAAGAGAGATTGGGATAATATGATCTAAATGAAGTTCCCCTGTTAAATAATCATCCCATGTATATTCTTTTGGCATTATTAATTCCAAATGATTCTTTAATTCCTGGCAATTATATCCTACAATTTCCTCCCAATGATGACCGTTTTTATTGCCATTCAAAGAATGATTTATTGCACGGGATATATTATTATTTAATCTAAAAATAGGATTTTGCATTCTTTCTTTCATATATTTTCTATGATATTCCCTCGTTTCTTCTTTATGAGTTTCACGATATTTTTTATTAAATACTCTTGCTTCTTCTTTGTGGGTTTCACGATATTTTTTAAAACGTGCTAATTCTTTTTCTAAATTTTTTTGATAATCTTTTACACGACATTCTTTACATTTTGATCTAATCCCATTTAAATCTCTTTTGCTTTTATGAAATTCATCAGTAGATTTCGGGATTTTACATTTACTACATATCTTTGTTTTCATACTATTAAGATAATCATTTTCTTAGAGTTAGCCAAAATTTAATATGATTCAAATTCGTTAGAAATAAAAACGAAACAGAATTTGGGGTTGATGACCATTCTGGTCGGTTTATTAATCTTTCATATTTGGGCAGTGGTATTTTTGATTATGACTGGTTATTTGGTTTATAGGATTTTTCAGGCTAGACTAAAAATGTTGATCAGTACATTTTTGGATAAACCAGAAGAACATAAACT
>SDBS01007276.1_pt1 | contig 10762 bp, 7 predicted proteins | sample 2277091 | NCBI WGS metagenome assembly SDBS01 (sample SAMN10404972, study PRJNA504765) | marine sediment metagenome | isolation source: marine sediment core GS10_PC15, 163 cmbsf | place: Arctic Ocean: Southern Knipovich Ridge | collected 2010 | reverse complement strand
TATGAGGATCAAATATTACATCATAAAGTCACAGAATACTTCATTAATAAGGCAGGGACTATAGTTTTGATGGATTGTCCATGTCGTATAGCAAATGGGTGTAAAAATCACGATGTGACATTAGGGTGTACTTGGTTAGGGAAAGGAGCTGCTGCAATGGATTTATCAAAATTTCCCGGAGCTCGTATTGCAACTAAAGAGGAAGCTTTAGAGCGAGAGCGTTTGGCTTATGAAAATGGATTAGTTCCTCATATAGGAAAATATAGAGGTGATGCGGTTCACTATGGGGTGTTAGATTATGAACATGAATTTCAGTCTATTTGTCACTGTTGCTCTTGCTGCTGCGTTGTATGCCTGATGAAATATGGTCCCTCCTTTATAGGAAAAACGGTAAAAAGAATGGAGGGTGTTGAAGTAAAGGTGGATAGTGAGATTTGTGTAGGTTGTGGGGAATGCTTTAAAGTCTGTATATATAACGGATTGAAGATGAAAAAGAATAAGGCAATGATTGATCAGGAGAATTGTAGGGGATGCGGTCGTTGTGAAAGGGTATGTCCTAACAAAGCAATTTCCATTACTATAGATGACTTCAGTCGTATTGATGAGTTAGTTGCCAGATTCGAAGAGCGCGTGGATATTACTTAAGAGAAGAGTTTTAGAGCGTTGTTTTTATAATAATATAAACTATAATTAGATAGCCCTATTTAGATATTAAAAATATAAAGTTAACAATTTTTACATAAATGTTAAATATTTGAATAACAATTTTACTTATGATCCAATTTTTATTTTTGAGAGCGAGAGCAAATTGAAATCAAATATTTAAGAGGTTTTTAAGATTAGTGAAGTTATTAGTGTAAAACCTGAAATTGAAGAAAAAATAACTCAAAAAGAAACGGAAGAGAATAAAGATAAAAAAATCCAAGTAAAAAAATTAAGTATCGAAAATGATACGGTTTTTCATATCATTGTTATACTAATAACAATTTTGGGAGGGTTTGGATTAGTTATGCTATCAAATCTCTTTGGAATTTTTCCATAAAGTTTTAGAAAAAGTGGAATAGGAATTTCATTAGTGATGCCAATCTAAATATATAATTTGCTCTTAACTCTTTTTTTTAACTTGAGAAATTTTTTAGTTCTTATGATGTTGATATAGACTTTTATTAAGATCTCTTACTTCTTTTTCATTCATTTTTATAATTTCCCTATCATAGGTCAGAAGTCCGTTTACTTCCCCTTCAACATCAGTAGTCTGGGTATAAATCGCAGCACATAATCCTTTGCTAATTAACTCTTTAAGTTGCGAAACTAGTCTAGAATATCTCTTCATTAGTTTAAAAGCATCTTTATAATTCCTATACACAAATTTGGTTCTTATTTTCCACATGTGATTTTCAATTTCCAATCCTAAACCACCGAATTCTCCGACAACGTAAGGTCGAGATTTAAATTCAGTACTATCCGGCATAAAAGGTTTAGGATAGCTATGTCGATCGCATATATCTCCGATTCCAAAATCAAACCATCCACTAGCGGCATTAATAAGTCTTGAAGAATCCAAATTTTTTAGCTTTTCACAAACTTCTTTTGTTCGGAATTGCCCCCATCCTTCATTAAATGGAACCCACATGATAATTGAGGGATGGTTAAATAGCATTTTTACCATTTCAATCAATTCGTTGTAATAATCAGCTTGATCTGATACCTCCCGAGTTTCTTTAAAATTTTCAACATTCATACGTCCTGATTCGTCACCGCCGCTTGCTACCCACTTACCCCCGTTTGGCATATCTTGCCAGACCAGAATACCTATCTTATCACAGTGGTAATACCATCGAGCAGGTTCTACTTTCACATGTTTCCTAATAAGATTAAACCCTAATTTCTTGGTGATTTCAATATCATATTTTAAGGCATTATCTGTGGGGGCGGTATAAAGCCCATCAGGCCAAAATCCTTGATCTAAGGTACCATATTGAAAAATTTCCTCATTGTTCAACAAAATTTGTCTAATTCCATTTTGTTCTTTTCCCAGTGATATCTTTCTCATCCCAAAATAACTTTCGATTTTGTCTACTATGGCATTTTCTTTCTTGAGGGTTATGATCAAATCATACAGAAAAGGATTTTCAGGAGACCAGAGTTTTGGGGAGGTAATCGGTATTGAAACCGCTTTATTGGTGCCTTCTTTTACAGATGATATAACAGTACCTTTCTCTTTCACTTCAATATTAATTTCTTCTATTTTCTGATGATTTTGAATTGCTAACGATACTTTTATAAGTTCATTTTCAATATCTGGTTCAACTTCTATACGTTCAACATAAGTATTAGATACCGGTTCAAGCCAAACTGTCTGCCATATACCTGAAACTGCTGTATACCATATTGCGAAAGGACGCAAAACTTGTTTTCCGCGTCCTTGACCTCCCTTATCAGTAGGATCCCACACAGAGACAACTAGACTATTTTCACTATCGTATTTAATGTAGTTGGATATATCAAATGAAAATGATGTGTAACCTCCTTTGTGAGAACCAACCTCTTTATCATTTATCCAAATCCTAGTTTCCCAATCAACCGCTCCAAAGTGAAGTAAAATGTTTTTATTTTTCCACTGAGAAGGTATGCTAAATTTTCTTTGATACCATAATCTCTGATTCCGTCTTAGCTTACCCTTTACTCCAGATAGAGCAGATTCCAATGGAAACGGTACCAGTATCTTACCATCAAACGATGTAACCATTTCTTCCTCTTTTGGGCGAATGGAATAGTCCCATAATCCGTTGAGATTTAACCATTCTTCTCGTTTGAGTTGGGGCCTAGGATACTCTGGTAAGGGGTGCTCAGGGTTCACCTCTTTGCTCCAACGTGTTAACAAGTTACCTTCTACTGGTTCCCACTTTATATCTCTTTCAGTTTCCATAACACAATTAAAAACATTAAATCTGTTAAAAATTTAATTATGAAGAAATTTTAGATAAAAAAAATAGGCAAATAGTGATTACATAGGAATTAATTAAATCATAGGTTTACAAATATTTCTGTAAGGTCTCGATAGTGGGGAGGGCAGCCCGAAACATGTGTAGCATCCGGAAATAATTGAGCTATTTTTTTCGTACAATTCCCGCAAAAGAAAAGAACCCCATGCTCTTCAGGAACGTTCTCTTCTTCAGTTCGCCCTACAAAAAAATCAATTCTATCGTACTTTTTATTTCTCTGTCTTAATTTCTTCCTTAATTCTGGAGTGAAAGAGATTTTTCTGTTCATTCGAGTTAATGTCATTTGACATCCGGTGCATGTCCACATAGAGGAGTGATAATACGTATTTCCAAAAGGTATATTAAGTTTAACTGGTCTTTTAAATGGTTCTTCACAGGTTAAAGGTAAACTACCTGGTGCTAGAGAAACATTAATTTTTGGCAAGTGCTCTACTAAATCCACGGGAATTCCCATAATTTGACAACTAGCATTGTCTACTTCCATCATATCTGTTCCTCCGATGCAGATATTCAATTTCCTCACCCACGTTAAACCGGGAATTGTTGTAGGGCCGTTTCCTTCTAAAGCGAGAGTAGCATCACAAATAGTAAGCTCAGGTTTTATTAAATTTCCCAATTCAAAGATACACTCATGCAGATTACTATGATATACATTATTTTCATCTCTAAATCCAAGATGGAACCGTTTCTTATCTTTTAAAAGAAGAAGGCCTTTTTGATTCTTAACTCCTAATGTAACCATACAAGCGCCATGAGTTTTCATTTTAGGCAGATTAATATAACTATGCGTTTTTAAAAGAGAAGGTAATTTTAATTTATATGGTGGGAATTTCCATGCATACTCGTCTAAATCTGCATACTCCAAATTAACTAGACTTATAGGAACGTTATAGTTTTCTTTTAAATTCTCAACCATTTGCTTATAGCCAGTTTTTTCAATAAGAGTTTGAAAATTTTCTGGTTTTTCAGAAAAGTAGCCCGAGTTTTCCCCAATTACAAATTCTTCTATATCAAATTTGTCTTTAAGCGCTAAAATTAACCCAGCGCAAACTATAGGATCTACATCTACAGCAAGTTTTGGGGCTAAGGCATCCACAATGTTTGGTTTCAAAAAAATTCGTGGTTTTGACGGCTCATAATTAAGCTGCACAATCAATTTTTCCATCGCTTGTTTAACATTCTCGAGTGATTCTGGACTTACTTGAATAATAGTTATCATTTTTAATTCACTACTTCATAGTTTATTTTTAAAAATTAAAAAATTTGCGATACAATTTAGATTGATAATTTTTGACTTTTTTTATTCTTATTTTTCAATAGACGAAAAATTAAATAGGACAGTGTACGTATTAAGATTTAATCATATGACTTAATAAAACAGAATAGGTGAGATTATGAAATTTGTGGATCTTTCAATCCCTATAATGAATGCAGAAGATGGTGTGTTTGATCCTCCTATAACAGTTCCTCAAATTGAATATACAGACCACACTGAGGGTGGGAGCCAAATGGGCTTTATATTTACTAGGTTAAAACCTGAAAAACATCTGCCTGATGGAAAAGGCTGGGCTGTGGAAAGCATTACTTTATCAACACACAGTGGAACACATATGGATGCTCCATGGCATTTTGCTCCTATTCAAGATAAAGAAATTGGAGTAAAGAAAGCGTTGACTATTGATGAATTCCCATTAGAGTGGGGTATGGGACCTTTAATCGTACTGGATTGTACAGATTTTGAGGAGGGATATGTTCTGACTCCGAGAGATATTGATACAAAATTAATGGAAATTAACCATAATTTACAAGAAGGAGATATCCTATGTGTTCATACAAATGCCCCAAAACATCATGGCACCCCTGAATATATTAATCATGGAGTAGGCGTAGGGCGAGCTGCAACCTTACACATTATTAGACAGGGAGTACATGTTGTTGGAATAGACGCTTGGTCTTGGGATGCTCCCTTTAGTATAACTAACGTAAAATGGAAAAAATCTGTAAGGGAAAAAAATCCGGACTCAGCAATAATATGGGAGGGTCATTTTGCTGGTAGAGATTTAGGTTATTTTCAAATCGAGAAATTAACAAATTTAGACAATGTTCCTCAAGTGGGGGCTACATTATATTGCTTTCCTGTAAGGATTGCAAGAGCAAGTGCAGGATGGATTCGAGCTGTCGCTACTGTACCCGATTAATTTTAAGAAAAAAGGAATTTGAATTAAATTAAAAATTTTTTTATTCTTCTCTAAACACTTCTTCTACTAATAAATTATCATCTCTAAAAGGTGCTAACATCCCACTCCAGTCAGGTAAAACGCCTATATGCTTTGCCTCGAATCTCTTGACAAAAGATTTTAATTGAGAGCGTACTTCAGCAGAACTTCCTTTCACAAATAAAGCCGCAAAAACAAATTCACCGTATTCAATTAAAATGGAAATATCTCCATGGTCTATTGTCTTTAGTAGTTCTGTAGACTTTGTAGTTTCCTTGATAAATGAGCTAATTGCAGTGAACATTCCGGAAATCAATCCGGGGTCCTGTAGAATCTCCTTTTTGAAGGGGTAGTCATACACACCTCTCCCATCTGTATAAATTATATACAATCCTTGTTTTTCAACTTTTTCAAAAATGTAGCTAAATTCAGGAGACCAAATACCTATTTGATTTGTAGAAAAAAGATATTTAAGAGTATAGTATAGTTTTTTCACTTGTTCTGAATCTTCTGGTTTAATATCTTTTAATAATTTGTCGTTTTCGAGAGCTTGTAGTACATTTTTAACTTCTTCTCGATCTTGTTCAGGTGTATCTATTGTAACTTTTTTATTCTTAGTAATTAAGTACTGAATTGTACCTTGATTGTAATCTTCCACTGAGAGGAAATGTTTTTGAGAAGCAAAGATCTTTCTTTCTACAGATTTTTCGTCAAGTGAGACATTTTTGACCCTGAAATCTTTCTTATAATATAGAATCATCAAACTCCATATTATTACATTAAAGATATATCTAGTGTAAAGATAAGGGATTGCCAATATTCCCAAAAGTGTTAATTTACCTTGAGGAAATAAATTAGCATCAAAAGCGGCTGTTCTAAATGTATAGAATCTAAAACCAAATACAGTGGTATAACTTAGCTGTCCTGTTAACCAATATTCTTCAGGGCGAAAACTAATTAGTGGATTTGCTCCTATAGAAATCATAATTATTGAAAATACAATTACAATTGGAAGGAATGTCATAACGGCTATGAAAAAGCTTTTAATATATCTTAAACTCCAGACCAAAAGTAGTGACATAATTAGCATTGGAAACACGACCAAGACTACAAAACTAAACATATTTAGTAAATCAAATCTAAGAGAGTTTTGTAAGGAAGGATTTTCATATTCAAATTTGGCGGATTCAACAATCATGGCTGGTTCTTCTCCAAATAATAGAATTAAGGGAACAGCAAGGAGAACATTTAGCATTAAAAATATAAAAACAGCTAAGGAACTAAAAATTAAACCATAATACCATTTACTGGAGTTATAAGATTTAATCCTTTCTTTTCTATTTTTCCACCAATCAATTAACTTGATAAAAATCAATATCGAAATTGGTTCAAAGACCTTAAGAAATAATACAAAGATTACACTCACCATAATAAAGTAGGCGAAAAAGTAGATTATTATAAATATGGAGGTCGTATATTGAAGAACAAAGAGAATTAGTGATAAGATAGAAATAGGAGCGCCAACGCTGTATAAAGATCGATATGTCTGTTTCCGGAGTTTCTCACCCCAGTACCTTCCCTTTAAGGCGACTTGACTTGAGAATAAGAGCTCTATTGAAAAAATAAAAACAGCCAAATAGACGAATAAAATTTCTATAAACCATCCTAAGGCGGTTTCTCCCGTAGTCAAAGAAATATTTTGTAAACCCGAAATATCTAAAATCGTTTGTAAAAGATATAATGAGATCGGCAAAAGGACAATCATTAATTTTAAAATCTGTTTCTCTCGTGACCAATCACCTTTGAGAAGTCCATTTATAATTTTATCGTAAGGACTCTCTTCGAATTCATAAGTTAATAGCTTTAAATTCTCCTTTATAGAACCGTCTTCTTTTCTTAAATGAATCCATAAGAATATGAATGATATAAAGGGAGCAACAAAAAAAATAAATGGTAATGTCACCAAAGGATAAAACGCGAAGAGGGCAATTAATGAACCCATGTGAGCAGCAATATATCTTATTCCTAATGCGATATTGCCGGGATCCCCTTCATCAACAGTTAGTTTATTAGGTTGAGCATTTATTTGGAATATTATTGGAAGGATCCAATAAATCAAATAAAATACAACAATTCCAGCGAATATTCTCATGTATAATTTTCCTATGATTTTTTTTCGTAAAAACATTAAGGGGACGAATAAAATTACTAAAGGAAGAGCATTTAATATAATCGTAAAAGCGATTTCTATTCCATTCATTCTAATCACATTTTTTAATAGTAAAAACAGCTATTTATTTAAAATAATTAAAACTAAATTTTATTATAATAAATAAGGTACATTTGAATATTTTTAATTTTTGATCATGTCAGATGACAAAAAAATCGACACTAAAATTGGAATCGTCATTGATAAGGATTTTGCCTTAAAAAATAACCCTCCATACCCTCGCCCTATGTTTCTTTCTTATGAAAATCCTTATAGGATTAAGTTTATTATGGATTTTTTGGACAAAATTAAAGTATGGGAAAATGAGAATATAGTTAAATTAACTCCTAAGAGTATAGATGAATCAGTACTCGAGTTAACTCATACTAAATATTATATTGACACTATAAAGCGATTTTCGAGGTATGGAAGTGGTCTTCTTGATGAAGAGCTTTTTATTACAAGCGATACATTTGCCTTGGCTAAAAAAGCAGTTGGTGGAGCTATTGAAGCAGTTGAAAAAGTGGTTAAGCAGGAAGTTAATCAATCCATTGCACTCATTAGACCCCCAGGGCATCATGCATTAAAAGAGAAGGGCTCAGGGCTATGTATTTTTAATAATATTGCAACTAGCATTTTCTATTTAAGAGAAGTATTGAGTTATAACAAAAAAATTGCAATAGTTGATATTGACGATCATTTTGGGGATGGGATTGTTCAATACTTTTACAGCGACCCCAGTGTCCTTTATTTTTCCATCCATGAATTCGATTTTGTTGAAAATGACATGGGTTTTATTGATGAATTGGGAATTGGAGAAGGAGTAGGTAAAAATATTAATTTTCCGGTTCCAGCGGGGATAGTCGATGATGAATTTCTTATATCTTTAGACACACTTGAACCAATTTTAAACGAATACAAACCAGACCTAATAATTGTTGCTGCAGGATTTGATATGCATTTTTCTGATCCGATAGGTAACTGTAATTTAACAAGTAAGGCTTATTTTAGTTTCACTAAGAGAATTCTTGAAATAGCAGAAAAAGTATGTGAAGGGAAAATTGCCTTCATTCTCGAAGGAGGATATAGCCTTATAGCCCTACCTATCTGTATTCATGCTGTTATCCAAGCTCTTTTAAAGAGTGAATATGAACCAGCTTTCTTTGAAAAATTCGAATTTTCGATTGACTCTCAAATGGATGAGATTATAGAAATTAGAACTAAGTTAGAGAATCTTTTAGAAGATTATTGGCATTCTCTAAAAAAATAAAAAATACAAAATATAATTTAGGTATATTCCATTAATTTTAGAGCGTAATTCTGCACTGTAAATAACGCATCTCGAGGGCCGATTTGAGGGTTAATATAACAGAGTAAGGCGCCTGTCCCTCCTATGGGTATGGGAGCTATAATTACATGCCCTTTTCCAGTAATATTAGTGCCTATTTTTCTTTCTTCAGTGTTTTCTACAATCATGTATTTAATACCCATAATGGTAATATTAGGTATTCCTTTTGCTCCAAGTTCTATCTTAGTTTGTATCAGCTCGTTTATGGCTTCAAGATCATTCGTTATATCCCAATTTTCTGTTTGAGTAATTATGGTTCCATCTAGACCTACTATAGCCACTCCATAAATATTTTGTTCTTCATTTAACAGATCATCGATAATATTTTCTATTCCTGACATACTATTCTAGAAAATTAATTACTATTTTATTATATAGTAGGACAACTCCAATTTAAATGGATAGTTTTCAAAACGCTTATCAAGGTAATCATTTTTTTATGTTTTTTGAATCTAAATTTTAGTGGAATTAAATTGTTTAGATTAATTCTATCAACAAAGTTTTATTAACACTTTATGAATTTTTTTTCATCAAATATGAAATTTTTTAGCTAAAAAATATCTGATAAAATAATTGAGGGAATAGTATTGAGAAGTAATTTTTTGATTAATAGTGTTGAGGTGTGTATATGGTAAACATGAAAGATGCTGAGCATGTATTCGTCTATAAAGATCCAGACTTAGCTCATGCCTGCAATCAGGTCAGTCTTGTCACGCTACAGAACGGAGAGGTCTTCATGGGATTCAATGAAGAGAGATATCCCGTCCATGCGGACAGCGGTCAATCATGTTTCATCAAATCAACAGATGGAGGGAAGAGCTGGAATCTGTCCACAAAGCAGGTTATTTGGCCTTATACCGAATTCAAGGGGAATTGGGACTGTGCCTTTAACCAAATGTTAAATGGAACCCTCTTGATGCACACCCGAGTGTGTGATTTCATCGCACCCAGAGGTATAAATTCCGAGGGAGATCAAATGCTTGGGCTACCTCCTCCAGGGATGCCAGAACGCCTCAAGAGGCAGACGGGATATGTATTGCTCAAATCCAAAGATGGAGGTAACACTTGGACTGAGCCCATCGAAGTCAACACGAGTCCCATCGCCAGCTCATCGTTGAGCCCTTATGCCTGTGGATGATCAGGTGCGGGACACATCATCGAGCTTCCTGATGGGGGATTACTGATGTCTTTGGCAGGGACAATATCAAATGCTGGGGAATGGTTGGCTGGAAATATGTCTGAGTTAGAACGCTGTTTCTTATTAAGATCAGATGATGGTGGTTACAACTGGGAGTATTGGTCAACGGTTGCATACGATCCGGCCAACATCATAAGCTTCGCAGAGCCTGGCATGGCACGGCTCAAGGACGGCAAATTGGTGTGCTTGATAAGGACCGCTCATAGACCAAGTAGGCAGGATAACATGTGGTTCACCTGGTCGGATGACGATGGAGCTACATGGAGCCCACCCAAGAGATCCTCTCTCTGGGGTTACCCCGCTGATGTGATGCAGTTAAAAGATGGGCGAGTCTTGGCGGTATATGGTTACAAAAAGACTCCATGGGGAGTACGTGGTTGTATTTCGGAAGATGGTATTACCTGGGACATCAAAAATGAGTTTACTATTAGAGAAGGAGGAGTACCATTACCCTTGATGGGTCGCAGGGCACGAACTCTTCAAGATGCTCTGATTGTGCAGCAATACTGGCATACGGGATATCCGAGTGTAACCCAGCTTGAAGACGAGACCATCATTGTTGCTTACCACGAGTATAGTGATGATGAATCACCTCTCCATTACCTCATGAGCACCCGCTTCAAATTATAAGTTTGGTAGTTTTAAAAAAAACCTACTAAAATAGGGTATAAGTCCTTTTAGGTGATCATCGAATTTAAGTGTTTACTCGTAGCTATTTAGAACGGTTTGAACGAGAACCCGCTTGTTTTCGGGTAATTTATACCCTATTTTTTTCTTTTTATCATC
>SDBS01007275.1_pt1 | contig 10762 bp, 11 predicted proteins | sample 2277091 | NCBI WGS metagenome assembly SDBS01 (sample SAMN10404972, study PRJNA504765) | marine sediment metagenome | isolation source: marine sediment core GS10_PC15, 163 cmbsf | place: Arctic Ocean: Southern Knipovich Ridge | collected 2010 | reverse complement strand
CCCTGGGTAATGGTGCTTCGGTGAGTTGCCTGTCAACCATTTCCGCATGCAGGTAGGGTATATCAGGGCAGCCGCCACCGGAGATATTGACAATGGTACCGCTGCTTTTATCAAAGGTTAGCTTCATATTACCCGCTTTAACCATAGTCCACTGGTCATAATCGGTAACCTTTACGACTTCACACAGCTCGGCGGTGCCTTTCATAAGGGGGAAGATGTCCTTATAGGCAGCATCATTCTCCTTAAGCAGACGCTCAATACCGGTACGTTCTATCAGGTTTATCTCCAGAGCCAGGTCACAACCGGTGCGTAACTCTGGCGGTGGCGCAATCAGCTTAGCCTCATAGCCGGCATTTCTAATAACCTTTTCAGCCTGTATAGCCTGTGATACATCCTCAAAAATTATTATACCATCGCCCTTGAACGAAACACCCTTCTTACCAGATACCATATTCGTATCCTTTCTTCAGTAATATTTATTTCTTTTTAGGCTTTAGTCCGCATGAAAAAGCCGACTGTTAAACAGAACGCCAGCCCCAGAAATACGGCGATTGTGGCATTGGCACCGATGCCCGCCGGGCTGGAAGCCAGCAGGAAGTTATGGGCGATGGCAGCCCCGGCAATAAGCCCCAGTATGGTGATACCGGCATCGCTATCACCCTCACCTGAAAGTACAAGATTTCGCAGCGGACAGGCGCCGATCAGGGTAAAAGCCAGTCCGGCAAGAAGCATACCCAGGAAGTTCCACAGATGGACGCTATGGGCTGCCGGTTGATCTTCAAAACCCCAGTTATAGACGATGTCACTGCCAATCAGGGTGCCTTCAGCGAAATTGCCGACGATATAGTTTGTAACCAGAGCACCAATTACTATGGCGATAATACCGCTGAGGAGGTGTGTGCTCCTGACCAGCATGACATCACGCCAGGCGCCGACAGTGCACAGCCTTGTCCTCTGAAATATAAAGCCGACGACAAGTCCAATAGCAAGTGAGACAGCCAGCGGAGCAAACATAGCCCCCGGTCCACTCCCACTGGTATTGATAAAGCTCAGGCCGTTTGTGCTTTCAATTATGGCGAAAAGAAGAAGTCCGACCATAACCAGTGGCATAATCCAGCCTGCCAGGGGATGTATTCTGGTCGTCCGTCCCAGATTAAAGCCCCTTTTCAGGAAAAAGACACCGACTGCTATGCCTACCACCAGCCCGGCCAGACCGGTAACGGCGTTCAGGTCACCGCCACCGAGCCGGAGTAATAATCTAACAGGGCAGCCCAGAAAAACCAGGGCGCCAATCATGGCAAAGGCGCCCAGCATAAAACGAATCAGTGGTGATGAACCACCCCGGAGACGCCATTCACCGAAAGAAAAGGCGGTGATTAAAGCCCCCAGTGTAAAGCCGATAATCTCTGGCCTGATGTACTGTACTATCCCCGCCTGATGCAGGTTGAGGGCTCCTGTGATGTCACGCAGGAAACAGGCGACACAGGTACCCATATTGCCCGGGTTACCCCAGTTAACCAGTAAGGCACCGAACACCCCAAAGGCAAGACCGCCAACAATAACCCAGATTTTTGGCCTGAAGTAATCAAGCATCATGATTTAACTCCCCTTTTCAAGCGAAATGTTCTGGCTCTTCGGGTTGATAATTCAGTATATAAAAATATCCCCATCCGATAAAACAGGTGTGAGCTCAATATTGATATAAGATTTATTTTTAGTATTCATAAATGATACCTATCATTGTCTACCCTGTCAAGCTTTTTACATCTTGACTTTCTTATTCCTGTGGGCTAGATTAAAAAAGCAAATCAATTTTACTATTATGTCAAACACGATGCCGAACAAATTTTTCAGAGTCAGATGCCCTACCCTTCGGGGGTAAGATTAGGACCGGTGAATGGAGCCATTAGAAACAAGCAAAAAGGATATGGGTACAGGTTCCCGCATTAAAATCAAAATTGGCACCCTCTTTGATATACGCCCCACACCTCGAATAATGCTCTTTTTCATTGCTGTATTTATAAAGATTGCCGCCTCAGCGCTATCGGCTATCGGCTTCGTCTGGAATAATGCCGCTCTGATGATAGTCGGCAGTGGTGTCTGGCTAATCTGGTTTGCCGTACTGTTTCTGATAGCAATGCCGACAGCGGACCGACTGCTACAGAATCAGATGCGATGGTTAAAGACCACTGCACTGAGCATATTCATCTTATTTTTTATAATGGGTCTGGTGCTGCTGGTGCTGCTATCCTCTGTTGGGCTGGGGGTATTGCAGGTTGATAGATTGGGCGAAAAGCCGGCTCAACTGATTACTTCTTTTGAAAATGTATTCGCCTACAACGATGCCACTGCTCTTTGCCACCGGGCAACCGAAAACCTTATAGACGGCTATAACCCATATACCAAAGCCAATGTTGTCAGTGCCATGCAGCAGTTTGGTGGTCCCTATGATAAGCTGACTCCATTGCGAGAAGGCAGGTTTGCCGAGGTATTCCCCTATCCAGAGCCAGAGGAACTGGAGCAGTTATGGCTGGAGGCATCGGCAAACCCGGAACAGGTACCTCCTGAACTGGAAACCAAGCTGGGCTATCCCGCCGGCTGCTTTTTATTACCGGCTCCATTTGTCCTTTCAGGTATAGGTGACATCAGAATAATATACCTTATTCTTATACTGCCGGCGCTGGCTTATGTCGTCTGGAGAACCCCCGGCAATCTAAGGCTTCTGTTTATTGGTGCCGTTGTTATCAGCCTGGAGCTGTGGAATAGCGTCGCCGCCGGCGAAACCGGCAGCCTGTACTTTCCATTCCTGCTCCTCGCCTGGGTGCTGCCCAAAAAACACCTGTGGCTGTCCGCCCTGTTTATGGGGGTGGCAGTAGCCACCAAGCAAGTAGCCTGGTTCTTCATGCCTTTCTACTTGATACTTATATTACGGACGATGGGTATAAAAAGAATGCTATCAGTGCTGGCTATTGTTACCGCTGTATTTCTGGCATCAAATGCCCCCTTTATTATAAGCGACCCGGGTCTCTGGCTGACCTCTATTATGGCTCCGATGACTGACAACCTGTTCCCGCTGGGCGTCGGCATTATCAGCCTGGTTAGCGGTGGCGTCTTAGATATTCAATCACCGTTGATATTCAGTATCCTGGAGCTTATTGTCGGCGCCCTGGTTATAATCTGGTATTTCCGTAACTGCCGTCGCTATCCGCATAGTGGACCTCTGCTGGCTATGCTACCACTGTTTTTTGCCTGGCGCAGCCTGTGGCCTTATTTCTTTTATGCTGATATTATAATCCTGGCGGCTATTCTAATAGATGAGTATGATATTAAACCGCCGGAACAGTTCAGCTTATCTTCTCCTATTATCAGGAGCAATAGTTAACAGCCGATTATCAGAGGCGAGGTTACTATTACCACCTTTCTTATAACACTTATTCTTAATTTCTGGCTAATAGTATTGTAATACCAAAGAAGGTATGGTATCTTTGGTAAAACAGTACCCGGTATTGCTGTTATGGATGTATCCTACTCTACATTTTTGATTCTAGCCGCCTTTCTGCTGGGTGCCTGTCCTTTCTCGGTATGGGTTGGGCGCTGGTTCCTCAAAAAAGATATAACCAAGTATGGAGATGGCAATCCCGGTTCAGCCAACGTTTTTCGCGCCGGGAAAAATATTAATATAGGCCTCCTGGCTGTTCTTCTGGATATAGTTAAAGGCATCCCTTTTGTCTATATATCTTATGCTGTCTTTGACCTGCCTATGGGGGTAATTGCAACCATCGGGCTCAGCGCTATACTGGGACACGCCTTTTCCCCGTTTCTCCGGTTTAGAGGCGGCAAGTCAGTAGCGGTTACCTTTGGTGTTATCATAGCACTGCCCCAGATTGACATACTGGTTGTTTTTACCCTGCTCACTGTACTCGGTTTTCTCTTCATAGAACAGCATTCCTGGACGGTAATACCCGGTCCGGCAGGCACACTAACCTACCTATTAATGACCCGGGGAGGTTTCTGGGAATCACTGTTTATGATGTGCATACTGACATTATTCATAGTAAAGCAGTATGATGGGCTGCGGACTCTGCCACGGTTCAGGGTAAAACTAATAAACTGGCTTCAGTCAAGAAGCCGGCAAACATAGCTGGCTGATAATGGATTAGGGATATGCTATATCAGATAATAATAGTTATCGGGCTGAGTATCTCTTTAGTTAATATTATACTTAACCTGAGAAGCCTCAAAGTACCACGCTTGGATAGCAAAATACCTGAACCGGCACCTCTTGTCTCTATCCTTATTCCGGCAAGGGATGAAGAGACAAATATAGCGACCTGTCTGGAGTCCCTGCAGAAACAGGAATATCCCAACTTTGAGGTTCTGGTGCTGAACGATGAATCGTCGGATAATACAGCTACCATCGTCAGCCAGATAGCCGCCAGGGATAACCGTATCCAGCTCCTACATGGAAAACCACTCCCCGAAGGCTGGGCGGGTAAACCTTTTGCCTGCCATCAACTGGCTGAAAAAGCCAGAGGTTCGTGGTTGCTGTTTGTTGATGCTGATACCATACACGCTCCACATATGTTGCGCAGTGTGATTGACCAGGCCTTGGAGTTAAAACCCTCACTGCTCTCCGGGTTTCCCCACCAGTTGACGACTTCAGTCCCTCAAAAAATAGCCGTCCCTATAATATATTTTATTATCCTCAGTTTATTTCCCCTGTGGTGGTTCCAGCGTTCTAAAGAGCCCAAGCCATCGCTGGCAATCGGGCAGTTCCTCCTCTTTCCCAGAGAGGAATACTGGCGGATTGGAGGGCATGAGGTAGTAAAATCAAGAATACTTGAGGATATATGGCTGGGGATTGAGGTAAACCGGCACGGTGGCAGGCATTTAGCTATCGATTTGTCATCGGTAGTCTCATGTAATATGTACCGCACCCTGGGTTTGATGTGGCAGGGTTTGACTAGGTGTATTTATTCGGTAGCCGCAATATCTACTATAGCGCTAGTTGGTCTTTTGATAGTTGGTTACTTCTTCTTTTTGGCACCCTTCTATTGGTTGTGGAATGAGTTGTTCATAGTGGATGCATCACTAGCTTTGCGAGCTATTGTTATGTCCCAGGTAGCTGTACTACTTGTCATGCGATGGCTTGTAGATAACCGCTTTAAAGCATCGGTAATTTCCACACCGATTCACCCGGTTGGGTTTTTATTTATTTTCTTTACCTGCCTTTATGCCATTGCACAGCAGGTGGTTGGTGCCGGCATCTGCTGGAAGAAACGGCTCTATAGCAAAGAGTCTACTATGGAGTAGAGACTCGTTAAATTCAAACAAATCAAGTTATTTGCTTCAAAGCTCTGGTGTTTGCTAAAATGTTTGCCTGAGGGCCGTTAGCTCAGTTGGTAGAGCACCTGACTTTTAATCAGGGTGTCACAGGTTCGAGACCTGTACGGCCTACTTCGTAAATCCTCCTTTTCTGCTAACATTTTGCTAACATTGGTGTCTGAGTTTCTGTTATTGTCATTGTCTACCTCAAAAATAATATCAAACTTGTCCGATGCTTCCTCTTGTAGCCCTGGTAAAACGTGGCTGTAGATATCAAGAGTGATGCCGATATTGGCATGCCCCAGACGCTCTGAGACGACCTTTGGATGAATACCTGCCTTGAGCATTAAAGTAGCATGGGTATGCCTTAAATCGTGAATTCTGATGTCTTTCAGGCCAGCCCTCTTGGTAATCCGCTGGAAAGCCAGAGTTATCGCATTAGGATTGATAGGACTGCCATCAGGCCGGATGAAAACGAAATCATCAGCGTTTAAGCTAATACCAAGTTGAATCCTCAATAGCTCCTGGTCAGCCCGATATAACTTTAATAGTTCCACAAGTGAAATTGGCAAAATGACGTTATGTCGGCTCTGTGGTGTCTTAGGCTCTTTAATCCTATATTCGCCATTGCCGAGCTTATACGCCGTTTCCACTACCGTTAATGTGCCACTGTCTAAATCCAGATTTCGCCAGCGTAAAGCTAAAAGGCAAGGCTATGACGAAGGCTTTGAAAAGGGGTATGAAGAGGTGGAGGAACTTTATAAGGTGACCTACCGCTGCAAGATATGCCGGAGGACACTGGTAGTCACAAGCGCGAATGTGAAAGGGGCTATTAAAAGCTACATGCTGGAACACGGTTGGGGCCATGCTGATTGTGTTAACCGCAGGTATTAGCCCCAATATTCAGTTCCCCAATTAAGGACATAGCTGATGACCAGAGCCTACTTGGAAACTAATGAGGGCTGGACTTTAGAGAAGGCAGCCGTAAATATGCGAGACAAATTGCTTATTAGACTCTTGTTTCACCTCGGCTGTCGCATCTCCGAGGCTCTGGCCCTAGAGGTTAAGCATATAGATTTCACCGCGGGCACAGTAGCTATTGAGCACTTGAAGGCACGCACCAAACTCTCCTGCCCGAAGTGTGGCACCAGGCTGGGGAAGAGCCATACTTTCTGCCCCCAGTGCGGCGCAAAGGTGGATAAGGCAGTGACCAAGGAACAGCAGCACCGCAGGATGAGAACACTACCTATGGATAAGGATACTTTACAAATGCTGAAGGATTATATCAATCGCGGGGGATCGGTAAATAAGGAGGGGAAAAGGCTCATATTTGGAATCAATCGCCATAGAGCCTGGCAAATAGTTAAAGAATGTGCAGAGAGAGCCGGACTGCCTAAGTTGATTAATCCTGAAACCGGGAGGATGCACAATGTGAGTCCTCACAGGTTAAGGGATGCTTTTGCTGTTCATGCGATGAAACTCGACGATTCCGGCGACGGACTGAGGCTCCTCCAGGAACATTTAGGCCATATCTCCTTCAACACCACCGCTAAATATCGAAAGGTAGCCGGGGAGGAGCTCAAGGACTGGTACGACGGACTGTGGAAAAAAGAGGTGAAGCCGGATGGAGCTTAGACCAACAACGGGTGGCTTTATCCGCCCCTTTGGAACAGCCTGGTTCGTCATCGAGTTCCTGAAAGATAATGGACCCGAGGACTCAAAACACATAGACCCTGAAATCGGGGCTCCAATGACCGATATTCACTTTGAGTACAAGAGTGCATTGCACCGTGCTCATGCCAGAGACTCGGTAGAGCGCGCAGAGGAGAGACGGATAAGAAAAGGCCAGCCCGCCTATACCGAAGAAGAATATTCCGAGCGACTCCAATATTACCTTAGCCGTATCCCTTATAAGCTGCTCAAGATGAGATATTCCAGCTTCACCCGGTACTTTGGTCACTTGAAGAGATTAGGGTGGGTTAAGGAGACCGGCAAGACTGAGCCGTCTACTATTCAAGATGATTACCCACCGGCACCTCCCAGGGTGTACTACCGGCTAACGGATGCTGGCAAGCAGGCATCCGCGGCTGAAATATCCGACCCGCTAATGACTTTGTATCACTACTCCAGAGCACAGAGAAGCGCTAAAAACCGACAGTATATCAGGGCATAGATAATAAACCATTCATGCCCCAAAACAGACCCCTAGATTTATATTTCAGGACTTCATATTTTCTCCATGGTTACCACCTGTTTGAGAGCCCCCAGAAGGGGGCTTTTTTATTGTGTCAAAAAACTCCCTCCTCGGGAGGGGAAGGGGGAGGATGCAATTGCTTCCTCAAATATAACTTAATGACTTTTTGTTCAATAATTAAGCTAGTAAAAACAAAAAGCACCTTAACAACTGAATATGGCAAAGCTCTGACCTGAACGCTTGCCCTCACAGGGCAAATAAGCTCAAAGGGGGCCAAGCGTATGGTAACATCATCACCAGCACCAGCACCGCAAGGGCATTGTAGTCGTTGCGGTAAGGTCTGGACACTAAAGGAAAGGCAGGGCGTTTGTTCGTGGTGCAATAAGCCAGCAAGCTGTATAACAGCCACGTCAAAGCCCCGCCAGTTCAAGTTTAGGTCAAACGGAAGGCGAAGGCAAGCTCCAGTCCACAGTAACGGCTATGACCAGCTACAGGGCGAATGGCTAGCCTATTATAATGTAGCCTCACGCTTTACCAACAGGGTCAAGCCTCAAGACAAAGAGGACATACTCCACACGATAATTGCTACCCTTGCCGATGTAGAGCGTAACAACGGACATAAGCCCTTCACCGAAGCGGTAATGCATCGGATAGCCAGCCGAACTGTAGCCGACTACTGGCGAACCTACTACAAAGCCAGTAACGGCTTGGATTGCGGAAGCTGTAGCAAGGCACAAAGGCGAAAGTGTAAAGAGGACTACCTCTATACCGAGTGTCCCAAAGCGTCTCAGTTTAGCGAGCATTCAACAATCCGCCCTATTGTTGCCTTCTCACTATTTCATAGAATTCATCGGGGCTCTTATCTATGGATAACGTTTCCATAGGGCACATTTCTTCTGAATGCGGCTGCTGAATGTATGGTACGATTTGGGTGAAGTGATGTCTAATGCCATATTTATCCAACGTTTTGACGGCCGGCCGGCTTCCCAACGGACTGTAAACCTCTAGGCAAGTAGCCTTAGCGCATAGTAAGGCAGCGGCATTACCCGTTATTTTGTCAAACGCTACCACCCATTGGTGATAGGGAACAAACCTATCGGTGTATTCACATAAGGGTAGCAATCCGCCTCTATTGGATGTAAAGAGCAGTTTACTACCTTTATATACCCGAAATGTGTCACCGCTTATCAAGAAGTCGTTGAATAAAAACGCGTACAACTAATCTAACCACCTCTCCCCTTCTTTTCTGCAAACTTCGCCAACAGCCAAATAGCTGTTGGTATTGAAACTAACTGGATGGCTATACCCGGCCAACCCTGTCTAATTACTGACCAAAGTGAAGGGAAAGGGCTTGTCTGTACCCCCAGAGGGCTGTAGCTCTCCCCAAGAACAAGGTATATTATGAGAATGGCTAAAGATAGTGCTAAACGCCCAGCTAACATTGCACCTAATAATGACCATATCACTCGCAGGTTAAGCCTTTCACGCAGCACGCCAGCTACAAGGCCATAGGTCGAAAGCTCAACTACGATCTGCGGCAGAATCCGCAAGACAGGCATTCCCGAGATAACATTGCTAGCCAATGGAGTAAGCAATCCGACAATCAAGCCTGCCCGCCAGCCAAATAGTAGTCCAGCTACCAACACAAAGATATGCATCGGGAGAAAGGTGGCTCCAGCTAGGTGGAATTGGTGGAAAGCCCAAGGTACTAATACGCTTAATAAGACGAAGACAAATGTAAAGACATAACTACGGATGTCGCTATATCTTAACACCACGGGAAAGGGTTGACGCTTGGAAATGACAAGGTTACTAATCATTGGTTACCCCCTCTTTCTGGGTACTAACTACGGTTTATCATATCAGTTCTTGAATCTACTGGCACAATGCGGAATATGGTCATACAGATCACCCTGCTTGATAAAGGGTCTAAAGCTTCACTAGTTTGTAAGAGCCCATAAGGCCAATCTCCTGGGCATATTGAACTTGCTTTGTAGGATCAATCTGGTTGGTTTCCTCAAGGACTCTAGGCTTCACCTTATTTATCAGTTCTAGCGACGCTCTGTCTATAGCTGCTAGCTCATTGGACGCTAGATAGCCTATATCCGGGCAGATTATGGGGTCAGGGTGGGGGTCGCAATCACAACTACAGGTTATATTCACCAGAGCATTTATGTAGAGTACCCTCTTCCCCCAGATGCATGCCTTGGCGGCTAGTGCCAGCCCCTTTTGCAGATCCATAATTTTATAGCTCAAGGCCCCGGTAGGGCAAGCGGATACACATTTACCGCAACCTGCGCAAGCGATACTATCATATCTCCAATTTGAATCTATAGTTATGGCGTGAGAAGGGCAGACTTCCGCGCATGAACCACAGAGGTCGCACTTCCCCGCCCAAAACCTGGGCATGCTCATGCTGTGGATTATCCGCTTCATACCTTTAGTCACCCCACCCATTCCCAGGTTCTTTATAGCCCCTCCGAATCCAGCCTGGACGTGTCCTTTGACGTGAGACATGACTACCAGGTGAGTGCTTTCATATATTTCTTTCGCCACCTCAAAGCTATGTCCACCCTCAACCACCTCTACTCCTTCCTCTCCGATAACCACTTTACAGCCCATCTTGTCCTCCCCAAACCCGTGCCTGTAAGCCACTCTCTTATAGCCATTCCTCGTAGATCTGGGTCCGGGGTAAGCCACGGTGGTGTCGAACAGAAACGGTTCCGCACCTATGTCTTTCAGCTGTCCGACTGTCAACTTTACAATAGAGGGTGAAATATAGTACCTATTACCTGGCTCCCCCATATGAAGCTTGATTAGAACCTTCACCCCCCTAAAGTCCTCGATACCAAGTAGGTCAAGAGCACTTAGGAGCTTACCCACCTCGGTGAAGAAGTAAACCTCAGCCATATCAGCACTATTATAAACCTGCGGACTCCTGTTTGTAACCATTGCTAGGTTACGCAGTTAGAGCTTATGATCTGTATTTTATATCGGGGGCTAATTGCACAAAACGCTAGAAAGTGTAATGAGGTAACAGATAGTATGTTGTGCAACCTAACCTTTCCATTCCTATTGGACACGCTATTCAGAAAGGCAAACCGTCAGCGTACTGTAACCACCATTCGATTCAGAGTCCGGAGCCAAGTTCTCATTGCTTCCCACGCCTCCTCCGCATCCTTGAGTCTAGTTTCCACATGCGCTACACGCGTATTGCGAAAAGTGTTCACTTTCTCAAGATCG
>SDBS01007273.1_pt1 | contig 10763 bp, 8 predicted proteins | sample 2277091 | NCBI WGS metagenome assembly SDBS01 (sample SAMN10404972, study PRJNA504765) | marine sediment metagenome | isolation source: marine sediment core GS10_PC15, 163 cmbsf | place: Arctic Ocean: Southern Knipovich Ridge | collected 2010 | reverse complement strand
CTTGTATGTTTTCCGCGGTGATAATTTTATCTCTACGGATCCTTGAAAATAAAGAACATCCAACGCTCACAGTTTGGACCAAATCCCCGATATCCTCAGTTTCTCCGCCAGCTAGTTGTACTTCAAAACCCATTTCAGTTAGTTTCTTCGTAAACCTATCATGTTCATTAATTAAAACATTTATTATTTCCCCTGAGATTAATTTCTTATTACGCCCGATTGTATTCGTAATTAACGAATTACTGTCAACCCCGACACATAAAACATCATCCACATTCATAACAATAGCATCTTGGACAATACCCCTAAAAAAATCCAGATTTCCCGTTTCCTTATACATCATGTAGGCTAAAATTGATTTTGTTCCAGCTGAGTCTGAATGAAAAACACAGCAATATTGAGAATCCCCATTAATATCGGGTAATATTTTACAAAAAGCTCCTGGAAATATTCCTTTATTTAAATCTTTAATGGCTTTATGTACATCTTCTTTGGTATGCGAGACACCTAATTGCTCGTATTTATTTTGATCTTTCATTTTTTATCGAAGCTAAATATGTTATTTTTAAATTACAGATACTTTTTTCTTAAAATCTTAACCAGATTTTCCACTTGTTCTTCGGCTTTTCCCAAGTAATTTTTAGGATCAAGCATTGAATCAATTTCAGTTTCATTGAAGATATTATTAATCTTCGGGTTTTTCATCAGAATTTCTTTCAAGGAAACATCCTTTTGTTTTGCCTCAATTGCAGTTTTCCGCATAATTTCATGGCCATCTTGACGTCCTATACCTTTATTAACCAGTTCAATCATGATTTTCTCTGTAAGAATCGCACCTTTAGTAAGTGCAAGATTTTTTTCAATATTATTTTCGTCAAATTCACCTGGAATGATCGAAATAATTTGACTAAGCATATAATCTAGTAAAATGAAATTTTCAGGAAATAACACACGTTCAGACGCACTATTAGTTAAATCTCTCTCGTCCTCTAATGTCATATTCTCCAAGGCAATATAGCTATTTGATTTAATTATTCGGCTGATGCTGCATAATCTCTCTGCTTTATGGGGATTTCGTTTATGTGGCATTGTTGAGCTCCCAACTTGAGATTTTCCAAAGGGTTCAAACATTTCGGCAATTTCTGTTCTTTGGAGAATACGCATCTCCCGGGCAATTTTATCTATCGTTCCGGCGACTAAACAAGTGAAAAGAATAACTTCAGCAAATCTATCTCTTTGAATAACTTGATTGGCAATTAAAACGGGTTCTAAATGAAGAATTTTCATAACACGTTTCTGGATTTCAATCCCTTGATCTCCAAAACTTGCCATGGTTCCTACTGCACCAGACATTTTTCCTACATTTAATCTAGGTGAGATCTCCATTAAACGATCTAAATGTCTGCCAATTTCCGCAGCCCAAACTCCAAATCTCATACCGTATGTGGTAGGAAGTGCTTGTTGTCCATGAGTTCTCCCTACACAGATCAAAGTTTTTTTCTCCTCTGCTATTTTGGTTAAAATAGAAAGAAACTCCTTCAATTTCTTCTTAATTATTCCAAGGGCCTTGACTAACATCAAAGATGTAGCCGTATCTTCTATATCATATGATGTGGCACCAAGATGAATATAATTTCCTGCTTCACCCTCACACTTTTCTTTAAGAGCGTAAATCATTGCCATTAAATCATGATGAATCTCGTCCTCGATTTCCTTGACTCTTTCAAGTTTAACGAATTTTAAGGATGCCTTCTTATTAATTTCATCTGCGGAGGTCTTTGGAATGTTTCCAAGCTCAGCATGTACTTGTGCAAGTGCTGCTTCGACTCGTAACCACATTAAAAGTTTATTTTCCTCTGTAAATATCCCGTACATTTCTGGATTTGAATAACGGGTTTCGATAGGATGCACTGGCATTTTTAACTCATGTGAATATAGGTTGAATAAAATATAATTTATCTGATTAATTTATTATATAAATAGTATTTTCATCAAGAATTTAAATTAGGTGGATTTTTCTTATTTTTAATACGTATAAAATAATTCGGTGCTCTAACTGTGGGTTACCGCAATATGTGAGCGGAGGACAGAAAACACGAAAATGCCCCGGATGTAATAAAATACTTAATTTAGAGAAAGTAATTATTCTTTCTCGCACAAATGACATTAAAAATGCAGTTTTCCTTGTTCAACAAATTAAGATGAAAAATAAAGATACAAATATCTCTTTTAAATCCGCTTTTGACAAAAAAAATGAAAGAAATTCAAGGTGAAATTTGATAATGTCCAGCGATCCACGATTAGATTTACCTATCGATGATTCTTACTTTAAAATCTTATCTAATTTAGCAAAAAAAACAAAAATACAATATTTTAACGCCCGTTTTAGTGCGGCAATTTCAACAAATATTGGTATTTCCAGGGGAAATGTCAAGACAGCCCATTTTTTCAACAGTTACGGCTTTTCCATTCAAACTTTTACAAATGGTGGATGGGGTTTCGCTGTAAGTAACAATATTAATCGCGAAGAGGTTGAAAAGAAATTTAATGAATCCGCCAAGTTAGCAAAATTTTCTTCCACAAAGTGTGAAAAGGCGTTTTCTATTGACGAATTAGATCCCCTATCAAAGAAAATTGTTCAACCTCAAAAAATGAATCTGTTGGATGTCGATCAAGAGGAAAAACTTGCTTTTATTATGGAACAAGATAAAAAAGCGAGAAGGTTTGATAAAAAAATAGTAAATACGAATAGTTCCTATTCGGATACCGTCAAGCATCAAATAATTTTTACTTCCGATCAACGAATAATTGACTCTCAAGAGAGTTATGCAAGGGTGGCAGTTTCCACTAATTCAAAAGAGGGTTCGATAAAACAGTCTGGTAGAGAATCAATAGGGATAACAGGGGGATTCGAGATAATTGATTTAAGTCCAAAGATGGGTGAAAAATCTGCAAAAAAAGCTATTGAATTGTTATCTGCAAAACCGGTTATTGGAGGGAAATATAATATTATAGCAGATCCACTTCTAACCGGGACATTTATACATGAAGCATTCGGGCATGCTTGTGAAGCAGACTTAGTCTTGGCTGAAGAAAGTATCCTTAAAGACAAAATCGGTGATAAGGTAGGTCCTGAGTTTATTAACATAATTGATGATCCAGGAAAAGAATCTTTCTATGGATCAATAATATTTGATTCTGAATGTATTCAAGCTAAAAAGGTCCAGTTGGTAAAGGATGGTATTTTGAATGAGTTTATGCATAATCGTGAGACTTCGAGTAAAATGAATGCTGCTCCAACTGGTAATGGAAGATCTCAATCATATAAATCAGTCCCAGTTGTCCGAATGACTTCAACCTATTTACAACCGGGAAATTGGAAGCTTGAAGAGATGTTAGAAGATCTTAAAGAGGGTTTACTGTGTGAAAATTGGATTTATGGTTACGCTAATCCGTCTGTAGGAGATTTCCAATTTAAAATGGAAAGAGCATGGAAAATTGAAAAGGGTGAAAAAGCATATTTACTCAGAGATGCTGCCCTTTCAGGAATGATGCTTGAAGCATTAAACAAAATCACGGCTATTAGTAAAGAAATTAGCTATGATGACGGGGCATGCGGGAAATCGGGTCAACATATTCCAGTTTCAAGTGGAGGACCTTATATTAGAATCAATGATAATGTCATCGGAGGTATTTAAATGGGAAATATCAGAAGTAAATCCCAAATTGATCAACTTGAATCTCAAGTTTTCAATTTAATTGATAAAGCTGGAACTTACATAAATAAATTACATGATATAAGAGATTGGGAAGTCTTTGGAGGCGTAGATAACAGTGCAGGAATTAAAATCGAAAAAGGATTTTTGAAACGATCAAGTATCAGTCAAAACAATGCAATAACGATCAGATTATATGGAAATCAAGGAAATATAGGAAGTTGTAGCATAACAAGACTATCAGAAAAAAAAATCAACGATGCTATTGATAGAGCACTACAATTAATGAGAGTATCAAAATCAAATCCGGAATTTGTTGGTTTGGCGTTCCCTCCTGAAAATCAGAATTATCCCAATGTAAAAAGTAATTGGGATTCCGAAGTATCTGAATTGGAGATTAATGAATCCAATGAAATAATAAGTATGTTTTTAAGCCAAAAAAAAAGAGATGATAGAATAAAATCGATATCGGGAGGTTTTGGATACAGCGACTCAAGGATTAAAGTAATTAATTCAAATGGAATAATTATTCAAGATCGAGGTACCAACGTTTCAATCTCCGTAGAATATATTATGGAAGAAATAATAAAGGGAACTAAGGATCAATCAACAGGTCATGATTGGCAAACGTTTAATGATATAAAGTCTTTAGAGGCTCAAACTCTTAATATTTTCGATACAGCATACAAATTGGCAAAAGCCGGTCTCAATAAAGTCCAAGTTGAAACGAAAACATACCCTGTATTATTATCTCCTTCAGCAACAGAATTACTTATTTGTTCACCAATTTGTTCTGCTGCTTCTGCTGATGCTATCCATCAAAAAAGAAGTTTCTTACTCGATAAGCTAAATTCAGAAATAGGTAATGATCTTCTTGAAATTACTGATAATCCATGGTTAAAGGAAGGAATTGAAACATCTCCTTTCGATATTGAGGGAACTCCAACATCTCCGTTAAATATTGTTGAAAAAGGGAACTTAAAGAATTTTTTTCACAACGTTTACACAGCAAATCTATTTAATACAAAAAGTACTGGATCAGCGAGCCGTAGCTGGTATTCAGCTTCAATAGGTATAAGCTCTTCGAACATTTTAATGAAAAATGGAACTTCTTCTCTGGATTCAATGATATCGGATATTAAAGATGGAATTTTTATTGATTATTCTTTTGATTCTCCAAATATTGTAACAGGTGAATTCTCAGGATTAATAACCAGCGGGTTTAGAATTGTGAATGGGGAAATTAAAGGATCATTGAAAGAAACAATGCTCGGTGCTAATTTGTTGGATTTATTTAGTAAAATTGAGCTGGTAAGTAAAGAAGTAATGAGAAAAGGTTCCTATTACCTGCCTTACGTAAAAATATCAGAATTATCTATTAGTGGTTCAAATTAATTGAGATTATTTCAATTGGTTATATTTAATCTATTATACACAATTTGGTTTTCCAAAAATACCCATCCCGAGTCCTGATTGATCCATAGTTCAAAAATAATTAAATAATGTTCATTTGAACCTAAAACTTCGGAAAATGAGGTTATTACAGGTTCTGATTCCCATCGTTCTGACACATGAATTGTGTAATTAAAATTTTTAATAGAAGTACCATTCGATGAACCATTTGAACTTAAAGAAGTTGTTGTATTTTTTCCGACAATATGGCGAACTTGAATGTCGGTAGTTTCGCTCCAAAAACTTGACACGAAAAAATGAAGAATAATGTCAATACCAATTTGCGCTTCAGTAGGATAATCTCCCATCTTTTTATTTTCGTTTAAGTAACCGAATATAAAATGAGGTGGATCTCTCCGATTTGAAGTGAATAATATAAATGGAACCAATATTATGATACCAGCAATTAAAATCACTTTTACAATTTTTTCAATCTGTTGATTTTCATTCTCTTTTTCATTAGAAATTTTCAAATCGCCTCAAAAGCCATTTTTTTTATCAATGTCCCTAAACCATTCAATAGTTTTTTTCAATCCCGAATTCCAATCTGTAATCGGTTGCCAATTAAGTAGTTCTTTTGCCCGTTTCAAAACAGGTCTTCTTCTAACTGGATCATCGATCGGTAGAATTTTATGAACGATTTTTGAGTTTGAATTGGTAAGTTCTATTATTTTCTCAGCCAATTCTAAAATAGTTCTCTCCTTATCGTTCCCGAGATTGATTGGAACCCCCCTTGCTTTTGGTTGAGCAACATCCACTAAAATACCTTCTATTTCATCAATTACGTATGAAAATGAGCGGGTTTGTGAGCCATCTCCGAACACAGTGATATTTTCATCATGAAGTGCCTGATGAATGAAATTGGGGATAACACGTCCAAACAATTTGCCCCACCTTATTCTGGGACCATAAGTGTTAAAAATTCTTACTATTCGAGCATCAATATTGTGTTCCAGCATATATGCCATTATATAAGCTTCCCCCGCACGTTTGGATTCATCATAACAACTACGAGGACCTATCGGATTCACATTGCCAAAATACTCTTCAGATGTTGGAACTGCTTCAGGAGGGGGATTGCCATAAATTTCACTGGTCGATGAATAAAAAAATGTCGCATTGTGTAGATTTGCAATACCTAGGGCATTAAACGTTCCTAAAGTATTTGATTTTAATATTGAAATAGGGTGCTCTTTAAATTCGAAAGGAGAGGCTCTTGATGCCATATGCATTACAATGTCGAGTTTATGGATATCTGGTATGCTAAATTCTCCCGGATGATTTTTTCCAAAAAAGATCGGATAAGAAATGTCGTGATGGATAAATCTAAAATTATCTTTACAGGAAAGATGGTTTATATTTTCAATAAGTCCGCTGCAAAGGTTATCAAGGCAAATTACATTCGCCCCTTGAGATACTAATACATCACAAATCCAAGATCCTAAAAATCCAGCTCCACCGGTAATAAGAATTGTTTTATCCTTGAAATTAATTTTTCTATCTTCTAGGAGTCGCCTGTTAATTTCATCAATATCATTTTTAAGATTATAAATTTTAATCACCTTCTAAGAAACTTGCATTCCAAAGAAATCTAAGTGTAAATATAGAATATTACATTTAAATAAGAAGATCAATTTCTTAATGGATATTTTTACTATTCTATTTATAATCGAAAAACCAAACGATTCTTATTTGGTTTGGGCATATTTTTCTCTTTCGAAGTTTTCACTGCAAAAAGTGCAAAAAAGAACTTCTTTTTGAACCAATTCTCCGCAATTGGGACATTTCCTCATTGACATTTCTATGATCGACTTGCCAATATTATTAAAAACGATGTCAACATTTTTTCCTGTCTTCGCAGATGTTTCTACAAATGTATCTAGTTTATTATCTTTTTGAAATTTTAAAACCTCTTCTTTAGATACTGCCCAATCATCCAAATCGCATTTTGATGCGATTAAAAATTTTATAATTTTACCCGATGCATTGTTTATTAGTTCAAGCCATTCATTTATATCTTCAAATGAATCTCTGTTTGTAATATCAAATAACAGTAATGCACCGCTTGCTCCACTACAATAGGAGGGAAATAATTGCCTGAACTTGTTCTCTCCCGCGAAGTCCCAAATTGAGAAATTCACCTCGGTATTGAGTTCTTCAATATTAAGGGTTTTTACCATAAAATCAACCCCAATTGTGGACAAGGTATCTATCATGAAGAAACCTGTGCAATACCTCCGAATAAGACTAGTTTTGCCTACAGATTTAGCGCCAGCAACAATTATTTTTAATTTTATCATGATTTTTCAGTTCCACGAATCTGTGCAATATCTACGAATAAGACTGTTTACCAAAAGATTTAGCGAAAGCAACATTTATTTTTAATTTAATTATGATTTTTCAGTTCTAATGTCCTACATTATCCCGCTATTAAAAATTCGATCGAATATTTTATTATAGGCGCTTTATCACCCTTATTAATAGGGAGTAATATGTATCAATTCTGATTACAATATCTCTGATCTTAACTATGAGCGACTAACTTTAATTACTATTTGTTTTTGGTAAAAACTAAAAATACATCAGAAGGAGATAAAGAAGAATTTCAAAAATGATTAATTTTTCAAAAACATATCAAAATTTTTATGATTTTCTTTTCATATATTATTTAAGATAATGAAACAAGAAGCAATCAGAATTCCAGGTACAAGTTGGTATATTAAGATTTCAGCGCCAAAAAATGCACCAAAAAATATTATGTTAGAATTTCTAAAGGGAACTCATACCGAATACGAATATATTATCCAAAAGGATGGATCTATTGAGGATATATTGAATAAATTCATTGTTACTGAAAATCTCTCTATACCACGTAATAGACTAGACATTTTAATTCATACCCTTGATGAAGAACTTTTTGATTTGGATAATCTTGAATCCTCTGAACAAAATTTACTCGACAGAATGATAAAACTTTCCGACGTAAATGATAAGAAGATTTTAATTCTTGGATTGGAAGAGGCAGGAAAAACTTCAATATATGAGGTAATTTTTGAAGGAAAACAGTGGTGGGAAGTCAAAAATTTGTATCCTACACGAGGAATTCAACGTCATCCACAAGGATCACGTTTATACATATGGGATTTAGGCGGACAGAGAGCATATCTTAAAGATTACCATAAAAACGCTGAAGAAATATTCCCCTCAACTACAGCGTTAATTTATGTGGTTGACGGGGCAGATCCTGAAAGTTTTAAAAGGAGCCGGGAAGAATTTGAATGGGCATTAGAAATGATGAAAAAATTTTCACCCAATGCATTTATTCATTGCCTAATCCATAAAATGGATAAATTTTCAAATCCAATAGAAACATTCCAAGGAATAAAGGAGCATTTTCAAAAAAATTTGAAGACAAAAGATGAGGTAAATTTCATTCCGACTTCAATTATGGATGACTCAATTTATAGTGCCATAAAGGATTTATTTAAATTAATAATCCCAAAAAGTAAAAAACTTGATATTCTTGCGCAAAATCTCAAAGAACAGACAGGAGTGTATAATGTAGTTGTTCTCGAAAAAAGAACAGGATTACCCATCTGTGCTTCTACAACTTTATTCGATGATATTACCTTAATTGGAACTTTCAATAAAATTTGGATGAATACATCAAAACTCACTCAAGATTTGGAGTTGGTAGGTATGAGCAAGATAACGGTGCAATGTGGAAACGGATATTTATATATTGAGGAATTTGAAAAAAATATAATGTTGTTGATAATAAGCCCGGACTTAATTTCCATTGAAAACACTCAGAATCAAAAAAAAATCAATAGTTTTAAAAAAGAGATGATAAATTTTATTTAATTCTTGCTCTTAAGAAATTTTTTTATCATTGATTCATTACATCTTTTTATGGGAGAGAAACCAATTAAATCGGATCGTCCTATTCTGATAATTGATTTTGGCGGCCAATATTGTCATCTTATTAGTCGAAGAATTCGTGATCTTGGTGTATATTCAGAAATTCTCCCCTTTGATTCCAATGTTGAAAAAATTAAATCTTTCAATCCAAAAGGAATAGTTCTATCCGGAGGTCCTGCAAGTGTCTATGAATCCGGAGCACCGAGTTTAAAAAGAGAAACTTTTGAATATATAATTGAAAGTAGTATTCCTCTGATAGGTTTGTGTTACGGACATCATCTTATAATACAACTTCTCAAAGGTCGGGTTATTCCAAAAGAGCATAAAGAATACGGTAAAACTGAATTAAAGGTTCTGAAATTTAAGGACATTTTTAGCGATCTTGAAGAATTTGAAACTGTTTGGATGAGTCACGGAGACCAGATAACGGAACTCCCACAAAATTTTGAAGTTTACGGTTCCACAGATTCCTGCGCTTTTGCAGCATATGGTAATTCTGAGAAAAAAATCTATGGGCTTCAGTTTCATCCGGAAGTCCAGCATACTATTCATGGGAATAAAATACTTTCAAATTTTATTTTTAACATCTGTGGTTGTAAAGGAACTTGGAAGATGGAAAATTGGATTCCGAACAAGATAAAAGAATTACGAGATGAAATTGGAGATGAAGGAGTAATTCTCGGACTTTCTGGAGGTGTGGACTCCTCGGTTGTTGCTGTTCTTCTTCAAAATGCAATAGGCGGGAATGTTCATCCGATTTTTGTCAATAACGGTTTGCTGAGGAAAAATGAGGTCGAAGATATAATAAAACTGTTTAGGGACGATCTTAAATTCCAAAACTTTCATCATATTGATGCGGAAAAGTTGTTTTTAGAAAAATTAAAAAATGTGAAAGATCCAGAAGAGAAACGCAAAATTATTGGTCTCACATTTATCGAAGTTTTTGAAAAAAAAGCGGAAGAAATTACCAAGAAATATAAAAACATCAAATTTTTCGCACAGGGTACCATTTTCCCTGACAGAGTTGAATCAGCAAAAACTTCTAAGTCATCAACTAAGATAAAAACGCACCATAATACCGCTCTTCCAGAAGATATGAAACTTAAACTCATAGAGCCTTTGAGGGATCTTTACAAGGACGAGGTTAGAGAAATTGGAAAACAATTGGGTTTACGGGATGATATAATTTGGAGGCAACCGTTTCCGGGACCTGGTTTAGCAGTTAGAATCTTGGGTCCTATTTCTAAACAAAATCTCAGCATTTTAAGAAAGGCAGACTGGATTATGAGAGAAGAAATAAATTCAGCTGAAATTTCGGGTGATTTATGGCAGTATTTTGTGGTTCTTTTGCCTGTAAAAGCAGTTGGTGTTATGGGTGATTTTCGAACCTATGAATTTATCTGCGCCCTAAGAGCTGTTGAATCTAAAGATGCCATGACAGCATCGTTTGCAAAAATAGATTGGGAAATATTGGAATTAATTTCCACTAGAATTGTTAACGAAGTAAAAGGTATTAATCGAGTCTTATATGATATCACTAATAAACCACCAGGAACCATTGAATTTGAATAAATATCGGTATATTTTAAAGAAAAATAAGGCTATAAAACATAAAACTAATATTTCAATTAAATTCCTTTTGTACGACACTTTGTGGTTCGGAGAACCAACATA
>SDBS01007271.1_pt1 | contig 10764 bp, 5 predicted proteins | sample 2277091 | NCBI WGS metagenome assembly SDBS01 (sample SAMN10404972, study PRJNA504765) | marine sediment metagenome | isolation source: marine sediment core GS10_PC15, 163 cmbsf | place: Arctic Ocean: Southern Knipovich Ridge | collected 2010 | reverse complement strand
AAGTACGACGAACCTATTTATTGGCGAGAACTCAGAGTCACCAGGCCGTTCCTGGGACGGCCTTATTGATGAGGTCGCGATATACAACAGGGCTTTGTCTGATGGCGAGATTCGTTTCCTTGCCGGTTATCGGGTGCCGGTTGATCCCGGCAACGAAGGCCTGGTGGCGCACTATGCATTTGAGAACGACGCGAATGATAGTTCCGACAACAATAATCATGGCACGCTTTCCGGCGACCCGCAGTGGGTAGTCGGAATAATAGGTGGTGCGCTGGAGTTTGACGGCGTAGATGATCATGTCGATTGCGGGAATGATCCGAACCTGGATATTACCGGCCCGATTACGATCGCAGCGTGGATTTATCCGACCGGAAGCGGAAGTAGTAATTATCCGCGAATAGTCGACAAATCAGATGGCACGGGGGGGGCAGATCCCGGGTACAAAATGTATCTGAGAGCTGCAGATAATTACCTGGTTACCCTCAGTGCCGGCGGAGCGTACTTGAACTCCAGCTCGTCAGCAGACTTGAACGCCTGGAATTACGTGGCGTTCATTACTGACGGAACGCAGCGGAAGCTTTTCTTGAATGGAGTTTGGGAGGAATGGGATGAAAGCACACTCCCTTCGTCGTCAAGCAATCCTCTATTCATCGGAAACAGCCCGGCAGGTGATAGACGCTTCGAAGGCATGATCGACGATGTTGTGATATACAATCGGGCTCTGTCCGAGCCTGAGGTCCGTTTCATCGCGGGCGAGAAATAATCTGGAACAGCAATAAAATTCACACGAATTTGGGGGCCTGTACTGATTGACTCGGTATGGGCCCCAATTGTTTTCAGGCCGGAACTACGCTGAAAGGCACTGCAGAGCCAAGCATGCCGTTGCTTCCACAAAATAAAGACTGGATGTGCGTCTGAAAGACACATTCAGTCTCTTGAAGGAAGATTCTTATGTGCGAAAACTGCCGTGGTCAATCCCACGGATATACTTCCGGTAACGACATTTTTATGAAGCAGATCATTCAGGTCAAATCGCATGTCACAATGCGCAGAAGCAACATTTAGGAGTGTAAAATGGTTTGACTTGCTTTCTATTATATGGCATAATAATGGATGACTGATAGAATGATTTCGTGTTAACGCAACGAAACAGCTATTGCATTGGTCTTTACCGGTCCAAACGCTGGAAAGCCATTTCGATTGGACGAATGTGAGATGCTGAGAGTGTTTGATTCTTAAACGAAAGGACGGTAGGATGTGCAAGCGAAGGGGATTCACACTTATTGAGCTTCTTGTGGTTATCGCAATTATTGCCCTACTGATGGCGATTCTAATGCCGGCACTGCAGCGTGTTAAGAAACAGGCCAAAGCAGCGATCTGTCAGGCAAACCTGAGTCAATGGGGTCTCGTCTGGTCGATGTATTGCCAAGATAACAATGGCTTTTTCCCCAAAAGGATTTCTATATGGCATGACATCGTACAGCCGTACTACACGGATACCAAAATATGTTTCTGCCCAATGGCGACAAGACTGTATTCTGAAGGAGGCCAGTGGGGCTATGGAGCATGGGAGTTGGACACGGCTGCCGGCAGCTTTGGGCTGAATCAGTGGGTTTTGGATCCGCCTAAAACGAGCGTAGAAGGTAGGCGTGAACCTGAAAATATGTGGAGGACCACCGATGTAGAAGGTACAAATTATATACCGCTGTTTTTAGATTGTGCCGTCATAGGAGTGACTTGTTGGCCCGAGGATGAACCACCGGAATATGATGGTCAGTTCTGGCCATACACGGGTAACAATTACGATGAAATGAGGCGGATTTGCCTTAATCGGCATGATGGTTTCGTCAACAGCCTTTTTCTGGATTTCACCGTCAGAAAAGTCGGCCTTAAAGAACTGTGGACGCTGAAGTGGCATCGCAATTTCGACAGGGCGGGATTCTGGACCAAAACCGGCGGCGCCATGCCCGAAGACTGGCCGGGATGGATGAAAAGCTTTAAAGACTATTGAAAACCCTTGCTTTCGAAGAAAAATAACCGTCATCCTCCATTTTGTTTTGGGAAGAGGGCCGAAGCTAAAAAACGCATTATTGCGAATTATATTTTGGAGGAAGGATCTATGAGGAGCGATGGTTCTTAGCTGTTTTTATTTTGTTTAACGTCTAACTCTTGCAGGAAGGAGAATTATCATGTGCAGAAAATTAATTTGCTTAATTTCTCTTGTTTGTGTACTGATTGTGGTTTTAACAAGGGCGGCCGATGCGGCTGAACCTGCTCCTGTCGGCTGGTGGAGGCTCAACGGTAACGCAGAGGATAGTTCCGGCAATAACAATCATGGCACCCTTTTTAGCAACCCACAGTGGGTGGCGGGAAAGATTGGTGATGCGCTGGATCTTGATGGCGCAGATGATCATGTCGATTGCGGGAATGATCCGAGCCTGGATATTACCGGCCCGATTACGATCACGGCGTGGTTTTATCCGACGGGAAGCGGAAGCAGTAATTTTCCGCGAATAGTCGACAAATCAAATGGCACGGGGGGAGCGGATCCCGGGTACAAAATGTATTTGAGAGCTGCAGATAATTACCTGATTACCCTCAGTGCCGGCGGAGTGTACTTGAACTCCAGCTCATCAGCAGAATTGAACGCCTGGAATTACGTGGCGTTCATTACTGACGGAACGCAGTGGAAGTTTTTCTTGAACGGAGTTTGGGAGCAATGGGATGAAAGCGCACTCCCTTCGTCGTCAAGCAATCCTCTATTCATCGGAAACAGCCCGGCAGGTAATAGGCATTTCGAAGGTATGATCGACGACGTGCGCATTTACAATATGGCGCTAACACAGGAAGAAATCCAACAGGCTATGAAAGCTCCTCCTCCACCCGGCTTGGCTACGAAGCCGATCCCGGGTGATGGGGCCATAGATGTGTCGATAGACGTCACACTTAGCTGGACGCCGGGAGAATTTGCGCCCGCAGTCGATGGGCATATTGTTTACCTAAGTGAGAATTTCGACAACGTCAATGACGGTATTGGCGGCGTCAGGCAGAGTCCCAGCAGCTACCCTCCGCCCCAACGCCTTGATTTCGAAACAACGTATTACTGGCGCGTCGATGAGGTCAATGGCCCGCCAGACTTTACGGTGTATCCAGGTGATGTCTGGAGCTTTACGACCGAACCGGCTGGTTATCCTATTGAGAATGTAACTGCTACAGCCTCCAGCAGCATTCAAGGTAAAGGACCCGAAAATACTGTGAACGGCTCGGGTCTGGATGAAACCGGTATGTTGCACGGCGATGACGGTGACAGCATGTGGCAAAGTAAGAGAGATTCAGCCCAACTGACCTGGATCGAATTTGAGTTCGACAGGGTCTTTAAGCTCCATGAAATGTGGGTATGGAACTCAAACGAGAGTTTGGAGCAGTTGATCGGCCTGGGATTCAAAGATGTGACCATAGAGTATTCCATCAACGGAACAGAGTACGTAGCACTGGGAACGACTCACCAGTTCGCTCAGGGGCCCGGCGCGCCCGGCTATTCCCACAATACCACTGTTGATTTGAGCGGAGTAACAGCAAAGTATATCAGGCTCACGGCGAACAGCAACTGGGGAGGCATCCTGAACCAGTATGGCCTCAGCGAGGTTCGCTTTTTCTACATGCCGGTGTATGCAAGAGAGCCCTATCCGGAATCCGGCACAATAGATGTCTCTATTGGTACAATAGATGACCTCGTTGGCGTAACCCTCGCCTTCAGAGCGGGAAGAGAGGCGGTCACGCACAATGTGTACTTCAGCTCTGACGAACAGGCCGTGATAGACGGTACCGCCGATGTTACTGCCGTGACCGAGGCCAGTTATGGTCCTTTATCGCTCGATTTAGAAAAGACTTATTACTGGCGGGTCGATGAGGTCAATAACACCAATCCAAACAGTCCGTGGATTGGCCCGGTCTGGAGTTTTACGACCGCTGACTTCCTTATTGTGGACGACTTTGAGGACTACGATATCGGCAACAATGAGATATGGTGGTCATGGAAAGACGGAGTTGGCTATGCCTCTCATCCTACCTTACCACCCTATCCGGGTAATGGGACCGGCTCTATGGTTGGCGATGAAACCACGGGTTCTTATACTGAGGAGACTATCGTTCACGGTGGCAACCAGTCGATGCCGTTCTTCTATAGCAACACGGCTGGCGCAGCATATTCAGAGGCAGAGCTGACGCTGAGTCCACCGCAGGATTGGACCGCCGGGGGTGGTAAGACACTATCAGTGTGGTTCTATGGTGATTCCAACAATACTGCTGCTCAGATGTACGTGAAGGTCAACGGCTCCAATGTCACATATGATGGTGTTGCCGGCAACTTAACGACGGCAGGATGGCAACCCTGGAATATTGACCTTTCATCGTTCGGTACCAATCTGCAGAATGTCGCGAAGCTGGCTGTTGGGATCGACGGCAATGGTGCCGCTGGTAAATTGTTATTCGACGATATCAGGCTGTATCCTCATGAACGCCAACTCATTACACCAACCGAGCCCAATACTGCCGGCCTGGTTGCACATTATAAATTTGACCAGGACGCCACTGACAGCTCCGGCAACAATAATCATGGCACGCTTTTCGGCAACCCACCGTGGGCAACCGGAAAGATCGGTGATGCGGTTGAGTTTGATGGCAGACATGATTATGTGGATTGCGGGAATGATCCGAGCCTGGATATTACCGGGGAGATTACGATCTCGGCGTGGATTTATCCGACCGGAAGCGGAGTCAGTACCTATCCGCGCATAGTCGACAAATCAGATGGCGCGGGGTATGCAGATGCCGGCTACAAAGTTTATCTAAGATCTGAGGAGAATTACATATTAACCCTCAGTGCCGGCGGGACGGGTATATACTCCAGCTCATCCGTAGTCTTAAACACCTGGAATTACGTGATGTTTTCTATTACTGGAACACAATGGAAGCTTTTCTTAAATGGAGCTTGGGAGGAATGGGATGAAAGCACACTCCCTTCTTCGTCAAGTAATCCTTTGTTTATAGGAAATAGCCCGGTAGGTGACAGACACTTCATTGGCATCATCGATGATGTCCGGATTTACAACCGTGTATTGACACCAGCAGAGATTGCGTGGCTGGCCGGCGAAACGAAGCCGTTTGAAAAGCCGTTTTGACAAACATAAAGACGGCGAGAACTTTGGTAAATTAGTGCATTCGTGGCTCGAAGGGCAGCAATTAAGGCTGCTTTGATAATCAGCGATACAGCAAAGTTGATGATGTCTGTTTAATGTTCCTCCAAGGTATATAGAATGCCAATTTGAGACAGGGATTATAGCAGAAAGTGGGTAAAATGGCGAGCGAGGAGCCCAAGGATGTAAACGTCTATTTTGTAAAAGGTTAGACTAAATGTCACTTGGTCCTATTTGCGCTTGACAAGTACATAAGCTCTTAGAGGAGTTAATAACAATGGGCGGTACTGGACTTGAACCAGTGACCTCCTGCGTGTCGAGCAGGCGCTCTAGCCAACTGAGCTAACCGCCCCTTTGGGCATTTGCTTATAGTATGGTAAAGAAAATTTAAAAATCAAGGATTTTTGTGCAAAACTACCGCTTAAATAAAACTGATATTCTGTCCGTAAATGTAAGGTTAGGTATGAACGTAAGTTATGACAAATTTTTTCGCATTTTGAATGGATCAGTTTTTGGGGGGAAGGTCAATAAAACAATAGTCAAAGGGAAACGGCTAAAAAAGCACTTTTTTTGGCCGACTTTTTTCCTATTGAAATCGGAACTCTATCCCCTACAATCTCCCTAAAGCATGCGGATTTCCTTGCTTTGCCGAGAATTGAGATTTGCCCTTACCGAATTAGAAAATTCTGGGTAGCGTATGGTTTGAAAAGGAAAGGGGAAAAATAGGTGACTGTGGGGCTGTTGAAAAAGCCAGCGTTTTCCGCTGGTTCACTTGTTAGTTACAATTTCTGATGGGAAGATAAAATATGTTTAACGAAATTAGAAAATGTATCTACTTGATACTAAGTATTATCTTTTGTTTTTCCTTTTCTCACAGAAAGGATTTGCTATGAAGATACAAGAACTTTCAGATATTTCTGAAGCAATGGCAATGGCTATTCAAGACGTACAGATAAAGTACGAAAGATATCGTGACCCTCCAAGGCCAATGGAGGACATTCCCGAAGGTTATGAAGGTTATTTAATACCCAAAGGGCGCAATAAATATGAATGGTCCGCAGCCCGTCCATTTAGGGATATGTGCTTAATAGTTGAAACGAAAGAGATGATGAATAAATTTGGTGATTCACAGCTTCAAATCACAAAAAACAGCTATAACGGTAAAGTTGCTAAATACTTGAAAATTTTTCCCGAGAACAGCACAAATCAAATCAAAGCAAAAGCCACTATTACCAAGAGCAGACGTTTCCTGCCATTACCGACATCTACTCCAGAATACTATACTATTTTGGGTTTACAGCGTGAGCCTCATAACATTACTATTTCAAGAGTTTTCAAAGAATATCCTGAGTTGTTGAAAATTGATAACTCCATTCAAAAAGTCGAGAACTTCAATACCATTCGGTTAGATGGTTTTATGGATAGGTTTAAAGATGAAAATGGAGAACAGATTCTCCTGTACCGCTTTTATTTTTCTGTAGATCATGGATATACTCTAATAAAATTTGAGCACCTTGGTCGTGGAGGCAAAGTATCTAGTTGTATGGCGGTAACTGAGTTGGAAAAAGTTTCAGAAGGACTGTGGTATCCAAAAAGCGGTCGCTCGACGTACAATTGGAAAGATCGCCCAACGGACGTTTTCGTCTATCAAGCAAGTTCAATTATTGTAAACTCGGGATTAACGCCGAAATACTTCGACATAGAATTTCCCCCTGGGACTAAAGTGGCTGATGAAATAACAAATATACATTATCTCATATAAATAGGGACAGTGGGGCTGTTGAAAAAGCTAAGCCACAAGCGTCATAATGAACAACCATCGACTTTTGTTGGCTGTTTTCATTTATTTCCAGCCCTGATAATTAATACCCAACCATTCCATGCCCCCCGGCGTGCCAACTTCGGCGAGCCACCCCACCGCCACCGCGTGAAGCGCATTTCGCCAAGCGTATCTCGTATAATAAATAGGGACAGTTATCCCCAAGTTATCCCATTACAATCCTCCAAATGCTACTTGAACGCAAAGAGTTCAGAGGATATTATAATAATTAGCCGGAAAAAGGGTAACTCATGGTTGGCCGGCTTGTATGAGTAATTGTACGTATCCTATTAAATGATGGGATTGAAGAACAGAGAACAGTCTGAACCACATTGCGTTTACGATCCGCAAAGGAAGGAGATCATTATGGAAGCAACTTCAAGACGCGACTTTCTGAGGACATTTAGCTGGACGGCAACGGCCCTTTGGGCCTGCCCGCTGTTGCCGAGGACCGAAGCCCGGGCGGGAGGAAAGCGCCTCAACGTCCTTATGATTCCAGTAGATGATCTGCGTCCCCAGCTGGGCTGTTTTGGATTTGACCGGATAGTCTCGCCCAATATCGACCGGCTGGCCGCTACGGGCACGATCTTCCGGCGTGCCTACACCATGGTGGCCACGTGCAGCCCATCCCGCACAAGCCTGATGACCGGCTGCCGCCCCGATACTACGGTCGTCTATGACCTTGTCACCCACTTCCGCAAGAACCTGCCGGATGTGGTGACGTTGACACAGCATTTCATGAAGCATGGATACGAAGCCGTAGGTATGGGCAAGATCTACCACGGCGGCCTGAATGACACGGCGTCGTGGAACCGATGGATCGATGTAAAGTCCGGCCCGGCATGGCTCGACCCGAAGACCCAGGAATGGCAAAATCGGCTCAAAAAAGAAGCGGACGAGAAGGGGCTCAAGGGTAAGGCACGCGGGCGATACATCCGGGGAACGGTAACCGAGTGCCTAGACGTACCCGACAACGCCTACTTCGATGGAGCTATGACCGACCGCGCTATCGAAGAACTCGAAGGTTTCGGTAGGTCCGGCAAGCCCTTCTTCATGGCTGTCGGCTATAAGAAGCCGCACTTGCCCTTCATCGCACCAAAGCGCTACTGGGACATCTACAAACGCAAGGACATTACGACGGCACCCAATCCCTTTCACCCCAAGAACATGCCGAGAGGCGCCGTGGACTCCTTCCCCGGCGAGATGGGCGCCTACTGCGATGCCAGAGAACTCTCAGCCAGGCAGAAGGCGGCCGGAAAGCGGGACTGGCCTGATGAGTTCTCACGGCAATTGATCCACGCCTATTTTGCATGCATTAGTTACATCGATGCTCAGATCGGGCGTCTCCTAAATACATTGGAACAGACCGGTTTAGCCAAGAACACGGTAGTGATGCTCTGGGGAGACCACGGCTGGCATCTCGGGGAGAACGGTACCTGGGGCAAGCACACCAATCTTGAGTGGGGCACACACTCCCCGCTTCTTCTGCGTGTCCCGGGTCAACCAAACGCAGGGGTCGGCACAGACGGCTTAGCGGAGTTCGTGGACGTGTACCCCACGTTGGCCGAGGCTTGTGGCCTCCCCGTTCCCGAGCACTGCGAAGGCACGAGCCTGATGCCGCTGGTCAGGAATCCGTCCAGGCGATGGAAAAACGCGGCTTTCAGCCAGTTCCGAAAGACCATCAACGGTGTCCCCTGCATGGGCTACACGATGCGAACAGACCAGTTCCGCTACACCGAATGGCGCAAGCGAAAAAATTTGGCCGATGTTGTCGCACGCGAGCTATACGATCACCGTCGAAACCATGACGAAAATGAAAACGTCGCAGGCAATGCTGAGTACGCAAAGAAAGTTGAAGAATTGGCTGCAAAACTGAAAGCCGGCTGGAAAGCGGCACGCCCGATGTGAAATGGAACGTGATGCGTGCGCCTTGGCCGAAGGGTCCGTCCGCTACCGGTTGGAAGGCCAAAAAAATATAAGATAACGAAAAGAAAAAGAAAGATGCTGAATAAATTCGTGACTGTGGGGCTGTTGAAAAACCTCATAGTGATGGCTGGTCTATGGGGCAAAGCCTGATTTTCGTGTCTCAGCACGGCCAAACAAGTTTGACCGTGGCACCCTTGGTTGTGAATTTGGACTTTTTCAACAGCATCAGCTTATCAATCATTCTGCGCCGAATCCAGAGTGGCCTGACAGGTTCCTCCTTGACAGCAGGACCTGGAACTGGTATCCTTGAGGTCAATATTCATTTGAAATCCGGATTGAGAGTGTCCTCAAGAGAGCATTATTGAAGCTAAAACGAATGGAAAGGAGCTTATCATGTCAAACTACTTCAGAATTACTCTTATCTTAGTGCTCATATTGCTTGTCGGTGGTGCGGCGGAAGGTGAGCAAACCTCCTCTCGCGGCGGCTACCAGTATCGCGAGAACGCTGATTTTGTGCTGAAGCGATTAGGTCTCAAGTCAGGCAATGTCGTGGTGGACATTGGGGCCGGTGACGGCTGGTGGGCCGAGCGCATGGCCAAGAGCATTGGCGCCGACGGTGTGATTTATGCCGGTGAGGTTGAGCAGAAGAAGGTGGACAAGATGAAAGAAAGATTTGCCAACACATCACAGGTTAAGCCCTACCTCTGTCCAACCGACGGCACAGGTCTGGACGAGAATTCCTGCGACCTTGCCTTCCTTTCAAAGACGTATCATCATTTGAATAAGGACAGCCACGTCAGCTATCTTCGCCACCTTAAGAATGTGGTCAAGCCTAACGGCCGTGTGTGCGTCATCGAGAGACATCCCGCCCTGGCTGAAGGACGGGGCAAAGATCACGGCTGGTTGCCGGGACTCCTGATCCAGCAAGCCGAGCAGGCAGGGTGGGTGCTTCTGCGATGCGAATTTGTCAAAGGAAGTGACCACTTTATGGCGACGTTCGTCCAGCCGGAATTCCTGGCGAACAAGATCTTTAAGAAGAAACCGCGGCGCCAAAAGGACTTAGCCACAAACCGAGACAACTGAGTTGAAGCCATTTACGACGTACTAACTCAAATTTGTCCCTGAATAAAAGCTTTACTGGTCCTCAAATGGATTTTACTGTTAATCCTGGCATTGATTTTTCCTGACAAATGCGGTAAATTTTGCTCTAATTAGAATTGCAGAACTTTATATAAATCCTTGCGAACAAATAAGGGCCATTTTTTTTGGAGGCATAGATTTCAAAATGAAACCTAAAAAAAACATGAACCGCCGTGAATTATTAGGGTCTGCAGCTGTTTCTTCAATAGCATTTGCAGTAGTCCCCAGGCACGTATTAGGAGGCCGGAGTTATGTGGCTCCGAGTGATAAGGTGACCGTTGCCAATATCGGATGCGGTACACAAGGTCTTCGTGAAATGCCGGGTATGCTTGAAAATCCGGAGGTGCAGATCGTGGCCGTATGTGATCCTAATAAATTTACTACCAATTACATTGATTGGTCGTCAAACGGCATCCGAAACGGCATCCGTCAAACATTGGGTGACTCGACCTGGGGAGCAGGCATCGAAGGTATTCCGGGGGGGCGTGACATAGGCCAGGAATATGTGGAAAAGTATTACGCCAAGAATATGCCTTCCGGGAAATACCAGGGATGTAATTCTTATGAGGATTTCCGTGAATTGCTCGAGAAGGAAAAAGACCTGGATGCCGTAAAAATCATGACACCGGACCATCTTCATGCTACTGTAGCCATTGCCGCCATGAAAAAAGGAAAGCACGTCGT
>SDBS01007270.1_pt1 | contig 10765 bp, 6 predicted proteins | sample 2277091 | NCBI WGS metagenome assembly SDBS01 (sample SAMN10404972, study PRJNA504765) | marine sediment metagenome | isolation source: marine sediment core GS10_PC15, 163 cmbsf | place: Arctic Ocean: Southern Knipovich Ridge | collected 2010 | reverse complement strand
GTGCGGATGTGCATAAGGATATCATGCACGATGCGGATTGGCGACTGAAGACTTTTATTGACAGGATGAACGCCGAGAAGGTCGATTTTATTATGCAGTTGGGTGATTTCTGTCGGCCTTATGACTATAACCGTGGTTTCCTGAATATATTCAATCGGTTCAAAGGGACCCGCTATCACGTATTGGGCAACCATGATATGGATGGAGGGTTCACGAGGGAGCAGACCCTTGCGTATTGGGGAGTGAAGGACAAATACTACTCGTTCGATATGGGCGGTTATCATTTTGTGGTGCTGGACGGTAACGATAAGAAAGATGGGGCCGCGCCGGGTTATGCGAGATATATCGGTAAGAAGCAATCGGAGTGGCTGAGGGGTGATTTGGCAAAGACGCCTCTGCCGAGCTTTGTATTTTCGCATCAGGGTTATGGGCCTGCCGGCGGTATCGAGAACGATAAGGAGATCAGAGCGATACTCGAAGAGGCAAATGCCAAGGCGGATTTTCGAAAAGTTGTAGCATGTTTCAACGGGCACAACCATTTCGACGGCTGTACCGTCAACGAGGGCATTTACTATATTCAGATTAACAGTATGTCGAATCAGTGGGTTGGCGGCAAGTTCAGGCGTGCGAGATTCAGTAAGGAAATCGAAAAGAAATTTCCGTGGGTGAGTTACACGGCGCCTTACAAAGATTCTCTGTATGCGATAGTAACGCTTCGAGGCAACGGAACGATCGAAATAGAAGGTGTTGAGAGCGAGTGGATTCCGCCAAGTCCGGCGGAGATGAATGTTCCCGAAGGTAAGAGGGTGTCGACTCCGAAGATATCCAATCGGAAATTGAAAGCCTTGTGATCTATGTTCGATGGATACGGGTGTTCGACGTTAATCCGGCGATACGACCCAGTCGTAACTTGCAAGAACTCGCCCGCTGTTGAGCTTTATTCCGGAGCGGTTGAACATGACCCGCCCGACCTTGCCCGAGGGCCTTGTCGCTACGGCGGTGATCGGGGTTTGAGCAATATCTGTAACCTCGCCGGGGTCGCTTTCGCCGTTGGAGTTGCGATCGAACCAGACGCCTATTCCCGCAAGTTCGGTGCCCGTCAATTGTCCGTCACGATCATCGTCAAGCGCATCCATCGCACGATAGCCGTCGGCAAAGAACAACCACCACGTAACCGAGCCGAACAACTGCCTGCCCGAAGTGATACTGCCGGTCTGCTCCGGGTCCCACACCAGGATGCCCGTCGTCGGTTTGACCCATGGCCATAACTCAACCGATCCGTCGCCGTCAAGATCAAACCGAACCTGCAAATCGTCCGCCAGCAGACCCCGCAATGAAACATGCTCCTCAAGCGAAAAGATAATCGGCGTAACGCCCCCCATCTTCAGGCCCTGGAGCTTCTTGATATCTCTCTTAACGGCGGCAAGGACACTCTTCTCATCACGTGTCAATTCCTCATCAGCCTCCAACAATCGCACAACAGCCCTGCCCGCCTCGTAGGCGACCAGACTTCCAAGTCCGGCGATTGGCCGGTACTTGCGCTTGACGTCCTTCCTGATCGAAAGCTTATATGCGGTGTAATAGTTGACCCTCGCCTCATCGAGAATAAGCTGCCTGAACTCCGCCGGCACGAGCACGATATCCTTGTCTTTGAGGAACTCGACATACTGCTCGTAAAGACTCGCAAGACCGAGATGGTACAACCCGTTTTCGTCATCCATCGAAATCGCCTTCTTGAAGTTCTCCACGGCCTTGCCTGCATGGTCCGCCAAACGCTCTAACGAAAGTTCCTCCGGCTTCCATCCTTCCTCGGTCACTTGCCCGTGTTTCTTGCCCTGAAGGTCATAAAACTCTTTGCGCTTCTCCTTGGGCACCTTGGTGAGCGAGGCATATCCCAATTCTCTCAGGGCAAACTCTCTTGCGCGATTCATGCGCATTCTATAAAGATAATTCTTCCTGATCCACTCGCCCGCAGGCTCCGGCGACTTCGGCGAATCATCCGAAATAACTCTCGCCGCCCGGGCTGCAAACGCAAGATAATGAATCCGCCCCAGCCTGTAGTATCCATCCACTTCGTCCGGATGCTCTGCGATATAAGCCGCAGTGTTCGTGATAAGACGATCCACCGGTGCATACGTCGGCAGGGCGAACATCCCCCATGATTGCGCCGCGCACACTGCAATAACGATGACCGAAAGAACACAGTTTCGATTTATCATGACAATATCTCCTGGCCAGCCTGGCCGTAATGAAAATCCCGCCAACACGAGTAATTCTCAGAATATTCAGCGATTATTGCAAGTGAAAAGTTTCACAAATATGAAATTTGCGTTTTTTATCGAGATCATCCTTCATTGTTTTCGTCCGCCTGAGCCAACCATGCTTGCTCCCTTGCAGCATGAATGGGCCTGACAGCGCTTGTAATTATACCGCCGGTTGGATATAATAGACCCGGTCCGTGATTTCTACCGGTCAACTGTTGCAAAACCTTGTTTTCGGCCAGCAGGAGGTCATGTTGTGATAGATTGTTGTCGGAAAAGCCTGTTTATTTGTTTGTCTGCCCTGACCATTCTTGTCGGGGCGCTTGCCTGCCCTGCTGAGCAGCTCTATACCGGAGTCGTTGCAATATCGCCCGACGACAGTGCCCGCGATGTCATATACAAGGCAGCTCATGTCCGCCCCTCGCCGCGCCAGGTCGCGTGGCAGGAGCTGGAGTTCGAAGCGTTCATTCATTTCGGCGTCAATGCCTACACAGATCGTGAATGGGGAACCGGCAAGGAGGACCCGAAAATATTCAATCCCGCCCGGTTCGACGCCGACCAGTGGGTCGACGCCTTCAAAGCGGCGACCATGAAGGGCGTGATACTCACCGCCAAACACCACGACGGATTCTGTATGTGGCCCAGCAAGTATACCGAACACTCCGTCAAAAACAGCCCCTGGAAGAACGGCAAAGGCGATATCGTTGCCGAACTTTCCAAAGCCTGCAAGCGGGCGGGCATAAAGTTTGCGGTTTATCTTTCACCCTGGGACAGGCACGAGCCGACCTACGGCGATTCGCCCCGATACAACGATTACTTCTGCAATCAACTCACCGAACTGCTCACAAACTACGGAAAAATCTCCGAAGTGTGGTTCGACGGCGCATGCGGCGAAGGGCCCAACGGCAAACGACAGGTCTACGACTGGGACCGCTATTACAGGCTCATCCGCAAGCTCCAGCCCGACGCCGCGATCTCCATACGGGGTCCGGATGTCCGCTGGTGCGGCAACGAAGCGGGTCGCACCCGCCAAAGCGAATGGAGCGTCCTGCCCCGTACTCACGCCGATCCCATGGAAGGCTGGGTCGATCTGCAGGGTCGGGACCTGGGCAGCAGAGAAAAAATCAAGAACGCCAAATTCCTCTTCTGGTACCCCTCGCAGGTAAACACGTCGATCCGTCCGGGCTGGTTCTACCACGCAAGCCAGGACGACCGGGTCAAATCGCTCGAGCACCTGCTGAACATCTACTACGGCAGTGTCGGGGGCAACGGCCAGTTCCTGCTCAACCTGCCCCCCGACCAGCGAGGGCTCATACACGAAAACGATGTCGCGCGATTGAAACAGCTCGGCTCGGTCCTTCGTGCGACGTTCAAGGACAATCTCGCCCGCGGCGCCGAAGCAACCGCGTCAAACACCCGCGGAGGCGACAAAAAGTACGCCGCTTCAAACGCCGTCGACGGCGATAAGGATACGTACTGGACAACAGACGACTGGACGGAAGCGGCAACGGTCGAATTCAACCTGCCTGCGCCGAGAACCTTCAACTGTGTAATGCTGCAGGAATACATCAAAATCGGCCAAAGAGTCGAGAAATTCACGATTGAAGCTCAGATCGATAACGACTGGAAGCAAATCGCAGCCGCCACGGTCATCGGGTACAAGCGGCTGCTTCGCTTCCCGGACGTAACGGCACAAAAGGTCCGCGTCACTTTCATCGAGTCGCGCCTGTGCCCGACACTATCGGAGTTCGGCCTGTTCCAGGCGCCAAAGATCGGCGCCATAACCGCAAAGTAAAAGGAGTCATATCATGACATCAGACATAAACCGCAGGGCATTCATGCATAAATCGGTCGTTTCTGCCGCAGCAGGCGCACTTGCTGCAGGGGCAGCCGGTAGGATGGGCAACTCCGTTGCCCATGCAGCAGTCACCAAAGCAAATACCCTCCCCGCAGGCAAGATCAAAAACATGTCCGTAAGCAGACTCCTTTTGGGCGGTAATCTCCTGACGCACTATACACACAGCCGCGATCTGCGATATGTCTATAAGCTCGCCGCCCAGTACAATACCGAAGCCAAAATCCTCGAAACTCTCGCGACTGCCGAATCCCATGGCGTAAACACCCTCGTCATTCATACAACGCCCTGGACCGACGCCATCCTCCGCAAATACAAAAAGCAAGGCGGCAAGATCCAGATCATCATGTGCCCCACCGCCGCCGTCGATCCGTCGATGGAAGCCTACACCAAACAGGTCCAGCAGATCGCCGACATGGGTATTGATGCGCTTTATCTCTGGGGTGTCCGCGCCGACCAACTGGCTTCGGCAGGCAAGATGGATCTCATTGCAAAGGCGGTTGACGTTGTCAAAGGCTACAATCTGCCCTCCGGTGTAGGTGCTCACGACATCAACGTCGTGCGCCTCTGCGAACAGCATCAGATCGATACCGACTTCTATATCAAAACGTTTCATCACCACAACTACCCGACCGCCCCGCGAGCCAATGAGATCAAAGGCCCTGTCGCCGAGATTCCCGGCTACTGGTGCAGCAATCCCGGCGATGTCATCGACGTGATGAAGGACGTCAAGAAGCCGTGGATCGCGTTTAAGGTCATGGCCGCCGGTGCAATCCCTCCTGCCAACGCATTCCGCTACGCCTTCGAAAAGGGTGCCGACCACGTCTTAGCCGGCATGTTCGACTTCGAGATCGCCGAAGACGTAAAAACCGCAAAAACCATCCTGGCCGACCTGAAACGAACCCGCGCCTGGCAAAGCTGACCGCCGCCGGCCCCCGCAAACCTGGTCGCCCCATTAACATCGCGCGGCAATAGCCCGAAGGTGATGAAATAGTTCTTCCTTTCCGGCGGCTCTCGTTGTATTCTTTATGACAAGGTGGCTCCTGCTGTTTCGCAGCACAAACAGCCGGCGCCATTGCGTTGGAGAATATTAGGTTACAGCGGGAGTATTCTATGAACACGTCGAAAACAGCCAATGCCATCCGCATCGCCCTTATCCTGGCGACCCTGTTGGTGATCGTCACCTGCCGGACCCAGGCCCAGTTTCTGGCGGACGAACCCGGTACAAATGCGATGGAAAAATCCGTAGTGATGATTCGCAGCGTCAGCCAGGATTTCGATTATGTGACGCCGTGGAAACAGATGACCATGGGCCAGGGATTGGGTTCGGGCTTTATCATTGAGGGCAACCGCATTCTGACTAACGCGCATAACGTAAGCAACAACAAGTACATAGAGATAAAAAAGCAAAATCTTGCCAAACGCTACCCTGCCGTCGTTACCTTTATCGGCCATGACTGCGACCTAGCGGTGTTGGCGGTGCTGGATGAGAGCTTTTTCGGCGACATGGTGGCTCTTGAGCTCGGCGGTATTCCCGCTGTAAACTCCACTGTTCAAACGTACGGGTTCCCGGTTGGGGGCAGACAACTATCCACGACTGAGGGTGTCGTAAGTCGTGTGCAAATGGGCACATACACCCACAGCCAGGCCGATTCACACCTCGTTGTTCAGACCGACGCCGCGATCAACCCCGGCAACAGCGGAGGCCCGGTCATACAAGCCGGCAAAGCGGTCGGCGTTGCGTTCCAGGGGCTCCGAGGGGCCGATAATATCGGCTATATGATTCCCACGACTGTGATTCGCCACTTCCTGGCGGACATCGCCGACGGCAAGTATCATGGCTTTGGCTCGTTGGGTTTCTCGTTCTTTCCGGGTCTGCACAGCAAGAGTTACGCCCGCTACCTCAAAGTTCCCGCGGATGCTCAAGGCGTTATCGTTCTCAGGACCATGATGCACAGTTCGGTCGAAAATCTTTTCCAGAAGAACGACGTTATTACGAAAATCAACGATTACAGTGTTGATAACGACGGCATGGTTACGATCTACGGCCTGTCCATCCACATGTCGGAAGTCATTGAGCAAACACAGATCGGCGAAACGCTTGATGTAAGCTTCTACCGGGACGGGCAACTTGTGCAGGAAAAGGCAACGGTTGCACTGAACAGGCCCATCCTGTCTTACGACCGCCAGTATGACGTCCCGCCCCGCTACGTAGTCTACGCGGGCCTTACCTTTGTGCCAGTTACCAGAAACTATCTTGAAGTCTGGGGAAGCTCCTGGATCAGCGACGTCCCATTCTACCTGCGATACCTGTTTTACGATTCCGAAGAACTCAATACGGATCGCGAACGAAAGGAATATGTAGTACTCTCCGAAATCCTGCCTGACGAGGTCAATTCCTACTGCTCGGGCTTCAAAGACCAGGTCGTGGCAAGCGTAAACGGCACGCCTGTCCGAAGGCTTAGCGACCTGCCGCAGGCTTTGGGGAGCAAAGACACGGGTTTTCTGGTGATAGAATTCATGGGCATGGAGCGGCCCCTCGTACTCGACGCCGAAAAGGCCGGCCTTGACCAACCGCGTATACTTGAAAAATACAACGTCCCGGCACCCGCCAATCTGGAGGAACAGATATGACAGCCAGAATCCTCACCTACACATTACCGGTTATATTTGCCGCACTGCCCCTGGCAGGCTGTATTGAAGCCGAACTGACAACGCAAGCCGGCGGCAATGACAGCGATTTGACCGAGGCAATGAAGGAGTCTCTCGTTTACCTGAATGTCTCGGCCTACAAGTACGAGATGCTGCAGCCCTGGCGATCCGCCGATGTCGTGCGGCGAAACGGCTATGCCTGTGCTGTGGGGCCCTACCAGGTCATCACGACGGCGATCAATGTTGCCGATGCCGCACTAATCAAGGTGCGCAGGTACGGCACGAACGAATATATCCCCGCAACTGTCAAAGTTATTGACTATGACTGTAACCTCAGTCTGCTCGAACTGGACAGCAACTCTATGCCCAAACCCCTCCAACCGCTCAAATTCAGCGAACGCTATGAAAAAGGGGCAAAACTGCAATCCCACTGGCTATCGGGCGGTGGTGAGATCGTTGCGGGCCGAGCCTTTCTGGATCGTGCTGAGGTGAGAAAATCCGTCACATCGTATGCCCAGTTTCTCGAGTATGTTGCCAGCGGCACGTCCGCCGAAAGCGGTAAAGGCCGAGTCTTCTCAATGGGCTCCGAACCAATCGGCATCGCCTGCCGAGCCGACCCGGCCAGGCAGGAAGCGGGTCTTATCACCGCCTGCACTATCAATCACTTTCTTGGCGATGTCGCCGATGGGCAATATCGTGGTTTCGCTGTCACGGGTTTCGCAACGCAATCGCTTCTGGATCCGGAACTCCGGGCACATCTTGGCATGAGCGAGGACATGAAGCACGGCGTGTATGTATCAAAAGTGCATAAACTCGGAACCGCCTGCGATGTACTCAAGGAGGGCGACTGTATACTCGCCATGGCCGGGCACCAACTCGATGCGTACGGGCGCTATCTGGATACCGATTTTGACCGAATTTCTTTTGACCATATCATCAACACACAGCACATTGGGGATGTCATTAAGCTTGATATCTTTCGTCAGGGCCAGGCAGAAACGCTTGAGATACCCGTAAGCAATTTCAAGGCGGCAGACATGCTCGTCCCGTACTACACGTACGACAGCAAACCGGAATATATTGTCACCGGGGGCTTTGTGATCCAAAAACTGACACGGGATTACCTGCGGATATGGGGCGACGACTTCTCCGGGCAGGTACCGCCCCACCTTTATCAATACTACCGAAACCACGCCTTTGCGCCAACGGATGAGCAGCGTGAGATCGTCGTGCTTACATATGTTCTGCCGGCGGAAATAAGCCTCGGATACCATGGGCTTGGGCGACTTGTGATAAGGCGGTTTAATGGCATGGCCATAACACGCCTGGCGGATATTGTTGCCGCCAAGGCGCTGAATCCCGACTCGCCATTCGACATCATCGAGTTCGAGCAAGACAGCCCAACAGTGGTTATCCCACGGGCGGAGCTGGCTGCTGCCGACGCCATAATCACGCGAAACTACGGTATCTCGGAGTTGAGCCGGCTGAACCCGTAGGCGCAGAGGAGAAGATGGCGGGTGGGGCAGCCCGACCGGGAACGTGGAGATTGGCGGGAGTGTCAGGTTGGGGAGTGCTGGAGGAATGCGAGGGGGCAGGTGTTTCACGTGAAACAGGAGACAGGGGACACCGCTCCGAGAGACTCCAATCCACAGATGCCCTGCGCGTTTCACGTGAAACATTTTTCGCAAAACCTTCTTTTTTTCTGGCACGACGACACCTTGTGTGGTAGAAAACGCTAACTGATACCAATACCCGTCCGTTGCCCCTTGGCAGCGGCGTACAATATGCACACGTGCGATTGAAGGAGCATGCCACATGAGCGCAAAGGAAAAAGCCAAACGCCGCCATCTCGGCAGGGGGCTCGAATCCCTCTTGGGGCCCATTAACGACCAACCGGATCTCCCGCCAAGGCAGGAGGAAGCGGACAAGCCATTCCCGCCGGACAAGGAATTGCAGCAAGCCCTCCAGATGGTGCCTGTTGCCCGGATAACGCCCAACCCCTACCAGCCCCGCAAGACCTGGGATGACGAAGGCCTCACAGACCTTGCGGCCTCCATCACTGCAAATGGTGTTATTCAACCAATCCTGCTTCGTCAAAGCGAAGAGGGCTACGAGGTAATTGCAGGAGAGCGTCGCCTGCGTGCCGCCACCCTGGCGGGCCTTGACACCATACCTGCAATGGTGCGCCAAGCTACCGATGCGCAAATGCTTGAACTGGCGCTTATCGAAAATATCCACCGCACTGATCTCAACCCACTCGAACGGGCCCAAGCCTACGATAGTTACATCAACACGTTTTCGCTTACTCAGGCTGACGCTGCCAAGCGACTCAGTGAAGACCGGTCTGTTATCGCTAACCACTTGCGGCTACTGGACTTACCGTCCGAGATCAAACAAATGCTTGTTGCCGGCGACCTCAGCATGGGTCATGCACGAGCTATCCTGGCGCTGCCGACGGACGACATTCGCCGCAAATTAGCCAACCGGGCAATGGCGGGGCGGTTGAGCGTGCGAGAGGTCGAGCGATTGGTCCGATTGAGCCTGGAAGCTGGGCGACCCGAGAAGAAGCCTGCCGAGAAAGCGCCCAATATCCTGGACCTGGAGAAACAGTTGCGAGACGTCCTCGGGACAAAGGTGCGGATCGATGCATCGCGTCGCGCCCACCGTGGGCGAATTATGATCGAGTACTACACGCTCGATGACTTTGAGCGAATAACGGAGAGACTGGGGCTGGTGAAGGCTGAGGAGCTGTAGCAAGCAGGCGCTGTGCAGGGGATCATCGTTTTTGGAGATTATTATGCGAACTTTTGTGATTGTTTGGTGTTTAGTCGGCGTGTTGTGCGGACACGGTGTGTTTGCGCAGGTGGATGTCCCGCTTGCCGACGACGTGCTGCGGACGCTCCACGCCGAGCATCCTCGCTTAATGCTTAAGGATGACAGACTCGCAGCGCTAAAGCAGCGGTGCCGGGAAGATAAGGTTCTGCAGAAATGCGTTCAGGATGTAATCGCCACGGCGGACGGATACCTTAAACGCCCTGCCGTAGTTTACAGGAAAGTCGGCCCGAGATTGCTTTCCGTCAGCAGAGACTGTCTTGGTCGCGTCTATGCACTGGGTCTTGCCTACCGCTGGACTGGCAAGCAGGTCTATGCGGACAATGCGATCGAGAACATGCTTGCAGCGTGTGCGTTCAAGGATTGGAACCCGTCGCATTACCTTGACACAGCCGAAATGTCTCATGCAGTCGGTGTGGGATATGACTGGTTGTATGCGTATATGGACGAGGCGACGCGGGCAAAAGTGAGAGCGGGGCTGATAAGGAATGGTTTGGAGCCGGGCTTGCGGGCATATGGCGAAAAAAAGCACTGGTTTGTTGGAAGTGAACATAACTGGAATCAAGTGTGCAACAGCGGCATGATAATTGGGGCGCTGGCGATAGCCGAAACCGACCCGGAGTATGCGCGGGTGATTGTGCCGGGGGCTGTCCAGTCGCTGCCCAATGCCGTTAAGAGTTACGGGCCTGACGGCGCATGGGGCGAAGGGGCGGGCTACTGGAGCTATGCCACACATTACACAGCATACGGCTTGGCAGCACTAAAAACGGCGATTGGCAACGATTTCGGACTGAGCGAGATCGCAGGTTTGTCGGACGCCGGGTATGCGCCGATTTATCTGACCGGGCCGACGGGGCTGTATCTCAACTACGCTGACGTGGGCGAGCGGAGTCGCAGGCGCCCGATGGCGTGTATGTTCTGGCTGGCAGAAGCATTCAACAATCCGCCGTATTCGTACGCTGAACACGAAGAGATCGCCAAGCGCAAGGCCAGCCCGCAGCATGTTGTCTGGTATGTGCCGCCGTCAGAGGGCAAAGCACCTGCCAGGGACCTTGACCGCTATTTTCGCGGCGATGTGGAACTGGTTCTGTTTAGGAGCGCCTGGGATGACCCGGATGCACTGTTTGTCGGCGTTAAGGCGGGGTATAACCAGGTCAACCACGGG
>SDBS01007269.1_pt1 | contig 10765 bp, 5 predicted proteins | sample 2277091 | NCBI WGS metagenome assembly SDBS01 (sample SAMN10404972, study PRJNA504765) | marine sediment metagenome | isolation source: marine sediment core GS10_PC15, 163 cmbsf | place: Arctic Ocean: Southern Knipovich Ridge | collected 2010 | reverse complement strand
AGTAAAATTGTTGAAGGAAGGAAAAATTGTTTTAAATCAATTAGGAAACAATAGTTATAATAAAATTATCTATGATGAAATCACTAAGACAGAGAAAAAAGGAATTAAGCATAATATTTGTGAAATCTCACAAGGAGAAAGTAATTTAATTTATATTGATAATTCTGGTACTCCTACTGATATCGAGGTAGCTCGAGTTAATGTTGCGGCAGATTTAATGGGTAATGGGTATATCATTTCTACCCCAATAAGAAATAATCCTCAATACGATTTTATTATTCAAAACAAGTATGCAGAAGAGGATTCGACGGGAAAAAAGGATTTCAAAAAAGTAAAGATTACAGATAATCCTACTGAAATTATGAATTCTAATATAATAGAAGAAAAACTAGACTATATTGGTGCCTATGATAGTAAAAATAACAAATCATACCTCATACCTACTAAAAAGTTAAAGGAAATATCAAAAAATCTAGAAAAATTTGAGATCCAGCGAGAACAGAACTTATTAAATTCAATGCATGCTACTGATAAAGGTGAAGCTATTGAATTAAGAATTGGGGCAGAATTTATGAAAAAAGGGTATAAAATTTTCCATCCTAAAGTAGGGAAAGCAGCATATGATTTGGTAGCCAAGAAAGATGATAAATATTATACAATTCAGGTTAAGGCAGGTATCACTCATAATGAAAAAGATAGTACATATGTTAGATTCCATACAACACGTAAAAAAAATTATGCTAATCCTCGAGCTAATTATAAAGGAGACGTAGATTATATAGCAATATTCAATCCTCTGACTTCAAAAGCTTATATCCTACCAACGGAAAAATTACCAGACACGGATGGCAAAATAAAGTTAGACGAGAGACCAGATATGAGGCAAATGCACCATGGAACAATTTTGGCAAAGAATTATGAATTTGATAAAGTAGATCGAATTATTCAACAATATGAAAAAATTAAACAAGAGAAAAAAAGATTTGAGCATAGTAATCAAGAAATTAAAATGCAACCTCAAGAATTACGAAAAAAATTAGAAAATGAACAGATCTTATCAGCATTACAGGGTAATACTAATGTACTTGAAATAACATCTTCGAATTCAAATTTACAAAGTTATATTACTGAATTCAAGAGATATTTCCCGAAAAGTCAAATCGAGTATCAAGGCATCCTAAGTGCTTCGTTCAGAGATTTTTTAATCGAACAACCTGAACTTAAACCTATTATTGAAAACTTTATGAAAAAACAAGGATTGTTCGGAGAAGATGATGAAAAACATGAGAAAGTATATGATTTTATCGATGATTTTTATAATGATAATGGACGAACTCCGAACTCTTTAGAACTATATCAGAAATTTTTAAATTTTAAAAGTTATATGCTTAGAGGAAAAATAAATACATCTCGTAAGCTAAATCCTGATTACAATAGGAAACTTAAGCCTAAAATTAGACCCCACTGAGCAGAGGGAATAAAATAAGTAGGAAGATGGTGCCAAGGGAGGGAATCCCAATTAAACTCGATTCTGAGCTTTTTTTTTGAACCTTGCCGATATCAGCCGAAAGAGCTAACGTTCTCGGTACCCAGATCTTCAGTTACACCTTTCTCGGGATAATCCGATGAATCTGGTGCGTTCCTACCCGTTTATGGAAAGACCAACGAGTTATAAACTCCAGGCTACGCCACCTTGGCCCATTTGGTTATTTTCCTATGCGTTATCTTATTTTTGACAAATTAAAAATAATTATCCTAAATAAGATACAGAATAAAGTATAGACTCTCATAAAAATATTTTTGTCCTTAAAATGTAAATTGTGAGAGAGCTAAAAAAAAATTATTTCTTACAACACACTCGATTCACTCTACTTTTTAGACTAATGAAGAAGAAAATCTGGCTTATTAGCTAACGATATAAACGCGGATTTGATTTAAAATTTAGTTTATCATCTCATCAGTTAACTCTTTTTCCTCAGAATAAAACATTCCATCACGTGAATTAATGACTCCTTTGATTGTAATTGGTAAAGTTATGTTATGCTCCGAAAGTTCTTCTCTTAAATTTGTTATAGAATAATAAGCCGAACATGAATCACCATCTTGTAATTTAATAGGAAGACGTGTATTAAACCTCGTGCCTGGATGTTGATTTGGTGGTCGTATATATAATGCAAGTCCTTTATCATTATCAGCTTCCACGTGAAATCCGTAACTATTTACTACAATAGGACGCACTGATTTATTCAACCCACTGATACTTATTAACCGCTCCATACCCATATCTGGTAAAAAAGTATTGAAGTTGATATTTACATCAATACGCTTTTTATACGGATCAGTTTTGATAATATATGAGTTTACTTCTTCCATAGAAAGTTGTCTTTTACGACAATCTGAACGAATCCAAAATGAATATAGTCGAAAATCAGGGTTGTTTGGATTACTACTTCTTCGAATTGCGTATATTCCACTTTGTTTCGGGAAAACCTGCAATCCTAGAACATATAAATTGTTATATAAATAGATTGGATTTGAAATGGGTGGAGGATCAAGTCGTGGGTCGATATTTTTGTTAATTATGTGATCAATTGTATTTTTCAACTTATCAACTTCTCCTCTAGTCATACCTATAATTTCGAAGGGGTCATCTTTTATACCGTATAAAATATATCCACCAGTTTCAGAATTCGCAAATGAGACAACATCTCTTCTTAACTCACTTGTGTCTCTGTTATATTGCTCCTTATATTCAATATTCATATCTTCTAAATTATATGGATCATTCTGGAGCACTTTTAAATCATTCTCAGTCCAACCTAGTATTGGTTTGTCTATTCTCATTAAAATCACTTCAATTCTGATTAAAGCTTCTTTTAATTAATATTTTGTAATTTAGCTTTTAAATCAAGACAATCTAGAAATTTAGTAAGTTTCAAATAAGAATTTTGGAGGAGATAAATTTGTTATTATTGGAATAATACCTAATGTTTATTATTTTAAAACTTTAAAGATTATATTTGATCCATAATGATCTTCTATTTGAATTTGATTTGCTTGAATTAATTTTATGATTAATGCTATAAATTCTCGATATGGTATTGAAAAAGTTTCCTGAATTTGACGAATATCGGATAATTTAACGAATTTTTCAAATATGTCCTCACTTTTACTATTCATTTTTGTAATGCTTTCCAATATATGTTCACATTTAGTATCACTGCAGGATATAGGCTGTAATTTATCAGTTTTCTCTTGAATATGAAACCGTGGAATTATTTCGATATCTTCAATTATCATAGTGTTAAGATTTAACAAATTTACATAGGATTCGTTAATTTTTTCTATAATATCTTTAGTTTTAGATAAGCTCTGTTCTACTAAAACCGAAATTTTCCCTATTTGCTTATCATCCCTATTATGTTTATCTAAGTGCCCTAAATTAGCTAGATTTTCCAGCGTCTCTTTGATGAAAGAACGGTAACCATTGCCAAAAAGCACAGAAAAAGTATTTTTCCAAAGATAATTGGTATTAATTATTGTAGAATAAGCACTACGAGTAATGTAATAAAGAGAATTACCCGAACTGGATAATAATCTTCCATATTGATTTATTTCTTTTTGTTTTATATTTTTTATATACTCCTGTGTATATTTGGGCAACAGATTTTCCCAATTACTTCCATATTTTAAAAGTAAAACATTGTAAATAAAATCCCTTATGGTGGTCTCAATCAAATTATGACATGCATTGATTGAATCTTTAAAAAAATTCTCTGAAAAAAGCGCTCGGGCAGAATTTAAAGAGATTTTTTCATTATTATTCAGATTTTTTGACCCAATAATTAGAATTTTATTGTAGAGGATATGTTTACCAATTTTAAAAATTAAGGCTTCAAAAGTATCGATAAATAACTTTAGAAACTGCTTACTACTTTTTTTATCGAAGATATTGGGGTTCCATTTATCTATCCAATTAAAATATTGAGTTAAAACTCGATTATCTAACCAAGAATACTTAAAAGTTTTAAAAAGCATAGTTTGGGTATTAAATGGAAATGGTTCTTCAGAAATATCATACAAAAAGATTAATAGTTTTTCGATAATCCTATTCATTTCCTTAACCGTATCATCAGAAATGTGAAAAGATGGTGTAGTTTCGATTTTATTTATTAATGCAAAATAATCATTCTGTGTTAAATTAATGAGGTTTTCAATCTCTTCTTCAATTTCAGGATTATTTTCTTTAAACCGTTTAATTGTTTTTAATATATTGACATATACAGCCTCATTACTTATTGGTTTTGGTTCTTCAGTGAATAATAATTCAAGATAATGAGTTGGGGAAAATCCTACTCTATTTTTAATCTCTATGAACGTTTTATAGATAATTGGATTTAATGCATAGGGTTTTATATTATTCTTTTTATATTTATCACTCTTAACAATAATATTTAATTTCTGTAAATAATTAAAACATTGAGAAAATTTCTGATAATAAGGGTGTTCTTCAAAGAAATATCCATTATCAAATGCTGTAGAAATAATTTTCAGAATATTTAAAAATGTGGGCTTTTCATTTTGGAATTCTTTTTTAACTTGAATTAAATTGTTATATAAGATTTTATCATTTTTAATTGCCTCATAAATATTGTTTAAAACATCTTCTTCAATAAATGGTTTAATCTTTATCCTATCTTTAAAAATAAATCCATTTTGAAGAAAGGATTTTATCAATATTCGATAATTTACATCAGTCGCTAGCGTTTTTTCTATAGAGGTGACTAGTTGTTCTATTTCATTAAATTTGATAAAATCTCTACCTTCAACTTTGGAAAATACTGCAAATCTCCTTTTTAACATTTCATATGATTGTTTTGCATTCAAAGCGTCCATTTTTTCTAATGTGAATATCGAGCCAGAGAATTTTTTGCTGATACTTATTTTATCTCGCCATTCTAATGATCCTGCGATAAAAATTGTTAAAGAAATCTCTTTCCTTCGATAAAATTCAAGTATATTTTGTAATTCAATTAAGAAGTTTAAAGCTGTACTCTTTTGATCTTGAGATTTATGTAAGCCATCCAAAAAAATAACAAAACCTTTTTGTTCTCTATCGTTTTTAATTCTTTCAAACAGAGAGAGAATGCTATATTGATTAATTTTCTCTATACTTCCCCTTGGATCTGTTGAATATTTTGATATATAACTAGCTAATTCATTAAATAATGATTCATTAAAATCTTGGTGTAATGTTAAGAGGGAAGGTTTAGCATTGAGAATTATTCTAATTGGCTGTATATTATTCAATAATAAATGATAACTTAGATAATCGAAAAAAGTCGTTTTTCCACAACCAAAATCACCATATATTACAATAGATTTGTTTAAAATCAATTTAGGGTTTTGTTCCAAAATTTCTATGTATTTATTATAGATTTGGGTCTTCAATACTATGGTTTCATAATTTTCTTTAGGTATTAAATACAAACCATCTTGAGAAGGAAAGGGATCATCTTTTAGATCAATTTGTAAAAACCAATCAGGATCATCTTTTAAATAATAGTTTTGTACATTATTATAATCGTGAGAAGGAATGTTATCGTCAAAATCAAACTCATTGCTAAAATATAAATCTGAGATAGTGTCAATTTCAAACTTCTCTAAATTTTTAATGATAAATTCATATTTTGAGTAATAATCATCGAAATCTTCTTTATTTTTTATAACTCCTTGTTCAATTTGATGAACTAGTATAAATTTCATCATATCCTTCTTATAAATGCTCACATTTGGACTGGGTAATTCCTTTTTAATTTCATTTTTTATTCTAGTGATAAAACTATTACTCAATTTCTCCTTTTTTTCAAGAGTAGGAATAAATTTTGGAATTACCTTTTTGAATGCGTCTGTTTGTTGTTTGTCCATTATTAAAAATCAATGTTTTAAGAATTTAAATTTAATTATTAGTCTAGAATAATACATTGAAACAAATTAATAATCTGATATTGTAATAAACCAATTGACCCTATTGTTATTTATTCCTTAATAGTTCAATTAATTAGAATAAAATTATTTATAAAAAACATAAATTAGTTAATTCTAATAATTTTAATGAAAAACCTCTTTAAATTCAATTTGGGCTATTAAAATTGACAAAAATAAAAATCCGAAAACCCAAAAGTATCCAAGCTTTACCAATTAGATACAAAAATAAAAATTTTGATGAGGGAAAAACAAAGCTTACAACCCTGATATTATCTTACCCATTTCATCCTTTAAAAGAATTTCATTCTAATATGTTTTGGTTAGATCATCCTAATCAACCATTTTGTGGAATTATAACTGAATGTCATAAAAATGGATTTCTAATATTTACAGATTGGCTTGAGACACCAAAAACTCGTTTCAATTCTCATAAGATTATCGAAATTAGAAAAATGGTCTCAAAACGTTTATTAGAGTTGATAGGAGTAATCGGGTACATCAATAAAGCCGAATTTTTTGCAGTAAATAATTCCTTTAAAGAGCTAAGTTGTTGGATAAAAGAAATGTACAGAAAAATTTGTTTAAAAGATAACGAAGGGGGATGGAAGTTATTACTAATTAACGAAATTGAAAAAATGGAAGTGCTTTTTAGGAATAATAGCGGACCATGGTATTCTGGAGACATAGAAATGTTATTTCGTAAGACTTTTAAAATCAATAATATTGTGTTCAATGAAAATACCGTAAGAAACATATTAACTTCTGAAGAATTTGACAATTTAATTAATGAAATATTAAATCTGATGGGGTATGACTGGGTTTCTTGTGAAGGAGGTACGCTTAGAATATTAGGAAATAGTATAGAAGAGATCCAAGAGAAAAGAGTTTATAAATATATCGAAAAATATCCAAAAGTTTTGGAAAATCTTGATAAGGCTTACAAACACAAATTAACTTGTGAGTGGAATGAGGTTGCTCATTATTGTTGTAAGGCGATTGAAAATTTTTATAAGAACGTCTTAGGAAATAAAAAACGTTATGAGAAGTTTGTTTTATCAAAATTAATTAATGAGGTAAAAAGCAATAAGAAAAAACTATTCAAGAAAACTGATGATGCAGTGATGGGAGGAATTGATCATCTTTTATTATCGGGAATTAATATTGTGGGGACTATAAGGAATACTAGAGATTCAGGGCATGGAAATTTAAGGGATGTAAAAAAATGGGAAGCAGATATGTGTTATAGTTATACCATTTTACTCCTAAGAACTATTGTCCAAATTTTAATTTAAAATAATGCTTAGTGACGAAGATAAATTGAATACTTTCAAAAGCCAAAAAATTATACATAAAATCAATAAATTAAAAAATAATTAAGATGTCTAAAATTAACCAATTTCCTGATAATGATGCATTACAAGAAATAGAAGATTTAAATAAAAAGTTCTTAGAAATTAAAAAAACTCTTAATTCTGTTATAAATTTAGAGGAAAAAAATAAAAATTTATGGGAATTAAAAGATATTTCTCGAAGAATTAAGCTTAAGTATCCATTTCTTAACAGAATGAATCAAGATAATTATAAAGAGCAATATAGTAATTGGCTTCATAAAGAAATATTTTATTTTGAAACATGCAATAAAATGCTACTTAATCATTTAGGCGCTCTTAGAATTGATTATATGCATTTTATGGAGTGTGCAACATTAGAATATGAATATTTTATTATTTTGGAAAAGGAATGCCCCCAAGAATTTCTTGGTTTTACCTTAGATTGTTTAAATTTACAGTTACCACCTCATTTGAACTTGATATATCAAAACCTAAACTATTCAATTATTTTTATTTTAGGTGAAATCCCAAGAATAGAAGTAAGAGAGGATTTTACATTTTTCCTTGAATTTGAAATTCTTGGTAATCTCTATCTCCAACTTTTTAATTTTCTATCAAATTATTCTACTTTATCATCTGAATACACATACATTATATTAAGATTAAGTTATCATTATTATTTACAGTCTATCAATTATCTAGACATACTAAACCAACAAAAACCTCAAACTGCCTTTATGGGAGTAGATGGAAGTGGAATTACCTTTTTCCCACTATATTATGAATTTTTTCAAGATGAAGCGAATTCAACACAAAATGTGAGAGAGAAGGTAAAGTATTTATTAAAAAAGTATAATTTCTTAGTCGAAAATAATGTGTTTGATATTTTAAAAAGAGAATTAGATGATTCAAATAAGTATTTCGACAACAAAGATTTTGAGGAGGCACTTCGAGGATATAGTAATGCTTTAAATATAAAACCATTAGATTTTTCTGTGTGGCTTAAGAAGTGTGCTACTTTATATTTATTAGAGAGAAAAGATGATGCAGATAAGTGCGTAAAGTGTCTGTTACGGATAGATCCAATGGATTGGGAGGTGTTAAAGAAGGTTTTAGATCTTCTAATAATATATGAAAGAAAAGACCTTGCACATAAATATATTGAAATACATGGTAAAGAAGATTCTAATGAAAACGAATATTTAAAGAGTTTAGGAGGGATTTATTTTAATTTAGGTATATATGATAAGGCAGAAGAAATCTATGAAAAAACCTTCAAAAATTCTAACACAGACTTAGATATTATAATTGCACTATCTCAATGTAAAATCATTGGTGGTAAATTCGATTTAGCAATGGAACTGATTAAAAAAGGTAAAAGCATCAAACTAGATGATCAAAAGCTAAATGAATTATCATCTGAATTAGAAAAAATACAAAAAACTCGAAAAGTCATTAAAGATTTAAAGAAAATTTATGATGAGATTCAATTTGATATTATTTTGGAAAAAATTGATATAGATCAATCTTTATTAATTAGAATTCTTGAATCAATGATTAAAAAACAAGAAATTAATGCTAAGATTAGAAGTAATTCACTAATTTTTATTGCTGAAACAAAAGTAGAAAAGTCAAAACAAACACAATTTAAAGGATTTTTTATAGGTCGGAGCGGTCATTGGGAAGTAAACCAATTTCATTTTAAAATTAAATTAAAGAATAACAGTAGTAATGTGATTACAGATATTCGAATTATTTTAGACAAATTTCCCGAGATGTTAAAATTAGAAGGTCAAGAGTTAATGAGAATCCCTCATTTAGAACCAGAAGGGGGATTATGGACACCTGAGTTTAAACTGTATGCTGGGAATGATTGTGTTTCAGGAAAAATTCATGCAAGTATTAAATTCTTCGATTCTTCAGGCAAAAGTATTGATTATGAAGTGAAACCCCTTGAAATTTCTTATATTTGCCCCCTCCTTGAAGCTAAAAATCTTGATGAAATTAATTATTTAAGACGAACGAAAACGATGAAAAAATTGGAAAAAGAAATACAGTTGAATGTATATTATGATTCCTCAAAACTTTTAGAAGAGATTACAAATAAAATGGAGAAAATGAATCTTGCGATTATAAAACATGATGAGGATATTAATAGTTCATATGGTTATGCAGAAGATAAGATTAATCATGATGGACTCGCATTGGAAACGGAAATTAGGAGTTTAATTGATGGACAAACGAAAATAATCATAAAAGCAATTTGTGAAAAAGGAAATAAATGTGCTTCATTATTACATAAAGCAGTAGAAGAGATCACTGAGCTTGAGTTATCCTCTGAAAAGTCAATAATAATAGATAAACTAAATATGTTCATAGATAAACCTAATGACTTAAATAAATATCTTAAGAAAATTTTGAAAGCAAATTGGACTGACGACAAAAAAGATCTATGGGCAAAAACCATTCAAGAGATACTTGAAGATTGGAAGACCTTTCAACCAAAAAAATGGGTTAAAATTGGCAAGGCTATTTTAAAATTTACGGTCTCATCAATTGCAAGTGAAAAATTGGGGGATTTAGTAACCTTTGGTTTTGAAAGATTATTTGAATGGATAAAAATAAATCTAGGAGAAGTTTTAAAAAATAAATAAAACAAAACTTTTCATCCATTACTTATCTTTTCTTTCATAAATATGAAATCCTCAATTAATTCTTTTTAAAACAAGAGTGCCCTAAAAAAGTGGGTGTAATGATATTTTTACTGAGTACCTCAAAAGAAAAGGGATTAATAATTATTTAGACTTCATCTTTTACAATCATCAGTAAAATTTCAATTAGCCAATCGCTCTTAAAAATTATTTTTTCATTTACTCTATCTATTAAAACATTCCCACCCAATTTAAATCCTTTTGGTTGGTCATATTCAATTTGTATTTCATATGAATCTAGTTCTCGGCTATCACCTTCATGAACAAAATTACATCTAAAATACTCATAAACTATATCACTAATATGAATCAATTTATTTTTTTCTTCTATTCGATAACTATTATCTAAACCAATAGATTTCATTTTATCTTTTAGATAAGTGGTGTATCTAAGTCTATTACCTTCACTTGACGGTCTATTTTGTTTAGCCAAGGCATCAACTAAACAAAGTAATAAACATAATGCTCCTTTTTTTCGACCATTTTTATCAAGGAAAACTGCATCTTCATATAACCAACGAATCATTTTAAATCACCTATTTAAGAGTTAATTGAGAAATAAGATATGAGTTCATAAATAAATTATTATTCACTTCTCCCTCCCCCGTGGTACCCCCTCCTAAAAAAGAAATTTGTAAGTAAGCAGTAATTAATACAGCTATGCCTTCCGAAAATAATAACTATCTTAAGGCAGATTATGGTATTATTAGTCCTGTGATGCCGTTTCTCTTATTG
>SDBS01007268.1_pt1 | contig 10766 bp, 12 predicted proteins | sample 2277091 | NCBI WGS metagenome assembly SDBS01 (sample SAMN10404972, study PRJNA504765) | marine sediment metagenome | isolation source: marine sediment core GS10_PC15, 163 cmbsf | place: Arctic Ocean: Southern Knipovich Ridge | collected 2010 | reverse complement strand
TTCAACTAGAGTAGCTTTGATATCATTCATGTGACCTGCGCCCCAAAAACTGGTACAGTTATTAAGTTAGAATAAGGATCAAAGACAGGGGGGAGAAAATGGCTAGAAGAAGCTACAGACCTGAACAAATTATCAAGAAGCTGAGGGAAGCAGAAGTCCTTCTCAGTCAAGGAGAGACCGTAGGTGAAGCTGCCAGGAAGATAGGGGTGACTGAACAGACTTATTATCGCTGGCGAAGAGGATACGGTGGCATGAGGATTGAGCAAGTAAAACGGCTCAAAGTGTTCGAGAAGGAGAATACCCGGCTGAAGAGGTTAGTGGCAGATCTTTCCTTAGACAATGACATTCTCAAGGAAGCATCCCGGGGAAACTCCTAAGCCCGTCAAAGAGACGTAAGATGATAGATAGAGTCTTGAAGACTCTCAAGATCTCCGAGAAGCGGGCATGTCGGGTGCTGGGACAGATAAGGAGCACTCAGCGGCAAATTTCTCATCTCACGAGTGAAGAGGAGAATCTAACAGTACAGATCATTGGGTTGGCAGCGCGATACGGTAGGTATGGGTACCGGAGGATAACAGCCCTCCTCAAATAGCAAGGCTGGAAGGTAAACCACAAGAGAGTGGAGAGAATCTGGAGAAGAGAAGGACTGAAGGTGCCAAAGAAACAACCAAAGAGAGGGCGCCTCTGGCTTAATGATGGCTCCTGCATCAGGCTCAGGCCTGAATACAAGGATCATGTCTGGAGCTATGATCTTATGATGGCAAGAACAATTGAGGGAAGAGCATTCAGAATACTCACCATCATCGATGAATATACCAGAGAATGCCTGGCGATTTTGACTCAGAGGCGCATCACTTCCGAGGATGTCATAGAACAGCTATTCTATCTGTTTATATTCAGGGGCACCCAGAATACATTCGCTCTGACAACGGCCCTAAATTCACCGCAAAGGCAGTGCGCAGATGGTTGAATGATATGGAAGTCACAACACTCTTCATTGAGCCGGGCAGTCCCTGGAAGAATGGATATATAGAGTCATTTAATGGAAAACTAAGAGATGAACTGCTCAATCGGGAGATATTTACGACCCTCACTGAAGCGAAGATACTCATTGAAGAGTGGCGCAAGGAATACAACCACATAAGACCCCACAGTGCTCTTAATTACCGGCCACCTGCTCCTGAGGTTATTATTCCATTGACTCTAACTTAACAAGTGGTAGTATTAATGGGGGCAGGCGATAAGCCTGGATAACAATTTACTGTACCCTTACTCACCTTAACTGCCGTAAAGGCGGGACATCAAGATAGAATCTTATTTACCAACAACTTTCTTTTCAATTTCTTGATTCTGTGAAATCCGAAATAGAATCTCTCCTTAATTCATGCGTCCCTCACATTATCTTCTTCACCGCCTTTGTTATGTTATCTTTGCCAGGAATAGTAGCAGCCTCCAGATTCTGTGCATAGGGCACGGGTACATCCTTAGCAGCCACCCTTACCACTGGAGCATCAAGATAGTCAAAGGCGTTTTCCATAATCTGTGCACAAATTTCCCCTCCTACACCACCCGTCTTACAATCCTCCTCGCAGACAACAGCCCGGCCTGTTTTCTTTACTGAATTAACTATAGTATTCAAGTCTAAGGGGTTCAATGTCGTTAGATCAATTACTTCTGCACTGATTCTCTCACTAGCTAACTCCGTGGCTGCCTCAAGAGCAAAGAGAGTCTGTCGGGAATAAGCTAGCAGGGTAACATCATCACCTTGCCTCTTAATATCTGCCCTACCAAGGGCCAGAGTATATTCCTTTTCTGGAACCTCGCCTTTAGTGTTATAGAGAAGTTTATGTTCAATGAAAATAACCGGATTATTATCTCTAATGGAAGTCTTTAGCAAACCCTTGGCATCGTAAGGAGTGGAAGGCATAACCACTCTTAATCCAGGAGTGTGCATAAACCAGGCCTCAAGACTTTGGGAATGTTGAGCCGCAGTGGACCTTCCTGCTCCTCCCTGGGTTCTTATTACCATTGGTACTTTAACATTGCCACCAGTCATATACCTTGCCTTGGCTGCCTGATTAACTATCTGGTCCATAGCGAAGGTTATGAAGTCTATATACATTATCTCAGCTACTGGTCTTGCTCCTATCATGGCAGCACCGGTAGCTGCTCCGGCAATGACAGCCTCGGAAAGTGGTGCATCAAGTATTCTCCCAGGTCCAAACTCTTTAAGAAGTCCTTTGGTAACACCATAGACACCGCCATACACTCCTATATCCTCACCCAAAAGGAAAACAAATTTATTACGTCTCATTTCCTCAGCTAATGCTTCTCGAATAGCCTCTCGATAGGTTATCTCTCTCACCTTAGTCCTCTCCTTTAAGCATATACGTCCAGCTCTAGTTCCTCTATTTTAGGACAGGGGCTGTTATCAGCGAATTCTACTGCCTCATTAACCTCGTGAAGAATCTCTTCCTTAATTTTTGATAAGCTATCCTTGGTGGCTACCTTCTCTTTGATTAGCTTTCTACTAAAGGTCTTTAAAGGACACTTATTCTTCCATTTATCCTCTTCCTCTTTAGTTCTATAGATACAGGGATCACTCCTGGAATGTCCAAAAAACCTATACGTATTAGCCATAATTAAAGTGGGGCCATCACCTTCTCTTGCTCTCTTTACAGCGATTTGGGTAACCCTTCTTACCGCTAAGATATCCATGCCATCTACAACGACCCCGGGCATTTTATAGGCGATGGCTCTTTTGGCAATGTCTATTTGGGACGAAGCTTTATCTAGAGGGTTAGATAGGGCATATAGGTTATTCTCACAAACAAAAATAACCGGCAGTTTCCAGAGGCTGGCTAAATTTAATGATTCGTGGAATTCACCTATGTTTAGGGCACCGTCACCAAAAAAACATACTACTACCTGATCTGTATCTTTTATGATTTTTATTACTAAGGCGGCCCCCGTAGCTATAGCTAGACCTCCGCCCACAATTCCATTAGCTCCCAGATGTCCCAGGTTAATATCGGTTATATGCATTGAACCACCCTTACCTTTACAATAACCAGTTTCTTTACCTAGGAGTTCAGCCATCATTCTATTGAGGTCTCCTCCTTTGGCAATACAATGGCCGTGTCCTCGATGGGTACTGGTAATGTAATCATCCCTTTTGAGAGTCGAACAAACACCAACTGCTACCGCCTCTTCCCCAATATAGAGGTGTAAAGAGCCGTAGATTTTATTCAAGGAATACATCTGGAGTGCTTTTTCCTCAAAAACTCTTATTGTCAGCATCTGCCGATAATAATCTATCCACCCCTTATTTTCTGCTTTACTCTCGGTTAACATTCTCAATTATCCTTTCTAAATAGGTTCCTGTTTTTCCTCATTGAAAATGAGTTTCAATCTTGCGGATTAACAATAACTTTCAGTCCCTTTCCTTTTTCAACAATATCTAGACCCTGCAAGAGTTTTGACAAAGGGAGCCGATGAGTAATGTATTTCTTAGTATTTATCTTTCGGCAGGTAATCAAACTCAGGGCTAATCTATTTTGTAAGGGAGTAGAGCCTTCGGTACCGGCAACATAACATTCTTTGGAATGGACTGTATTACTGTCTAATCTAATAATCGATTTATGTTTGGGCAGGCTACCAACAAAATTGATATTACCTCTTTTACATACCATTTCTAAAGCCTGTTCTTGCGCTTTTCCGGAAGAGCAAGCAGTAATTACCACCTCTGCTCCTCTACCATTAGTCTCTTCTAAAACTTGCTTTACTGGATTTTGCTTTGATGCATCGATATAGACATCTGCTCCTGAAATCTTGGACAATTTTAGTCTTTCTGGTGATAACTCTACCATGATAACTTTGACTGCTCCTAGACTTTTAGCTAGCTCAGTATGCAGACAACCCAGGGGGCCAGCTCCTATAACCACTACCCTATCGCCTAGTTTTATTCTTGATATTTCCTGGCAATTGATAGCACAGGCTAATGGTTCAGTAAGAGCTGCCTCTTCCAAAGATAAATTCTCAGGAATAACATTTACACAATCACCTCTTATGGCCAGGGAAGGAACCACCATATACTCTGCAAAACCACCATCATAATGATAACCTATGGCAGTCAAATTATCACACCTATCCTGAATGCCTTTTCTGCAATAATAGCAATTGCCACAAGGAATAGCTGGAGCAACAGTTATCCTGTCTCCTTTTTTGTAGCCCTTAATTTTTGTGCCCACCTCAACTATTATACCTGCCAGTTCATGGCCAGTTATACGGGGAGGTCTTATTAGTCTATGACCAAAACGATAAACCTTTACATCTGTTCCGCAAATGGCGCATGCCTCCACTTTGACTAATATGCCATCGGCTGGACATTTAGGTATGGCTACTTCCTTTACTTGTAATTGCCCAACTTTTTCCAATACAGCCGCCTGCATAAGATCACCTCACTTTAAAGGTATTTATTTTTTTGAGTTTTTCCTTAATCAAAAGAGCCAATTTGCCTTCTGACTCAAGGTTACAAATATCTCTTAAGACAGCGTCCACGCCTTCATCTTTTAACTTTCCCGATAGCCTAACGGCCTCCTTGTCCTCAGGATTATTATAGCAAAGGGCAGCAGCTATACCCTTGAGTATTCTCCTCCTCTTCTTCAATAGAGAGAACCTCTCCTTTAACTGAATCGTCTATGAAAGGTAGTCTATCTTCGTACTTATACATCTGTACCCCTTTACAGGTAGAGATGTACTGCATCCCGCTTGTCATCTCTGCCAGGAGTAGATCAGTCGCTTTATGAATAGTCTCTACCTTAGGAGTTAATTCATACGTTATAGTTATTTTTCCTTCACCATAGCATTTATTTCTCCCTTGATAAGAATCTTGGCAAAGCTTTAAGATTTCGCTCATATTCCTTAGCGCGTTCATACATGGCTAGAAGATTCCCTACGGCAACCTCTGGTCCAACAACGTTAGCTTGAAAAAAAATCCTTTTCCCCCTAACCCCTTGGTTTGCCCTCTCGCCGTTCACCTTCCTCTTTTTCTATACGGTGGTGCACAGGACAGCCTTATCTCCCCTATAATCTTGTATTAAAGTACTCCACTTTCAAATTTTTGCTAGAAAAGGCTACTCCTTCTCTTTTACTGAAGCTATGACCAACACAAAAAGTAATATTAAGGAGTAATAACAACCTTAAGACCTATTCCTTTTGCCGCAATTTCCATTCCTCTTAAAATATCCTCAAGAGGTAAAGTGTGGGTAATGTACTTCTTTACATCTATTTTACCTTCCGATATAAGGTTGAGTGCTATTTCGTTGTGCAAGGGCGTTGATCCGTGAGCTCCCACAATTCTTACTTCTCTGTAATGGACTATGTTACTATCTAAGCCTATAATTGAATCGCTACGGGGTAGACCTGCAAAAAAATTGATACTCCCCTTTTTTGCTATCATCTTTAGTGATTGTTCTTGAGCAAGAGGAGAGGGGGCGGCTACTATTATTATGTCTACTCCTCTGCCATGAGTCTCCTCCAGCACTCTTTCTACGATATCGTACTGTTTAACATCAATATACACATCGCTTTTCGTTATCTGAGCTAGCCTTAGTCTACTCAAGGATCTTTGGGCCAACATTACCCTTGAGGCACCGAGAGACTTAGCTAGTTCAGCACAAAGGCAGCCCAAGGGTCCAGCTCCAATTACCAGCACCTCATCCCCCAGCTTCGTTCCAGAAAGTTCATGGCAGCTTACGGCACAGGACAACGGCTCAGTCAAAGCTGCCTCTTCTAGAGACACATTTTCCGGAACAGTATTAACACACCTATTATTGATGGCCAAGGCGGGAACGAGAATGTACTCGGCAAATGCGCCGTCATAATCATAGCTTATAGCTTTGAGTTCATCACACATCTCATAATCCCCTCGCCGACAGTAATGGCATTTGCCACAGGGGACAGTGGGGGAGACGATAACTCGTTCTCCCACCTCGTATCCACGAACTCGTGAGCCAACTTCTTCCACTATCCCGGAGAATTCGTGCCCCGGTATGCGGGGATAGTGCATATGCTTCTGACCTTTCCTATCCATTTTCACGTCTTGATCCTTAAGGGTCTTCAGATCAGTGCCACATATTGCACATACTTTCACTCTTACTACCATAGTCTCCTCTGTGCAGATCGGCTTATCGACTTCTTTTACTTTTAGATCGTTAGGTCCCTCGTAAATTGCTGCCTTCAACTCGTTTCTCCCTCCTGGTATTTACGGACAATGCCCAGTCATGATTTTCTTACGCCTCTAGAAAATCTCATTATAAGCCCATCCGACAAGACATACTTCAATCTTTTTTTCACATAAAACTACAAAAACTTCCTCGTTCTTTAGGTTGGAGGAAGATCAGAATTCTCAGGCCCAAAATGTTTCAGCATAACAAGATTTTCACACGTGCTCAAATTAGCAATCTTTATTTTCGCGGCAGCTTCCTCAGTTACAAAAAGCTCATCGTTGGTAAGCTCTCCAAATCGAATAAGAGCAGGACTCTCCACGTGCACATTTTGTACTTTCCCCCGGCCCTGAACCACAACCAACCCATAGGCTGCACTTTCCTGGATAATTACAGTTCTGCCCGGGAATACCCTTAGTTCTTTGGCGCTGAAACAGGATGATTGGTAAGCAATCCAACGTTCAGTATAACCCATTTCCTGCATCTCTTGGAGCGATCGAACCGGTAGCGGCTCAACATAGTGATTTTTGGCAAATTCAGGATCCAGATTAGCCTCCCAATCCAACATATTTACAGCATAATCCAAATCATCACGGTGCTCCCTGGGCACGTCCTTAACCAGGAGATCCCGGGAGACGGATCTTCCCTCCAGCATGGATTGAAACACGGCGAAAACATCACTTGCTTTCTGAGGCTCGTAGGTTAGTAGTGTTCCGGGAGCATGCAAGATCCCAGTTGGTATATTCCAACCTGTCCCTGGCTTAAGTTTGTGAGCGCGAGAGTAATACAAAATACCATTATCTCCTTGGTCCCACCGTTCCAGACACCCGATTATGTCCTCCCGAGTAGTTCCAGGCTCAAGGCCGAAAAAAGTGTACGGAAAACTTCCCTCATTAGTGTTCAATTGAGGAGGAAAATAATAAGCTTCTGGTTTTCCTCGTCTTCCGACTTTAGCTGCATCCTCATCGGACTGATGGAGATGGTGGAAAACGGGACCCTTATAGTCAAAAAACTTGCAGAGGACCATCCATCCACCATCACGGCTCATGACGTCTTCACCAAGTAGTCTATCTCCCATAAGTTCAATAGTTTCCTTGAGAAGTATCTTTCTTATCCCAGTTCCTTCCTGAATCACTATGTAACTTAAACCTTCATCAGAAGGAGTTCCTGGACCATTGTCCGCATTAGTAGTAGAGGCAAGCCATCTTTCACAAATACCGCCTCTGTCTATGCCCAAAGCGTAAATGTCCCGAGGATCCAGTTTGAGTCTTCCTCCGGGAGCCAGGAAGGTACGAGGCACCCAGGCAGGGGAAAGTCTTAAGATTCCATCTTGCTGCTCCAGAGCTTTGTTAACTAAGTCGACCTCCAAGTCGTTCATCGCCTTCCTCCTGAGAACAGTTTATTCTATAGTTCTTCACAGAAATTGTTTGTTTTCTTGTGGAAATTTCTGCAGACAGAAATTAACTTTTGGCACTCTTTTGTCTTTGGAAAGCCTGGCTTAAAAGAGCCATCCCTAATGTCTCATCATATTATTTTTTGTAAAGTTAAGCAAGATCTATGACAGTCACCTGATAAATATCAATCTCAGGTATGGTGAAAGAGACCAGGTTGCCCTTCTGCTGGAAGGTGAGTTTCTTTCCCCCGGGATAGGAGGTAACTAGCTTCACCTTTCCGCTGCGTGCCAGATCCAGCTGGACGCTAGTATCCTTCACAGGCAAGACGGGAATCTCCTGCTGAGCGTTGACCACATGGACAATGATGCGTTTTTCTTCAGGTTTTCGAAAGCCAGTAACGACCAGCCAGGGTGGTCCGTTCGCCGACAGAGAAACACTGTCTCCAAGCATGGAACGAGCAAGCGTGTACAGGAGTTCCCGAGGTTCTTCCACACTGAACAGGGAGTTTAAGGTATGGATACGAGCAGAGAAATAACAGCAGCGTCCCTTCTCATACCTATTCATAACGACGGCTGGGTGATCGGTGAGAATCCCCGGAGGGCTTGCCCAACACCCCACCCATCGCTCGGCGTCGTTTTCCCGGTTGGTATAGGGAAGGACAATGTGTCCAAGTACGTTGCTACCAACTTTTGCCTTCACAACGGCTTGCGCGTCCACTTTTACTTCCATATCCTCCGGAATCCCGGCTCTGATGCATAGCTCAGGGGAAACTTTTATATAGGTTTCATTGTTCTCTGTCTTTCCCAAATAATCTACCCCAAAAACATCAGCCAAGCCGAAGTTATGTCTCTGGTTGCCGTCCTGGTCGGCCAGTGAGGTAAATCGGGTGGCCACAAGATTCCCCCCGTTTCTCACGTATTCTCGAATGCGCTCTACTTCTTTGTCATTCATACACATTGCGTCTGGCAAGACAAGGAGAGAGTATTTCTCAAGCTGGTCAAGGTTCAACTTGGTGATCAAATCAACAGGGAGATGGTGGCTCTGGAAGGCCCGAAAGGTCTCCTCAAGTCCCGACGTATACTGCTCCACTTCCCCGATCGACTCCATTTTATCCCATAGAACGAGCGGACTTCGAAGACCCGACTCGTACAGGAAATCCTTGGTATCCTCAGAGATATAGATGCCCACCGAGCAGATCTTTTCCCCACCCAGGAACGGTTCCAGGGAGGGCATAGCATCGAACACTTTTTTGATAGCCCGGTAGGGCGACTCATAGAGTGTACCATCAACATTGGGATCATCGAGGAACTCGATGGAACAGTTGTGGGCTATACAGAGCATGGCCGATAGCATCAACTCGTCCGAAGAGCGCATACCGGTGTGGTGAGCCTCGCTGAGATGAAATCGTCCCATCATCATTTGAGCAGGGCTATTCTTGGTCATGTTGCTCCACATACTGCAGGCAAAGCTAGTGGCCAGATGTGACATATCGCGTTGACACGGATCGCCGCTCATTATATCGGCCAGGGGAGCCCTATCCAACATACTGGGGTACGAAGTGTGAGGCCGGGGACTGTTAAAGAGGGCCAGCAGATTGGGGCGCTCGGTCTTAGCAGTCGTGATAAGATCGCGAGTAAACTCATAGAGCCGTTTGTTGCGCCAGTGCACATAACGGCGAAAGGCAGGGGAGGAACGATCGTCTTTTCCTGGCAGACCACACCCACACTCTTTCCGGTACAATTTCTGGCAGTACTGGCAGTAACAGACTGGAATCCATACAAAGAGCATGTCAAAGAAAATACCGTCTATGGGGTACTTTCTGACGAATGTTTCAACCTGGGAAAGCGCAAGGTCCCTATAGGGACTGTTATAGCATAAAACCCCTGGGCGACCGTAGCCAATCTTGAGTGCCTTTGAATCTCTGCCCTCAGCATCACGAAGGCGCCAGTCAGGGTGTCTGTTGTAAAGATAGTTATCAAAAATAATACTCTGATTGCCTACTACCCTAATACTCCGCTCATGGAAAAGGTTCAGCAGTTCACCAAAGGCATCCCGACCTCTGAAACCCGTGTGAGTATGCTCAAGCTCCGTTTTGTAATAGGCATTACCTGAATGGGACTTGGACTGTATAGTAACAGCATCCGCTCCAGTAGAAGCAATGAGCTCCACCCATTTCTGAGGATCAAAATTCTTGTATACGTCCGGATGCCAATCATCCCGAATGGAACCAATGATTATCCACTTATATACCCGCGTATACCAGGGTTTTTCACTTCTTTGAACAGATTTTCCTTGACTAGGTTTGTTCTTATCAGTCACAGTATTAACCCTCCTTTCTCATTTAAATCCAAAAACAAAGAGAGCTTCCTTTGACCAGAAACCTCTCTTTTTAGAACTTTCAAAGTTTACCTGCCATCTACGGATGATTGAGTCCTTCGCTGAGGAAAAAAACGACTCTCTTTCTCTTCCTATTCTGATATTGGATATCTACCTAGCCCCTCGCCAGTCTCAACCTTGGTCAAGGAGTTTTCCATGGACACCCCTGCGCGGATAGCGCTACTTGATTGAGCGCTACTTGTGGCAGAATTCCTTCTTAACTGGCATCTCTTGTCTGCTGCCTGTATTTATCTACCAAGGAAAGGTAAGTGCAAGCGTTTTGTACGGGCATGTTGTAGGGTAAAGAACCACTGGCACAGATAAAATAACCAGGCGTGTCTCTGGCTACCGAAAGGCACCAGCGGACCTCCTGGTCGATTTCAGCCTCACCTTTGAAAGTCAGAATTTGCGTATTCACATTTCCCACGATAAACTTCTTGCCGGCATACTTTTTTACTATTTTGCCTAAGTCCATCATAGGTTCGATACCAAATCCGTCTGCTCCGCAGGAAACAACATCGTCCAGAATCGCTGAATAATCCCCGTCTGACCAGAAGAATATCTTCACTCCCTTTTTCCTGAGCGGCTCCCATATCTGAGGATAGCAGGGGAAAATATTCTCTCTATACCAGTCAGGATGAAAGATTGTTCCAGCGGCTGTATGGCCAGATCATCGTGACTCAGGAATACAGGAAAATCCAAAAGAGACCAAGCCTCCACCATCTACTTTTCGCTGATCACTACCTCAGTCTCGTTATCTATGACCTCA
>SDBS01007267.1_pt1 | contig 10766 bp, 7 predicted proteins | sample 2277091 | NCBI WGS metagenome assembly SDBS01 (sample SAMN10404972, study PRJNA504765) | marine sediment metagenome | isolation source: marine sediment core GS10_PC15, 163 cmbsf | place: Arctic Ocean: Southern Knipovich Ridge | collected 2010 | reverse complement strand
GCCATGCTACCCGGCGCGGAAAACCTTGGCCAAGTGATGCAGTGTATGAATGAATTGCTGGCTGAGGATTTGCCCTCCAATTTGTTTGTGACGCTGGCCATGGGAACTCTAGATGTGGCTGAGGATCAATTGCGGTTACTATCTGCCGGGCACGGCCCTTTGTTGGTCTATAAAGCCGATGAGCATCAAGTGCTCGACTTCATAGCTCATGGAATTCCGCTCGGCGTCGTAGCAGCCACTCCATACGGTCCAGCTCAGAAGATCGACCTGAATCCTGGCGACATGATCATACTGCTGACGGATGGTTTCTATGAATGGACAAACGCAACTGGGGAACAATTTGGCCTGGATCGCCTGAAGACCTCGATTCTCGTTCATAATGATTTAGGCTCAGATGCATTCATTCAGGCTTTGTACAAGGACGTAATGTCGTTCGCTGCCGACAGGCCTCAGCAAGACGATTTGACAGCAGTTGTACTAAAGCGAATGTCCTAGCGATTGGCGACAGACCTGAAAGGCGCACAGTTCTCTCGCGAGCGACAGACTTTGTCCACCCTAGCGAGCCGGCTTTTATCCTGTACTCATGGCGTGTATTTACTCCAGGTGCACTTCGCCCACGGCTTAATTCGTAGCCTGGATGAGCGTTCCGCACGGGAGTACGTCTTGCCAGACAGGGTAGTCGGCATTACGCAGTATTTCGTGGGGGTGCATTGCGCACAAAGGCCCTATTGATTATACCGTATCGCTGCGCACAACCGGCGGGCCTTGGAGGGTTACCGGAAAGGCCAATACGTGTTGAACCTGTGGTTATACTTTCTCCATTTTTCTACGGCAGCGATCAGTTCTTTTCTCCCAGTCTCCCGCCCACCCTTGCTTTTTCGCCTGAGCACATAATCTTATCGCCTCATCAAACTTCATCTGCTTTTCCAAGATGATTGCCAATTGCTCGTACCCCTTGTGGCTAGGCAACGGAGAGCCCTTGTACTCGGAACGGAATGCTTTCGCTGCTTCTACTGCAAGTGCTATCTGCTGCTTGCATGCTTCAATAGCCTTTCCCAGACACCTCGAATCTTGTCTGTCTTTGTAATAAATAGAAAGTTTTTGGCCGTATAAAAAGTGGACGTCAAGGATTGTCGCTTCCGTCCTAGACAGCTCTTCAGCCTTCTTCAGAATCTTATAGGCGAGAGGACGATCTTCCTTCTTCATAAACCAACCTGCTAAGGCATTAAGAAAACCTACGGAAGTCTGGCTTGTATAACTAATGTCACCGGACGTCAGAGAATCACTAGAAAAGCCGACGGGTTGAAACTGGTCCCGAATATATTGTCGTTCCTTTTCAGAAAAGGCAGAAAGCCACCACTCTTCTAAGCCGAAGTAGCCAATAGTCCCTTTTACTCGTTTCTTTCCACTAAGAAAGCTAAACAGTCCCATACTGCACTCCGTTCTTAATGCGCATTCGGTGCTTCTGCCATCCACTGTTGTTATTCTAAGCTGCCTTCCTCTGCTGAGTCAACGCTAGATCCTCTCAACCCTCTGCCAGCCGCACCGCTCAGCGTTGAGGCACGGAGGGAAGGAGGCAGATGCAGTCTGCCTGGCTAACGGATTTCCCTCAAGCTTGCGCGGATTTGAGCCAATCGTTGTAAGTGATGGTCTAGATGTTTCGACCCGGATTTCCCAGGTAACCGGTGATAAAAGAACATGGTTTTGATAGTATAGAGCTTATGGAGACAATTCAAGCTAGTTTTGCTGTTTTGATTTGGAGAACCCAATGGGTGAACCATGCAAGGACGCTTTGAGAGTCAATTTTGACCGAAAACTGAAGCTCGAATTTCATGGGGTGAAAGTCACCAGCGATGCCGGTTTATTAGCCTATCGAGAGCTTGATGATGTCTTTGGACTGACGGATATGGTTGCTTACGAACTTAGAGATAATCGGACAGGAAAGAACACACAACACAGCGTGAGGGCTTTGTTGCGTCAATCGATCTATGGCCGCTTGGCAGGTTATGAGGATACCAATGATGCTGAACGGCTATGTGTTGACCCTGCCATGCGTCAGGTTGTCGGAGGACGAGCAAGAGATAAGACGGCAGGATCTGTTAGCCAAATGGGACGATTTGAGACCGAGATTCTCAGCCAGCCCCAGAATCTAAAAGTTCTGATGAACCGGCCCGGCCAATGGGTTGATAAGGTTCATCAACGTAAGCCTATCAAAGAGATCATTCTGGACATGGACAGTTCGGACAGCCCTACTTTTGGCAGACAGGAAGGCTCGGCCTACAATGGTCATTTTGGTTATACCTGCTATCATCCGCTGTTTTTGTTCAATCAGTTTGGAGATCTTGAACGTACTTTACTTCGCAACGGCAATGTCTATAGCTCCGATGACTGGAAAAGCGTTTTGGAGCCGGTGGTGGAACGTTATCGGGGCCAGGACCTCATCCGGTATTTTCGTGGCGATGCGGCCTTTGCCGACCCTAACATCTACTGCTTTCTTGAAGCCGAGGATTATTTCTATGCGATACGTTTGAAAGCAAATAACATCTTGTATGGCAAGATTGAGCATTTGTTGACCCGCCCGGTAGGCCGTCCACCCAGGAAACCCATTGTTCTGTATGAAAGCTTTCAATACAAAGCAGCAAGTTGGCACAAATCCAGAAGAGTGGTTGCGAAGATCGAGTGGCATGCAGGAGAACTGTTTCCACGGATTGGTTTTATAGTGACCAATCTCCGACGGAAATCAAGCAATGTGGTGAAGTTTTACAACAAGCGTGGCACAGCAGAGCAATGGATCAAGGAAGGTAAATATGCTCTGAAGTGGACCCGGCTTTCGTGCCATGATTTTATTGACAACCAAGTTCGTCTTCAGTTGTTCGCCCTGGCATACAATGTTGGCAATTTCCTGAGACGTTTGGCATTGCCTAAGTCTATAAAGGACTGGTCGCTGAGGACCATGCGGGAAAAGTTAGTCAAGATCGGAGCCAAGGTTGTCAAGCATGCTCGCTATGTGACCTTTCAGATGGCAGAGGTTCTGGTATCGAGATCCTTGTTTTATGAAATCCTCGAGCGGATTCAGCGATTGAAACCTGTTCCGATTGAGTCTGGCTGATGTGGACAGTTTCTGAAAAGCTCAAGTTGATACGGAGTAAACGGGTAAGGTCTGTCCAAGAAAGGCTATGGGACTAATGGCATGGCCGGAAACAACGTGTTTCCGTGCAAATTACCAACAAAGCTGTCTCGGAACAGAGAATCCTTGACTGCTCAAGGTGATTTTGGCAAGATTATCTATGTCTTACGGAAAAAGTATGTCGTTTAGGAGTCTATCTGGGAAATCCCGGATCAGGTAACTGATCCTAACTTTGTAAAGGAGGTGGAAATGAAAAAGACAAACTACAGTAAGCTGGGAAAACCATGTTCGATTATGTGTCAATCGGCAAATGTAATTGAAAGGGGAACTATAATGAAAACTTTAAAAGTTTACAGAGCAGTGTTTACAGGATTAATTATCTTTGCTTTCGCTTTGCCGGCCTTTGCCGACTCCCCTGGCAGTATTACCAAGGAAGATGTAAAAGAAACATTCAAAAAGCGCCCGTATTCACCTTATGCCGGGCGGAATTACCCGAGCCGGGTCTACTGGGGAGATACCCACGTCCACACCAGCAATTCGCTCGACGCGCGGGCCTTCGGCGTCACGCTCGGTCCCGAAGAAGCCTTTCGCTTCGCCCGCGGCGAGGAGGTCACCGCGACGCACGGAGAACGCGTCAAACTCTCCCGCCCGCTCGATTGGCTTGTCATCGCCGACCACTCGGACGGCATCGGTGCGATGAATGAGATCGTGGCCGGCAACCCGACGCTACTCAGAGATCCGACCGTCAGAGACTGGCACAACCGCGTCAATGCGGGGGGCAAGACGGCGCTCGCGGCCACCATGGACGTCATCAACAGTTTCGCGCTCGGCAAGCTCCCGGATGTCCTCATGAGTAGGGAGTTCACCCGGACAATCTGGGACCGCTATCTGAAGATCGCCGAGCAATACAACGAGCCCGGCCGCTTTACGACCATCATCGGCTATGAGTGGACCTCGACCGAGAAGGGCAACAACCTGCACCGTAACGTGCTCTACCGCGACGGCGCTGACCTAGCTCGTCAGATGCTGCCGTATACCACCATGGAGAGCTTCAATCCGGAGGATCTTTGGAAGTGGATGGAGCGCTACGAGGAAAAGACCGGCGGCAGAGTACTTGCCTTGGCTCACAACGGCAACCTCTCCAACGGCATTATGTTCCCGGTCGAAACCAACCCGGCCACTGGCAAACTGCTCAGCGAAACCTACGCCAAGGAGCGCATGCGATGGGAGCCGCTCTATGAGGTAACTCAGATCAAAGGTGACGGCGAAACCCACTCGTTTCTCTCGCCCAATGACGAGTTTGCCGACTACGAAACCTGGGACCAGGCGAACCTCAACCTCAGCGTCGTCAAAACCGACGAGATGCTCCAGTACGAATACGCCCGCGAGGCATTGAAGAACGGGCTGAAGCTCGAGGCGAAACTGGGCACCAACCCCTACAAATTCGGCCTGGTCGGCTCCACCGACACCCATACCGCTCTGGCAACGGCTGAGGAAGAAAACTTCTTCGGTAAGCACTCTGGCAACGAGCCTAACCTGAAGCGAGCCGAGCACGAAATCGGCCATTCCGGCGACCGCAAATATATGGGCTGGGACATGGCCGCCTCGGGATACGCCGCGGTGTGGGCCACCGAAAACACCCGCGAGGCCCTATTCGATGCCATGATGCGCAAGGAGGTCTACGCCACGACGGGTCCGCGCATGCTCGTACGTTTCTTCGGCGGCTGGGAATTTACGGCCGATGACGCCATGAACCGGCTCCCCGCCGAAGTCGGTTACACCAAAGGCGTCCCCATGGGAGGCGACCTGACCGACGCACCCAAAGGCAAGGCACCCACCTTCCTAGTCGGTGCCATGAAGGATCCGTTGAGCGGCAACCTAGATCGCATCCAGATCGTCAAGGGCTGGCTGGACAAGAAAGGTAAGACCCACGAAAAAGTATACGACGTCGCCTGGAGCGATTCCGATACGCGCAAGCCCGGCGCCAACGGGAAGCTGCCGGCCGTCGGAAACACTGTCGACATCGCCAAAGCCACCTGGATGAACACCATCGGTGATCCCGAACTGCTCACGGTATGGACCGACCCGGATTTCGATCCGAAGCAGCGTGCGGTCTACTACGCCCGTGTTATCGAGATTCCGACCCCGCGTTGGACCGCCTACGACGCGAAGCGCTTCGGGATCAAGCTGCCAAAAGAAGTCGAAATGATCACTCAGGAACGTGCATATACCTCGCCGATTTGGTATACGCCGTAAGAGCAAAGTTGCCTGTTACAAGCGGGGCTTGACTGTGGTAACATGTACGGGCCGCGCGGTTTAGCGCCGTAGCGGCCCGTAGTGTTACAGGGATATGGAGACGAGAATGACAGAACTCCGTAGGGAGAAACAGCCACGCCGTTTATTCTGGACAGCCGCGCACATGATTGGCTTCGGTCTGGTCTTGGCGCTGGTCATCCTATTGGCCAAAGGTCCGCCTGTTGATCGTGAGGACGGTGGCCGAGTGGCCTTCACCGAGGCCGATCTGGCACACGTCCACGCCACGTTAGAGCGTACCTGGGGTCGGCCACCGACGGCCATAGAACTGCGCAAAGCGTTCGACCGCTACGTGCGCGACGAGGTCTTTTATCGTGAGGCCCTCTCGCGGGGACTGGACCGTAACGACCCGGTGGTCAAGATGTCGCTGGTGCGCAAGATCACCATGCTGGGTACCGCCCAGGCCCAGGCCGCCGAACCGACGGATGCGGAGCTGAAGGCCTATTTTGAACTGCGTACCGAACGCTACCGCATCCCGGCCTCGTTCGACCTGATGCAGATGTGTCTCAGCCCGGACAAGCGTGGCGAGCACATCGGGACGGATGCGGCGGAGCTTCTCGCCGGGTTGCGAGAAAAGGATCCCCGGCCGGAGGAGCTTGCCGAGCTGGACGATATGCTCATGTTGCCGAATGTTGCGAAAGACATGTCGGAAGGGCAGCTTGCTCGTACATTCGGGACTGCGTTTCGGGACACCGTAATGTCATTGGCAGTTGGGCGATGGGAAGGACCCGTCGAATCGGGGTTTGGTTTGCACCTAGTGAAGATCACCCGCCGTGAGGAATCGCGGATTCCGGACTGGACCGAGGTCAGCGATCGCATAGCCAGAGATATGCTCTACGAGAATCGTAAGGCGGCCGAGGACCAGCTATATGCGGAAATCCTACCTCGATATCAGATAGTTTACAGCGAGGAGATGAGCGAGTTGCTGAAAGGGAACCCCGCACCATGAAGCGCACCGTAGCATGCTTAGCCCTGCTCCTGACGTTCGGGACCAGCGCCTTCGCTGATCTTACGAACCCTTCCACCCTTACACTCAGGGAAACATCTCCCTCTCGGTTCGCCGTTGAACTCACCCTACCTATCATCAAAGGGCGTGTGTTGAAAGCTCGCCCGGTGCTTCCTGATATTTGTGTGATTGAGGGGGACGCGGAGGTGAAGGCGGATGGCATGAAGGTCGTTCGCACGTGGGCGATGTCCTGCGACACGAACAATCTCATCGGCAAGGCGATTGGTGTCCAAGGCCTGCTTGGCACGTCGCTGGACGTCCAGCTAACCCTCCAAACGCTGGATGGGCGGAAGTATGTGGCTCAGCTGCGTCCTACCCAGGCTTATTACCTGGTACCTCCATCTCCGACGATGCGGAGCATGGCGGTTGATGTTGGTGGAGCAGCGGCGAGACAAGTGCTGAGGCATCCGGAGTTGGCCATATTGCTCGTGCTGTGTGTCTTTTCAGGCGTGCGTCTGTTTGGTCTCTTCGCTTCGACCGGCGCCTTTGCAATGGCGTTAGCCCTCGGGCAATGGCTGAAGACGGAGAATTGGATTGGCGTCTCTTCGTTTCTGCCTGCGATGCTTACCGCCGTGATGGCTCTTGTGATTGCTTTGCGCATCATTCGACCAAAGGGCTCGGTGTCACATGTCAAGTGGACGACGCTTTCTGTTCTCATGGCGCTGGTGGGGGTCCTCTATGGCAGCGGCGGCTTACCCGTTAAGATGGTGCTGTCTCAGAGCGAACAGCACCTGGCATTCCTCTTCTCGGCGCTGGGAACCATGGCCGGGCTTGCCCTGGTGATCCTGTGCGCCGGCCAACTTCATGCTTTGCTCGCCAGTTCTACTGAGGCTATTTCCAAACGCCTCCGATTCTGGATTGCTTACCTTGGGGGTGTTGTCGCATGTGCGATTGCACTGTACCAAGGTACCTCGCCGTTCTTTGTTGGTGGCGTGACGCCGACCGTACCCCTTGCGGCCTTGTTTGGGGCGACTGCGTTAGGGGCATGGTGCGGTGCACAGTCTCCCCCTGTTCGCTCCTTCCTTCCAGGCGTGGCCGGATGCATGGTAATTGTGGGGATGACGCTGAGTTTGCGCGGCATTGCCCTGCCGCAAACGACATTGGCCGTCTATGGTTCCCTTGCCTTTGTCGGACTCTTGCTTGTCTGGCCTGTGCGCTTGCCTGGATGGGCGGTTCTGGTTCCGGTCGCCATGTTTTCTCTCTATCATGGTGCATATGCCGGCGGCGTACTGCGCGAGAGTGTTGCACTGCCGGTGGCTCAAGCCACGGCGATGATAGTGTTGCTCGTCTTTCTGTTCCTGGTGGCTCAGCACTATGCGGGACAACAGCGGTCCCCGGGAGGCGCTGCGGTACGGTTGTTAGGTTTCGCCACGGCGTTGCTGGCGGTGTTGTGGCAGTTTGCCGGGTACCGCGACTGGATAGAGGGAGAAGTTGCGGTTGAGGCAACCATGGGCTTGTTCCGGCTGCCTGTGTTGACGATAATCCTTGCGCTTGGTGCCCTGCTGGTGTGGCCGCGTAAGCGTCGATTTCAGCCCTCGGTCGCAAAAAGAGCAATGCCTATACATTGGTGCCTCGTGTTGGTGGCGCTGTTCACTGTTTCTACGGCCGGGGTCCGTATGCGCAATCCGTTCTACACACCACGGGCACCAACCGCCGCCGAAGCACGTCCCATCATGGCCATGTTGCTGACTGACACCTACCTGGCATTCAATCTGCCTGACGAGGATGCCGCTTTTGATCAACTTGCCCGCAATCTCTCAGAGGACCTGGTGCCGGGTGTATACCTGGACAGTCGCCGGCGGCTGTCCGCCGGAACCCGCAAAGGCGCAGAGGTGACGGTGAAAGATGTCAGTGTGATGTCGGTAGATGTCCCTATTGCTTTGGATTCGAGCGACGGGTCCTTCACCTACCCCTGCAAGTGGGTTGTGACAGCAAGGGTCAAACACTGGCAGCATATTCACGATCGTCAAAACAAATACGTTGGTACACTGACCATCCGAGTGGAAAATGACCGTTGGAAGATATGCCACCTGGAGCTTCTGAGTGAGGAACGCGAAATCGTCTCGTGGAAAAAGTCATGATTGAAGTCAACAATGTAACCTTTGGCTACAGGGTCGGCGGCTTTCGTATCGGTATACCGAAACTGGGCGTTAAGGCCGGCGAAAAAGTGGCCGTGATTGGGCCCAGTGGCCGCGGCAAGACCACACTGCTGCACTTACTGGCAGGGGTTCTTGTGCCATCGGCTGGCCGGATCGCAGTAGACGGAACAGATGTTTCCTCGCTCAGCCGTGAAGACCGGCAGGATTACCGGGCACTGCGAATGGGCATGGTGTTCCAAGAGTTTGAGTTGCTTGCGTATCTCGATGTAATCGACAACGTACTTCTGCCTTACAGGATCAGTCCTGTACTTACGTTGGATGATGAGGCACGCGAGCGTGCGGAATCGCTGGTGCAGGAGCTTGGACTAAACGGGAAGCAGCGGCGGTATCCGCGCCACTTGTCGCAGGGCGAACGACAACGCATTGCGGTCTGTCGTGCATTGGTGACCAAGCCCGCAATCCTCCTTGGCGACGAACCGACAGGCAATCTCGACCCGGATAACCGTGACCACATTATGGACACTCTCTGCCGGTATTCTGATGAGACAGGATCACCATTGGTTGTGGTGACCCATGATCACGAATTGCTTGATCGATTCGATCGAACGATTGACGTGAGGGAGTTTTCCGCATGAACGACGTCCTCTACATGGCTTGGCGCTATGTCCGTTTCCACTGGGGCAAGACCGTGTTACTGGTCTCGGCCATCAGTCTCGTTCTCTTTCTGCCGGCCGGACTCCATGTGGTGGTCGAGCAGGGAGCCCAGACGCTGACGGCACGCGCAGAATCCACGCCCTTGTTGATCGGGTCCAAGGGCAGCGACGTGGATCTGACGCTAAGTGCGCTGTACTTCAGACCACCGAATCTCTCACCCTGCGAGTTCAGGCAGGCACGTCGGGTCAGCAGAACCGGCCTAGCCATCGGGATTCCGCTTCATCTGCGTTACACCGTGAGGAAACAGCGGATTGTCGGAACCACACTGGACTACGCAGACTTCCGCAGTCTAGCAGTTGCCCAAGGCCGGTGGTTCGGCCTGCTGGGAGAGTGTGTTCTGGGAGCTGAGGCGGCACGCGTATTGGGCGTGGGCGTCGGAGAGTATGTGCTTTCATCGGCCGGCAGCGCATTTGATGTGGCAGGTGCGTTTCCCCTGAAAATGCCCGTGGTTGGGGTGCTAGAGCCAACCGGCACAGCCGATGACGAAGCGGTGTTTGTGGATGTTAAGACAACGTGGATCATTTCCGGCCTGGCACATGGTCACGACAACGTGAACGCAGCCCAGCAAGGCGACAAGTGGGTACTCATGCGAGAGGACGGCAATGTCGTGGCCAATGCTGCGGTCCTGTCCTATACCCAGATTACGCCGCAGAATATCGACTCGTTCCATTTTCACGGTGATCCTGAAAGCTTTCCCATCGATGCCATCCTTGCCGTACCGACCGACCGCAAATCGGGCATCCTTCTGCGGGGGCGATATGAGGAAGAGGGCACTGCCGTGCAGATGCTCGTTCCGTCTCAGGTAGCCAACGAGGTACTGGAGACCATGTTTTCCGTACGCAACTATGTAATTCTCGGAAGTATTGGTGTGGGCGTGGCAACTCTAATGACGGCAGCGCTGGTGTTTCTGCTGTCGATTCGCCTGCGGCGCCGCGAGATAGAGACCATCCGCAAAATCGGGGGGTCCTCTCGGCGTCTGAGGGGCATGCTTGTGTCGGAAATATTGCTGGTAGTGGTCGGCGGCGTTGTGATTGCAGGACTTCTAACCGTTGGCGTGAGCCGTTTCGGAGATTTGCTGGTTCGTTTCATTGGTTCGTAAAGCAAGGAGATATCCGTGAAGATGTGGCATTGGGTAGCCGCGTTGTCGATCCTGTTGGCCGGGTGTTCCGGAGAAGACGCAGCGGATACGCGCAGTCGGTCAAGAGGTTCTGACCGGCCGCTAGTGTACGTATCGAACTACCCGCTGCAGTACTTTGCTGAAAGGATCTCAGCACCACTTCTCGATGTTCGGTTGCCGGTGCCTGCAGGCGAGGATCCCGCATTCTGGAAGCCGACGCCTGAGGATGTCCTGGCGTTGCAGCAGGCGGATCTGGTCGTGCTCAACGGTGCATCCTACGAATCCTGGCTCAAGAACGTGTCCCTACCCACATCGCGGCTATTGGATACATCCGAGGGCTTCAAAGAGCAGTTCATCGCCCAGGCCGAAGCGACAACGCACAGTCATGGC
>SDBS01007266.1_pt1 | contig 10768 bp, 14 predicted proteins | sample 2277091 | NCBI WGS metagenome assembly SDBS01 (sample SAMN10404972, study PRJNA504765) | marine sediment metagenome | isolation source: marine sediment core GS10_PC15, 163 cmbsf | place: Arctic Ocean: Southern Knipovich Ridge | collected 2010 | reverse complement strand
AAGCGTCCCATTTCTGGGAAGTCTTCATATTTTTCAAGGCACATTTTTTTTATCGGTTGAAGTTCTACAATAGCAGCCTCATTTTTCTTGAGAAACTTTGGAGAATCCTCAATAACCGCACCTGTTTTCTGATCTAATTTTTTAACTAAACTTGTAAATTTAGCTGCCACTTGGGCAGTATGCGCATGAACTACTGGCGTATAGCCTTGTGCTAAAGCCGTAGGATGCCAAATAACTATAATCTGCCCGGTCCATTTTCCCTTTGGAGTAATCACGGTTGGTGGATCACTAGGATGCCCTAAACAATCACCCCGACCAGCATCTGCTAAACTAATTCCCCTGATACTGAAACCAATATTATCTCCCGGAATAGCTTGCTCAATTTCCTCATGATGCATCTCAATTGAGCGTATTTCTCCCTCAAAACCAGTCGGTAAGATAATGATTTTATCCCCTTTCTTTAAAATTCCAGTTTCAACTCTACCAACAGGAACTACACCTGTTCCCTTAATTGAATAAGAATCCTGAATAGGAATTCTTAAAGGTTTACCAGTTGGTTTTTCTGGAAGGTCAAATTGATCAATTGCTTCCATTATAGTTGGACCATCATACCAAGCTAATTTATCGCTTTTCTTAGCTAAGTTGTCCATTGCCATTCCTGAAGTTGGAATATAATTTACATCCTTGAAGCCAATACTTTTAAGAAGATCCCCGACGGCTTGCTTACATTCATTGAATCTTTGCTCAGAATAATCATAGATATCAGCTTTATTTATCGCAACAACAAGCTGTTTTACACCTAAAGTTTGTGCGAGGTAGGCATGCTCACGAGTTTGTCCGTTAGCAGCGATACCAACTTCCATTTCGCCTTTCTTTCCAGAGACAACTAATATAGCAGCATCGGCTTGTGAAGCACCAGTTATCATGTTTTTTACGAAATCTGCATGGCCAGGTGCATCGATAATTGTGAAATATTTTGATTTTGTTTCAAATTTTCGAAATGCGAGGTCAATAGTTATCCCGCGTTGACGTTCCTCTTTTAATCTGTCGAAAACAAAAGCATATGACCAAGAATCACGGTCGTATTCTTTTGCGAGCTTCTCCAATTCACGAGCTTCTCTATCTGATACCGCACCAGCTTCGATAAGTAAAGCGCCCATCATCGTGCTTTTTCCGTGGTCAATGTGTCCGATAACGACAAGATTTAGATGAGGTTTTTGTTTACTACTCATAATATCATCAATTTCCTTTATTTTTTATATGTTATATCTTCTAATTTTTATTTTAAATATAAAAATAATTTTTATTAGATGTTAATTGTAAATGTCGATGAATTTATATTTTTTACTATTGTTAATGTTTTTATCGCTTTTAAACTAAATTTTAACTATTGTTTGTTATATTCAAAAATATTTTTAGTCTATCTTAGAATAAAGTCAAAAAGGTAATCGTTAGATTCAGCGGGATCCATTGCTAAAATTATCTCTTTAATTAGGCGTTGTGGGGGCTCTCTATCTTTCTCAAGCTCTCTGAGATTAAGAGATGTTCGCATTTTAAATATCACCTATGTTTTTTTATCTAGCTTTGCCAAAAACATTAGGCTATAAGATATGGATTTATTTATTAATAAATTCTACGGGAGCCAATCATAATAACAATCATCTATATATTCCTTAATATTGGAATCAAATATATTGGATATTGTCATTATGTATTATAATGACAATCATAGCTTCCCCTGTAATTTAATAAATCCGAAAGTCAGAAAAGTAAGAACTATCCCAACACCTACGCACGGCCAAAAAGAATTAAAAAAATGTTCTTGAAATGTTACAGATGGAGCATCAAAAGCTTTAAATACATAACTTAGAATAAAGAATATAAACGGATAGAGACAGAGAGGAACAACAAAAGTTAAATAATGAGCTAAAAATTTATTATCATACATTTTATAACTCGAAGGAGAGCGAGTAAATATTAGATAGATTCCAGGAATGCAAAAAATTAGAATGCCTGCAATAATTCCAATGGAGATTAACGCCATCTCTAGTGAGAGTGAAGAACTATATAACATAGGTAATACCATTATTAGGATAATGAAACAAGAGACTAGCACAAAAACAATTCCGATTAAAATCAATATAATGCCCCTATATTTATTAGGCGAGGCTTTAAAAATCAAAACAATTCCAGGAAACATAACTAAAGGACCGAAAAAAAGAAGTAACATCCCAAAAATTGGAATCATACGGAAACTGGAGATAAATAACAAAAAACCCACAACAAATAATATTATGCCTAAATTTAATTTTGATTTTGATTTCCCGTTTTCTATAGCTATAGCAATTCACCTATTATTTGAAAATAATTCTATTATCTATATTAGTTTTGATAATATTTAAAAGTATAAATTTTAAATATTAAATCTAAAAATAAATAAACCTCTATAATTCTGGTGGAGCAAGGATCTCTATAGATCTATACCCTTCTTTTAAATTAATTAAATTAAAACCTAAACGAGTCTTTTTTTTAACTTGATGTTTAAAGTTCCAACTTATTAATATATCTAGAGAATGAACTGTTTAAAGTATATATTTTATCTGAATAAATGTTATGTTTTGAGGAATAAAATGCAATCCTCTACTACCAAGATCTTAGTTGTAAATTGAAAATTTCTTTAAATTTTTTATCTTTAGAGTAAATAATGTCTGTATCGTACTTTTTACAAGTCATAGCGATGATTTCATCATGTAATTCGTGACTTTTAGTATTTTTTAACATCAATTTAATGATTTCTATACTAAAACCATCGATAATGACATTTTCTGAGTTTTCCCATCGATTGAGAGCCTCCTTAAATGCGCTTATTTTCCCAGCTTTCCTCATTTTCCAAAGTAATTCTGCGATTGCAATTGTAGGCAGGATTACGGTTATTTCTCCATTTATCACTTTTTTTTTCAATTGTTGGAGTATTGATGGAATTTTTTGATAGTCATAATGGAAATAAAATAGAACCTGAGCATCAATTACTACTTTTTCCGCCATTTTATCTCAAGACTCACCAATTTTTTGATTATTCCTCATTAGGAAATAACGATTTCTTTGCTTTATCTAACTCTTCCTCTGTAAACGGATTAACTCCTTCAAATAAATTATCTTCAATCTCAAAAGGGTGTGTCTTTTTTTTGATTAAAATGGTCTTATCGTCCTTCAATTCCATCTCAACCTCATTTTTATCTTCAATAGCTAACTTGTCTCTCCATTTTTTGGGTATTACAATCCTTCCATTTGATGAGACTTTTTGAGTTATTTTTTCGGTCATTTTTATTTTCATTTTTCTAATTGTCATTATAATATAGTAAATGACAGTTAATATATCTTTTTTAAACTATCAATAGTGAAAATAATATTAATAATTGCATTATTAAAAGGTAGATCATAAAACTACGTTATTTTTCTTAATTTCATTTTTTTTGACTTTTCTAAAGTATGGATACTTAAAAGCTACACCAAATTAAAAACGCGATTAAACTTTGGATTAATTCAATAATTTTAAATTAATTCACGTGCAAGTTAATTTTATGACTAAAAAAATCAGAAAAATAACACTAGATATAAATAAAGAAGATCTTATCAATGACCTTAAAAAGTATAAAGAAAAAACAATTGAACTAGGAGCAACTAAAGTAAGAACAATAAAAACAAGTGAAATCCCGATCGATGAGCGTGTAATTTTAAAATGTCAAGTTCCTAGATGTTTTGGGTTCGGCGTGAGTGCTCATTGTCCTCCAAACACTTTGAAACCCGCAGAACTTAGAATGTATATAGAAAAGTATGAATGGGCTGTTTTTTTTATCAAAGAAATTTCTTCAGAAGTAATTATAAGAGACAAAGCCACAATTAAGGAAAGAGTGGCGGCGTATCGACAAATTTATAAGATCGTAGGCGATATTGAATCCATGGCTTTTTATGACGGATATTATTTTGCATTTGGCTTCGCAGCAGGGTCGTGTCGACATACATTTTGTGGATTAGAAAATAATTGTCTAGCATTGGAAGGTAAAAGGTGCCGATTCTCATTGAGAGCAAGACCCTCCATGGAAGCTGTTGGCATAGATGTCTATAAAATGATTACTCAGTTTGGTTGGGATATGTATCCCATTGGGAGCAATGCTGAAGCTAAAGATATCCCTAAAGGTACTTTAGCAGGCTTGGTTATAATCTGTTGATTCCAAAGCCGAACTTGAAGAATTAGAAATAGAGCAGAATGTAAATCAACAATTTTAACTTTTTATTCCTTTTGATTTTTTGATTTTTTTAAATTTAGTAGATATTCTCCTTTTAGATCATTGTACATTTCTTCTCTATTTTCTCTTATTAATTTAAAAATCTCATTAATGTCATCTTGGAAATTTATGGATAGCCCGTCAGAATCAGAAATTTCAATTAATACTTTGTCTTGTAGAAATTTCTCATAAACTAAATCAATGTTGCGAATATTGACATAAGTTTCTTTAAAGAAATCTAAAAGATGATGTAAGTAGAGTGCTTTAATATAGCCTTTTTTCTTTTTTTCTTTTTCATGAAAATAGTTTAATTGCTGGAAAATAATGTTTTCATTGTTTTGTTCAATTGCTACATCATTTTCTTTATACTTTACCCAAATAAATCCATAATCTAAGGCTCTATTCACAAAATTGGCAACATTTTTTTTTATCCCCGCTTTTTTAGCCCATTTATTATGAACAAGCCAATTAGGAATTTTTAATCACTTTTTTTGATTTTTTAGTTAAAAGATTCAAAATAATAAAAAATTATAGTTCGTTAAATAAAATATAGTATTTTAAAAAATAATAAAATAAACGATAGTAAAATCAATAAAATGGTAAAAAGCAGAAGAAAATTTCCTAAGGAAGATGAGTTTATTGTAGCAAAGGTAACTGAGATACAAAAACAATATGTATACGTGAATTTAAATGATTATGAAGGTTTAGACTCCGATGAGTTTGCCAGAGGAATGATACATATATCAGAAATAAGTTCTCGATGGATAAAAAACATCCGAAATTATGTAAGAATTGGCCAAAGGATGGTGTTACGTGTATTAGGAGTAGATCAATATAAGGGACATATTGATTTATCATTAAGAAGAGTTAGTTCTGGGCAAAAAGAAAATAGAATGAAAGAATGGAAATATGCTTTAAAATTTGAGAATTTGTTACAATTCCTGACTGAATCAGATGGTATTGATCTAACGCTTGATCAGGCATATGATTTAATTGGTTTTCCAGTATTAGACGAGACTGATTCTTTTCAAGAAGCTGTTGAAGAACTTAAAGAAAATGGAGAAGAAATTTTATCACTAATAGATAAAATTTCAGATAAAGTCAAAAATACATTATTAAAAATAATTGAAGAAAATGTAAAGATATCGACTGTAAGCATTTCAGGAAAAATAAAGTTAACATTCAATTCTGAAAATGGAGTAGAACTCATTAAAGACTCATTACTTGAAGGTTTAAATTTAATTGAATCAACAGAAACGAGAAAAGTAACTATTTATTATATCGCAGCACCATTCTATCGATTAGAAATCGTTTCAAAAGATTATTTAGATGCTGAGAATATTTTATCTGACGTTTTAGAAATTATTGAGCAAAAAACTGAAGAAAATAATGGTTTGCTTGAATTTATACGAGATTAATTCATATTTCTAGTGATAATAGATATGACTAAATACCTTAAGAAATGTAGAGAATGTAAAAGATATGGATTGGAAAATCCTAACTCAAAATGTCGCCATTGTGGAGGACTTTTAGTGAATACTAAACCTCCAAAGTTCTCTTTAATAGATAAGTATGGAAAATATCGAATGTCATATTTTAAAGAAGAATTTGATAAAAAATTTAAGTAAATTTAAGATAACTCTATTTCTTCTGCAAATTTCTCATATATAAGGATTTTAGCGTTTTTATATGGTAGATTTACAATATCTTCTTTTTCAAAAGGTCCATAATTTATAAGATCAATCCCAACCAGTGGCGGGCTTCTTTTCAGAATCCTCACGAGAATATAATTAATTTCTTCATCTAGAATCTTATTATTTGCTAACTCCTTTTGAGATATCGATTCCTCAGATTGATGCATTTCCGATGTTTTATCCTCTTTAGGTACTATTAAATTTGTCGATTTAGATTTCTCCTCTTCTTCATAAATAGAAATGGCTTTTATCTTTTTATATCCCTTTATAGCTCCTATTAAATTTTGAAAAAGAAGTTTTTCAGCTTCAATAACGTTATCTAAATCGATTTCCTTTAGAGCTAACGCCGAATTAATTGTCTTCACTTTACGAAGCTTCAAGAGATCATTAAATAAAAAGTTAACGTTATCTTTTAATGATTTTAAGAGTTGTTTCTTCAATTTGTCTGTCGTTTCTTCTTGATAATTATTGATTTGATTTACAATCTGTGTGTAATCGTAGAACATTTCTTGAGTTAATATTGTTAGATCTATTTGCTGAAACTCTTGAAGCCAGTGATTATAAAGCTTTTCATAATCTTTTGTTAAATCCATAAAAATCGATTATATTCTATAATATAAATGTAAAGTGATCTTGAAAATAAAATTTTAACTTAAACTGTTTTTGCCACTCCTTTGCATAATAGAAAAACAGCAAAATGATGAGGTACATCGATTTTATCCCCTTTCTTATATGAACCATATGTTTCACCTTTTATTTTTGTTAGGGGTACTTCAGATTCAATTATTTCTAATTTTTGAGTAATTTGCTTTTCACTTTTAAAAACAATTGGGTCTAACCTCTCATCTACTTCGTCCAAAGGATTAAAATCATCAAGGTCATCAGGAAATAGTTCTTGAACTTTAAATCCTGTTTTACCATGCAATGACCCCGGATACCTAATAAGTCTATGAATATCGACGGTAACGGGCACATCCAATTCTATTCCTATATCGTTAACTATGACTTTTAAAAATTTATTCCACCTATTTAATCCAAAGCCTTCTATCGTCCAATTATTCCTTCGACCATTCAAAATTATTTTTAAGAAGTCATCTTTATAATTTAAAAAATTCTTGATTAGGTTTTGGTTAAAATTGAACTTTCTTTTATTACAAAGTAAATTTTCTATTTCTACTTTTGGTTTCCTTAAAATTTCTTCAATCTTGCTGATAATTTTTTGAGACCACCCTATGTTATCCCTAGAAAATCCATAAATACGCCCCCCTCTCTCTTGAAAGCCAAGATTCTCAAAAGAAATGTTTTCTCCGGTAATGTAATCAACTATTTCCCGTCGTTCATCACTAGATAAAGTTCTAATTGCCTCATTTTCAATTTTTAAATGATAACCTCTATGTCCTGAGAAAGCAATTTTCATTTCCGCGATTTCCATTCCAAAATCTGGTAGTAAAAAGTCATAAATTAATTTAATAATCTGATTCTTAGCGACATTTAAGCAATCTTCACATATCCAACTTAAAGTTTTTAATTTTAGTTTACCGCAGCCAGGACACTTTTCAGGCATTCCTTTTCCACTTTTACCACATTCTTTACAATTCCATATATCATGATCATCTTTACAAGGCGTATAAAAGTGATCCACGTCAATATCAATAATTAAATCACATCCTTGATATCCCTTGCCTTCCATATTTTGATTTTCCGGTTGTTGATAAAGTGAACCACTCGAATAAGCATGTTTAGGAGTATTACTCACAAAATATTTTTTTAGATTTGTCAATGAATTAAACCCCATATGTCTATTCATTACGTGTTTTTCCCAAGTAATGAAACCAAATTCTCTTTGTTCAAAAAGGTTAATTTTGGGGATTTCTGTCTGTTTTTCTTTATAATATGCTTGAAAAAGACGTTTCAAATACCTACTTTCGCTCATCTTATTTTGAAGATTGGTTTTTTGTATTTTGAATTTTTCTACTTAAACGATATTGCTTTATTCGAACATAAGCTAAAGGATGAGAGATTTTACGTTGTTTTTCTTGCGTTTTTGAATAATATCCATTTATACAAATATCATCTTTATATTTAATTGCTAAACATAAACTGTTGGATTTTAGAGATTGGCAAGAATATGGAATATATCCTTTCTGCTTCGCATATTTTACTTGATAAGCAGTTTTTTGTCTATCAAAATCAGGAAGCGTTGAGAAAACATCCACAATCATATCTTCAGGATAATCAAGTGCATTTAAAAACCAAACCATAAATAAACGTTCAGTATGTATTAAATTCTGCCCATCTTTAGCTTTCGAGAATATTTCCTTAACACAAGGAGGTAAAACTTCAGACAAATCTTGATCCTCCTTAAACTTTATGTCAAAAGTATATTCAAATTCTTCTTTCTTAGCATCCCAGAGATCTTTTATTTGTTCAAAAAGATCCTTAAATTCTTGAACTTTAAATAACTTTAATTTAAATTCTTTTATTTTTTCGGGATTTTTATCATTTTGAGAGAATAATTTCATCCGAACATGTTCTTGTATCAATCTATTTAGGTTTTTAGGTTGAAGATATACAAATCCATTCAAAAGAGCGTTATTTACTAATTTCCGATATTCATCCTTTAAATGAGACGCAAGTTTTAAATAATCTATAAAATGAATTTTGAAGTTTGTTTCAACACTCTCTTTTTGTTCTTTAAAGACATTTTTTTTGAATGTAATCGGTTTTTCTTCATATACGACTTCTAAATTTAAATCTCTATAAATATTATATAAATTATAATCAATTTCTTTATTTAACTCGTTGTAAATTGTTTTTGAATATAAATTAGCAATTCTATGTGAAATAATTTTGTTATCAAGAATATATAATAAAATTCTTGACACTAAATACATGTAAATATTAGTCTCATCTGCGTCATATTCAGATAACTGTTCAACATTTTCAAGCGCAGTATTGAATAAAGTCAAGATTTTTTCTTTAAGATTTTGAAATTTATCAGATGTAAAGATCTCATTAATGAATTCAAAAGGATCTTTTGATGCTATATTTGAATAATATTTCTCTAAAGAAGGGAGCCAAGGGTATTTTTTTACTAAGTCAAAGGTGACACTCATTGATTACTAACACTCTATATATGAAACTATTATCTAAAATAAATGATAGTACAAATCTTTAATAGAATAAGAGTAAATTAATTTACTGATAATTTTAATAAAACTATTAATTTGCTAATAAACAGCATTTAAAGAATGTAATTTTCATATAGGATGAAAATTTTTCAGAAAGTATGTAAAAATTCTTCAAAAGATGATATAATAATAAATTGTTATCATAAATTAATAAAAGATAATTCTTCATTATATATACTAAAGAAAGTTAAATTCAAAGCTTTAGGTGATCTTTTTTGGTAAAAGTACTGCAAGATATTTGGATTATCACAGATGGGGGGATTTCATGTTTTACCCGTGTATTTAACAAAAATTTAAATGAACAGCTTTTTGCAGCGCTTTTAAGTGCTTTAAACATATTTGCTGAGGAAGTTACCCAAGGAGGTTTAACTAATTTTGAAATTCAAAATAATCGTTTTACAATTATGAAAGAAAAAGGATTTATTTTTGTTTCTAAATCTTCAAAAAAGATTAAAGAAAACAAAGTCAATGAAGAGCTTGAAAAAGTAAAAAAAAAATTTTTTGATAAATATAAAGAGATAGTTTTAAATGATTGGGATGGTGATATAAGTATTTTCGAGGATTTTGAAAAAAGTATAGCGAATACTTTAGAAAATCCTATTAAGAAGTTTTGGCATGATTTATAAATAATTGGGAAGAATTTCAAAAATTACATATGATTAAAATTCTTCTATGTCATCTTCATCTTCAAATTCTGCTTCTTCTACTCTCGGTGCTAAGAAATAACTTAATTTTCCACCTTCCAGAAGATCAAAAATCATTTTTAAGGGATGATCAGTTTTCAGAGATATCTCTAACTTCTCGGTAATTGAAGCGATTTTTAGTATTGCCTTTAGAAACGTTAGAGAATATGCTCCTCTGCTAGTCCCATTAATATCATGCTCTATTAAATCATCTTCTCCAAGATTATATTCCATTTCACCAATTTGCCCCGTTGAACTAAAATCTAATCCTTGTCCCTCTGATGCAGCTATATTAAGAATTTCTGAATAGATTTCAGCATCTTTTATTGCTTCAATAAAAAAATCAGTCTCAATTACCCATTTTGAAGGATATTCGATTTTTAATAAATTATCCATTGGTATTTCTTCAATGTCAATATCCAGCAATGCTAAACTAAATGTTCTCTTGCGGCTCATCCCTTCTCGTTGAATTTTAATCTTTATTTTTTGGTCAGTTTCATTAAAATCAATTTCAATAGAATCATTTGCTCCGCTCCTCTTTAAAATTTTATCTAGATCATCTAAATTTAATCCTACTTTTGATTCTTTACTACATTCATATCCATCAAAATTCTCTTTCTTTATTGAAAGTTTGAGTAAGCAAATTCTAGAGGGATCCATTGCCGAAATTGTGAATTCTTTAGGAGTAACTCGAAATTCAGTTTCATCAATAATACTGGCGAGAGTTTCAACTATTCCTTTCAAAATCCGACTATTTTCTAATTTTAATGTAAAACTCATATTCTTTCAGCATAGTTATTCAAAAATAATTAAGATAATAATGTTTTTTTCGCATTATTAATAATAGTTGATATTAGCGTTTTAATAATAACAATTTTAGGTTTCAAATTAATTATTTATACCTATCTTAAATT
>SDBS01007265.1_pt1 | contig 10768 bp, 10 predicted proteins | sample 2277091 | NCBI WGS metagenome assembly SDBS01 (sample SAMN10404972, study PRJNA504765) | marine sediment metagenome | isolation source: marine sediment core GS10_PC15, 163 cmbsf | place: Arctic Ocean: Southern Knipovich Ridge | collected 2010 | reverse complement strand
GAGATTCTGATTCGGACGGCCATCATCAAGAAACTGATTTCCGAAGAGCGTGAAGGGGATATACCGGCGGCGATTCGGTCCGGTTCGAGTGAGGGGATGCAGGATTTTACGGATAGTCTGCAGAAGCTGGTTATGGAGGAGTGGATCGATTTGAAGGTGGGTTTGCAGTACGCGCCGAATGTGGAAGAACTGAAGATGGCGCTGAAAGGAATCAGAACGTCCACAGGCGGCATACTGTAGCATGTTATCCTGGTCAATATACAGACGGAGCCTTCTATGGCGAACATATTAGCAGCCGCCGCCGGATACGGCGGTTATATTTCTCCGGTCAAACTTATCGTCCTGATAGTTTTGTTTTTTGCATGGATGCCGCTGGTCAACTGGGTCTATCGCGACACCAAGGCGGTCAAAACGAATACTCAGTCCTGGACGCTGATTATTTCATCGACGGGTGCAGGCGCGCTGTTGATATGGCTGCTGGCGCCGCTTTTTTTGATCGGTCTGCTGATTTACATTATTGCGGTGGGTGCGACGGCAATGGCTTATATCGTGCATCGGAACGCTCGTGTGGCGGATTTTGAGAAGGTATTGACGTCGGAACACATCAAGAGCATTTTTGTCAACGAATCCAAGAAGGTGGACAAGGCCAGACGGGGCTTTTCGCTGATTACCGCCAACGGCAACGATGTTCCCCTGCCGGCGGCCAAGAGCCCGGAAGCGTTCGGTTTTCAGACGACGTGCGAGATAGTGGAAGATGCGTTGTGGCGGAGGGCAAGCGATATCGTGTTCAGGCCGACGGCGGAGGATTACAGTGTGATGTATTTCGTCGACGGGCTTGCAATAAAGCAGGCTCCCCGGTCCCGTGAAGAGATGGAGTACTTCATTGGCTATCTCAAACAAATGGGCGACATGGACATCAATGAGAAGAGGAAGCCTCAGAAAGGCAAGTTCAAGGCGGTGAGAGACGAGGAGCGTGTGGGCTGGGAGATATTGACCGCCGGTTCGACGGCGGGCGAACAGCTCAAGCTGACTCGGATGCAGGAGTACAACCTGATGAAGGTGGATGATAGTGGGTTCACGGCGAGTCAGGTCGAGGCGATCTCCGGTCTGCGGAGTCTGGAGAAGGGGCTTTTTATCATTTCGGGTCCCAAGAAAAGCGGGCTCACGTCGAGTATGTATGCGATGCTTCGCAATCACGATCCTTTCATGAACAATATCAATACGCTGGAGAAGGAACCCGCCGCGGAGTTGCAGAACATTACGCAGCACACGTTTTCACTGAGCGACACGGGAGCGACAACGTATGCGCGCAAGCTGCAGACGATTTTGCGTATGGGACCTGACATCATGGGCGTAGAGGATTGCTCCGATAAGGGTTGTGCGCCGCTGGCGGCAGTGGGGGCGAAAGAGGACAGGGTGATGTATGTGACGCTGGAAGCTACCAGCGCCATGCAGGCGCTGGGCAAGTGGCTCAATATGGTTTCGGACAAGAATCTGATAGCCAATACGCTGGTCGGCATCAGCAATCAGCGGCTTGTTCGCGTGCTGTGCGACGAATGCAAACAGGCTTATCGTCCGAACCAGAACCTGTTCAAGAAATTCAATATACCGGCGGGTAAGATCAAAGTGCTCTATCGCCCCGGAGAGATCGAGTACGACAAGCACGGCAAGCCGATCGTATGCGAGAAATGCCAGGGTACGGGCTTTTACGGACGCACGGCTATCTTCGAGACAGTGGTCTTGAACGACGAGCTTAAGGAAGTGATTCGCCACGCCCAATCGCTGCAGGAGATTTCATCGCGGTTCAGGCGGGCGGGCATGCTGTATCTGCAGGAGGAATCGATCAAGAAAGTGGCGCAAGGGATTACGTCCATTAATGAAGTGATCAGGATGTTCTCATCAAAGACTAAACCTCGGAAAAAGCGTAGTTGACGGTGCGATGCAAATGACCGGGAGGTAACATGTTTGCAATGATATTGATTTTGATTATTGTTCTTTTGTCGGTGGCGCATTTCTATTTGAAGAGCGGCGCGTTGGTTTCTTTTGCGACGTTTGCTGCGGCCGTGTTCGGCGTGATCGTGGCTTTTACTTACTACGAGCCGCTGACGAATATGTTGCTTTCGCGGGGTTACGGCCTTCAGTGGGCGGCGGCGGGAATTTATGTGGTGCTTTTTGTTTTGACTTTTGCAGTCATTCGCACGGCGGCGGACTTTATGTTCGGTCAGGATGTCGAATTGGGCAATGTGATAACCAAGATGACAGCGATAGTATGCGGGATTGTGACGGGTCTCATTATCTCGGGTGTGGTTCTTGTTGCCCTTGCGATGGCGCCGATCTCGGCCAAGTGGCCTTATGCGAGACTGGGTGACGGCGAGAGCGCCGTTACGGTTGCGAACCTCGGTTCACCAAGCAAGCCTATGATTCGGGCCGACGGTATTGTGACGGGACTGTTTGACTGGATAAGCCGTGGCAGCCTGAGTTCGAAAAAGAGTTTTGCGGTTTACCATACGGATTTTCTTAATCAGGTTCACCTCAACAATTATAAGGCGAAGAAAAAAGTTTATACGGTTGCCGGCAAGAGCGCCGTCAGTGTCCCGAAAAAAGGCGTGCGAAAGCTCGACGGCGACAATGACAACCTGACGGTGGTTCGCATGGAAGTCAAGAATGCGGATGTCAAGAAGGGCGGCGCCCGGGGCGCCGAAGGTGACGTTACATTTACGCTGGGACAGATAAGATTGATCTGCAAGCCAAAGGGTCAAACGGACACTCGCGGTTCGGCTACCGCTGTTTATCCCGAAGGTCGTGTTGTCAGCCGTCGCACAGCGGACAAGGAGGCGGACAAGAAGGATTTGACGGGGGCTATGAGCGGCAGGGTGCTTGAAAAGCGTTCGCTCGATGAGATCATCAAGCTCGACAGGGAAGAGTTTAAGATCGGCAGCAGGAGCGTGGATGCACGCGTTGATCTTGCGTTCAAGGTGCCGTCAGGAATGGAAGGTGTGTTGCTGGAATTCAAACAGAACGTCGCTGTGAATGTACCTGCGTCGGTACCGGCAAGCGAAGAGGCTGAACGGCTGCTGAATTCGGCCGGCAGGAAATCGCCGGCGGGTGGAGGTCCGGCAATCACCGGGCCGGGGGATCCGAACACATAGTCTGCTCGAATCAGGGTGTGGTTGTTAGCGTCGTGGGGGTGTGCAAAGGCAAAGGTCGCTGCAGCAAAGGGAAGATTCGCTGCAACTCAGGCGCACAGGGCGATCTCCTCCAGGTCCAGTTCCATCAGGTGCTCAAGGTACGTATCCAGGTCTTCGACGGGAAACTGCGCCAGAAACTCCGGCTTTGCCCCCTTGTTGATTTCCATGATGTAGTCGATTATTTCCCTTTTACTCATGAACTCGCTCCGTTAGTGTCCAATAACAATGCCATCCGATTAGATTCGATATCGGGTTGGGAGCGATTTTTCTTGAATTGCCGAGGTGCAAAGCAGTCTATGCGTATCCTATCGGAGTACACCATATGAAGGGGCGGACAGTGGCGGGGCTACACTATACAGGTCGGCGCCGCACAAGTGTGCCGTCGGCGTCGTAAGAGTCCAATAATATCAGTAGTAACAGTTTGACGGGGTATCGGGGGGGGGTGGAATTTTTTGGAAAAATTTTTGTTTTTTTCAGAAAGACTGCACAAAGAGGCCGCAGGTCGTTAATATGGTATGCAAGCACAGCCGATATAACCTCAATTCGCATTGCAGCCGGCAGAACGAATGAATCCATGCAATCGGATGCAAGGGATCGGGGTCATTTGGCGTGTGTTCTGTGAAGGCTGTTACACGGTGAACGGAAACCATGACTGAACTCTCGGAGAATATTTACAACGAAACGCTGCGTCAGGATGAGACGAAGTTGAAGCTGTGGCGTTATGCGGGCCTGATGCTGACTTACCAGTGCCCGGCGGCCTGTGAGTTCTGTTACTACAATTGCGGACCGGACAAATCGGGGCTAATGTCGCCGGAGACGGCGCTTGCGGCATGGGAGTCGTTGGAGCGATTGAGCGGAAAGAGTGCGAGGGTTCACATCACGGGCGGGGAGCCGTTTGTGTTCTTTGATCATACGGTGAAAATCCTCACCGAAGCCCGGAAGTCGGGGCTGAGGGGGCCGGAGACGATAGAGACCAATGGATTCTGGGCGGGAGAGGAAACGATTGTTCGCGATCGGTTGCGGGCTCTCGATGACCTGGGGATGGATCGATTGAAAATAAGCTGGGACCCGTTCCATGCCGAGTTTGTCGATGTTGAGCGGGTCAGAATGTTGGCCCGGACGGCGGGGGAGGTGCTGGGCGGTGATCGCGTTCTTGTTCGGTGGGAGAACTACTTACAGGAGCCTGTTATATCTCGGGGCGCCTCCGGGGCCGAGCGTGCGGAGGCGTACAGGCGTGCGGTGAAGGATTTTCCGTGTCGATTCACGGGCAGGGCGTCGGGCTATCTTGCCGAACTTGTCGCCGACAAACCGGCGGTATCGTTTACCGGGGACAACTGCAAGTCGGCGTTTCTGTCGGCCAAAGGGGTCCATATCGACCCGTACGGGAATGTATTCAGCGGACTTTGCAGCGGCATTGTGGTCGGTAATGTAACGGAGGTTTCGCTGGAGGAGGTATGGAAGCGTTTTTCACCGGGACAAAGTGATATTATTGAAGTTCTTTTCGCGGAAGGGCCTTTCGGGCTTTTGTCCGAGGCGCAGGAGGGGGGGTATGAAAGGCAGGAGTTTTATGCGAGCAAATGTCATCTTTGCGCGTGCCTGCGGCAGTTTTTCTTTGACAAGCGAGTTTACAAAACCATAATTGGACCATGCGAATGTTATTCGCTACAGTAAGAAGGTCCGCGGAGATAAGTCTGTGAGCGAGACAAGTCAGGATACATTGTTCGGCCGAATAGTGCTGGAGCAAAGCCTGTGTACGGAATCGGAGCTGGAGCGCTGTCAGAAGGAACTCAAGGCGCGTTTGAAAGCCAACGAAGCTTCGACGATGGAGCAGCTTTTGCTGGAGTACGGCTTTATTACGGTGACACAGGCTGTGCGGCTGAAAGACAACATTAAGGAAAGCAAAGCCGCCGCCGGCAAGATCCCGGGGTATAAGGTACTGGGCAAGTTGGGCTCGGGTGCGATGGCGGTGGTGTACAAGGCCAAGCAGTTAAGCCTCGACCGTACGGTGGCGATCAAGGTTTTGCCTCGCCGCTTCACGGAGAAGTCCGACTATGTCCGGCGTTTCTATAAAGAAGGTCGTATCGCGGCGAAGCTGAATCACAATAATATTGTGCAGGCGATTGACGTTGGCGAGGCGGGCGGTCTGTATTACTTCGTGATGGAGTACGTTGAGGGCAAGACACTTTACGACGATCTGTCCAAGGGCAAGATTTTCGACGAGGCCGAGGCCCTGGAGGTTGTGATCCAGCTTGCCAATGCGCTGGCGCACGCACATGGGCACGGGATGATTCACCGGGACGTAAAGCCCAAGAACATCATGATCAACACAGAGGGCGTGGTCAAGCTGGCGGATATGGGTCTTGCCCGCGAGACATCGGATGTTGAAGCGGCCAAGAACGAGGAGGGCAAGGCGTTTGGGACACCGTACTATATTGCGCCGGAACAGATTCGGGGCGAGGTTACCATCGACGGCCGGGCGGACATTTACGCGCTGGGTGCGACGTTCTATCACATGGTGGCGGGGCGTGTACCGTATGAGGCGTCGACACCGGCGGAAGTGATGAGGAAGCATATCAAGGAACCGCTTGTGCCCCCGGACCATATCAATATCTCGCTGTCGGCGGGGATCGCCGAAGTTATCGAGGTGATGATGGCCAAGAACAAAAAGGATCGCTACAGCAACATGGAGGAATTGCTTATCGATCTGGAGGCGGTTCGCGATGGCAATCCGCCTTTGCGGGCTCGGCGGCGATTTAATATCGAAGGACTCGAAAAGCTCGAAGAAGGTGCGGCCGTGGAAGTGGAGACGGAGGAAATCAGCGTCTATGGCGAGGAGACCATTGCGCGGTACCGGGTGTTGCTGGTGATTGTCGCGGCGCTGGCGGCGGTGTTTGCGGTGGCCCTGTTTTTCAGCCTTGCCCATGGCCGCGGGTAAACAGTCTCTTGTCGACGGCGTTTCTTTACCGAATCGTTGCGAACAGGTCTTTTTGGATTGCGCTGCTTTATGTCGAGCGGTGGAGCACATTTTACGGCAAAGGAACTGACCGCTGTTCTCGGCCAGTACGATATCGGCAAGGTTGAACAGACTCTTACACTTGCGACGGGGAATAAGCGCTCTCCGAAGAAGATTGTCGTTACGGAGTGCGGCAGGTTTTTGCTGAAGCGGAGGGCGAAAGGCAAGGGCGATATCTACCATGTGGGGTTTGCTCACAGCGTACAGATGTTTCTGAAGAATCGCGGCTATCCGGCAGCGGGGGTGGTGGCGACGCGCGACGATAACACCGTGCTGAACATGGGCGGTCACACCTACGAGATGTTTTGCTTTATGCCGGGAGGACGTTTTGACGAGTCGGCGGCGGCGGTGCGCGATGCGGGGCGGCAGTTGGCGAAGATGCACGATCATTTCGTTGACTTTGTATGCGGTTGGCGACCGCTGAAGCGGACTTATCACGATTTGTCGGCGGTTCGGGGTCATCTTGACAGGATTGGCTCGGAGCGTGGTCCACACGAGCCGGGGCGGGGCTGGGCGAGGATCGCGGGCGAACTGAAATCTCTTTACGACACATCGAGCGAGACGGTCAACGGCCTGGGATTCGCCGACTGGCCCGATCAGATTGTGCACGGCGACTGGCATCCGGGCAATATGCTGTTTGTAGACGGCAAGGTATCCTGTGTGCTCGACTTTGACTCGGCGAAGATTGCGCCGGTTGTGACGGATCTGGCCAACGGCGCGCTTCAGTTTTCGATAGTGGCGGGGCGGCCGAACCCCAAAGACTGGCCGGCTTATCTTGACGGGCGGAAGTTGAGTGCTTTTGTCGGCGGCTATCAGCAACTGCACAAACTTGGCGATGACATGCTTCGGGCAATCCCGGATTTGATGATTGAGATTATGATCGCCGAAGCAGTCATGCCGATTGCGGCGACGGGTTTTTTTGGTCATTTGTCGGGGCTGGATTTTTCGAAAATGATCCTTCGCAAATGCCGGTGGATCGACGATAATCGCGAAATCGTTGACAAAGACATATTCGGGAAAGGATGAGCCGCGATGGCGCGTGGAGCGACGAACACAAGAGCACGGATATTGCAGATGGCCCGGAATCTTTACAGTACGCACGGCTGTGAAGGAACGACGTTGGAGGATATCCTGACGGCGGCAGGCGTCACGAAGGGGGCTTTTTATCATTATTTCAAGAGCAAGGAATCGCTGTGCGAGACGATAATCGAGCAGGTAACCGCCGATTATCGGCAATTGGCGATGACGCTGGATGCAGATGCCGAACCGATAGATCAGTTGCGAGAGATGATCGCCAAGCTTGCCAGGCTGAACGCCTCGGGCGAATGGGTCAACTGTCGACTGATCCTTCGTCTGTCGGTGGATTCGCATGAATCGCAGCCGCAGATACAGCGGAAGTTACGTGACTTCTGGGAATGGGAGACGGGTTTCTATGAGGATCTGGTGGAGCGATGCAGAGAGGCCGGTCAGTTGAGCAGGCGACTGAGTGCAAAGACCCAGACGCGTTTGATCACGGCGGTTATGGCGGGGGTGATTACGTTGGAGAGAATTGTTCCTTCCCAAGAGGGCTTTGACAAAATTGTCGAGACTGTCATCGACATGCTTCAGTGAACGGGATAAATGGTGACCTTGTTTTCGTAGACTTTGGGGAGCAGCGATTCGAGAGGATTGTCGGCCAGATAGGACTCATGATCCTTGAAATTTCTTTCGTTGCTCTTCAGGTTCTTGCTCAACTCAGATTCCTTGTATTTAAGTACATCGACATGTTGATGGGATGTACAGAAGTCGCTTGCCTGCTTGCGCATCGCCTGGGCCATTTCCTTTCTGGCGTTTACACTTGCCAACTCAATGAGCTGCTCAATCTTCATCTGTTCCAGTTTTCCGAACATGTCGGCGCGGCCGGTTTCCCTGTACCTGGAGATGTAATCTTCGATCAGATTCAGCTTGGCCTTTATTCCGGCGTATTCCACGTTGAAAGTGCTTAGAATCCTGTTGAATTCCGAGGCAGCTTCCCTCGCCTCATCGAGCGAGAGATAATGAACTGCAGCCCGGAGATTGTCAAGCCTGGCTTGTGCTGCGGCCAGCTCTTTCTCATTTTCGGCCAACATAATTTTCTTATCGGCGATATACTTTGCAAGTTTCTGCTTCTTGTCAATCACCAATTGCACACGTTCTTTGGCCTGGTTTGTCATAAGCTCCAGGAATGCCATAGTCATTTTCTTGGCGTCATCCTCGCTGACGGCATACAGGGTGAATTCGTAATAACCTCGGACGTTCGTATTACCGAGGTCGATCCTGTTGTAAGGGCGACCGGTTGTCTTGATAAAATCGTGTTGGTGTGTGGACATGGATGCGCCTGCGGAAGTGTGCAGTACTTGCTCGACAAAAGACTTTGACTTGTCAACAAGAAGTCTGGCGGCGTGGGTAGGCCTGATTGGCCCGCGTCCGTTAAGCCATACCTGTGGTTGAGCGTCAGTTTTGAATTGCAGGTCTTCGGGCGGCTGGTTAGTCTCGGCTGCGAGTGAAACAGAAGCGGTGCAGATGAGGATGAGCACAATCAGCCATGGGGATTTTCTTGCTTTTGACATTGTCAGAGTCTCCTTTCTGAAAGCTCTTTGATACGCGCCTTTGCCTTGTCGGCGGCGGTCGTTTGGGGATACATATCCACTATATGAAGGTATTGCTGTTGCACTATCGGTTCGGCGTCGGGGTATTCGGCCAGCAATTCAAGGGCGGTGAGCAACCGGCTGGCTGAGGCGGCCTGGGCAATGTGCTGTTCGATCTCCTGGAACGTGGGCTCTTTTACTGTTGCGTGCCGGAGAACAGAACATGTTACCGCCAGCAATATGCCGGCTGCGACTGCAAGGTACCGAAGGCGGCGAGGTGATCGAGGTTTTGCGGGCAAGGCGAGATCAATATTGTCCGCCTAAGCCAGGTTGTCGTCCCAAATGATGCGCGTGAGTCGAAGTGAATCCTCCAATGCGCTGAGGGTATTTCGGCAGTCGGGACATTGTGCCAGATGCTCGGCCACCATGCCGGATTCGTGGTGCGGTAATTCTCCGTCGGCATACGCTGTAAGCTTGTCGGCGATTTCAGTGCACACGGCTTTTTCCATCATTCAATTCCTTCGTTGGTCAGTTGTCGGGCCATTATCATTCGTGCTTTCTTCAGGCGGCTTCGCACTGTCGAGGCGTTGAGATCCAGCACTTCGGCGACCTGGGCGGAATTCAGACCTGAGTAATACCGCAGCACCATGACGCACAAGAGGGACCCATCCAGATCCTTCAGGGCTGTGCGGACAGTTTCGAGTTTTTCGGATCGTATAGCATGGGCATCCGGGGTCATTGGTTCGGTTTTTGTCTGACAGCGACGGAGGAGTATTGCCGAGGCCTTTCGTTTGAATATTTTTCGACGTCGATGTTCGAGGAGGCATCGATTCACTGTAACCTTCATGAGCCACTTTTTTGCTGTTTCGAGATTGTCGCATTGTAGTTCCTTCTTCAAGGCCGCCATCGAGACGTCCTGCAAAATGTCTTCGGCGTCGGAGATGTCGAATCCCATGCCGGCGACGACACGCTTGAATTGTCCAAGCTCGTGCAGAAGAACATCAATAACGCTCCATTCGGATGGTCGCTGACTGGTTATTTTCTTCACCTGCGGTTCCACATCTGCGTATTTGAGCGGCATATGATCTCGGCAGGACAGCCCTTTTTGTCCATCTACCTATTATAATGCGCAAACACGGCGAAGTGTTGAAGAGAAAAACCGGAAATGGCAAGAAAAATGGCGTTGCGGGATTGGCTTCCACAACGCCATTGGTGTTTGTCGTGTTCTAATTGTCCTAAGGCACTTTGATTTTTATGTTTCTGTATGCGGTCTGGTTGCCGTGGTCCTGGAGGAGGATGTAGCCTTTTTCCAGTGTGCCAAAGTTTGCGATGTTTTTGAATTTGCTTTTTGCCTTGGCCTGCTGGAACTCGGGGCTCAGGCGGTTGTACTCCAGGACAAGTCGGTTGTTGAGCCAGTGCTGGACTTTTCCGTCTTTAGACACAATGCGTGCGGTGTTCCATTGGCCGGCGGGGTTGGGTTGCACGCCCTTTGGGGCGAAAAGGTCGTAGGCCGAGGCTAATGATTTGTTGCTGCTGATGCCTCTGCCGGCGTCGTCGTAGACCTGGTACTCAATGCCGATAGCCGAGCCTTTCTGTATGAGAAGCTCGCGTATGACGAAATACTTGATGCCGCTGTTGGCCTTGGGTGTGAGTCTGAAGTCGACTTTCAATTCGAAGTTGGAGTACTGATCGAGAGTAATGATGTCGCCGCCTCTTCTGGATTCTGCGCCGTCGCCGGGGTTTACGATGATCATGCCGTCGCGGATGGACCATCCGTATTCGGGGAATCTGTCGGCTCGGGCGGATCGCCAGCATTTGGAAGTTTTGCCGTCGAAGAGCAGTTTCCAGCCGTCGGCCTTTTCCCGGTCGGTGAGCGTGTTGGGGACTTTGGCGGTTTCATTGAGCGGCACGATCCAGATGTTGCGGAACTTGACTTCGTTGCCGTGGTTCTGCAGGAGGAT
>SDBS01007264.1_pt1 | contig 10768 bp, 12 predicted proteins | sample 2277091 | NCBI WGS metagenome assembly SDBS01 (sample SAMN10404972, study PRJNA504765) | marine sediment metagenome | isolation source: marine sediment core GS10_PC15, 163 cmbsf | place: Arctic Ocean: Southern Knipovich Ridge | collected 2010 | reverse complement strand
AGGTATACTCGGCGCTCGTGTGCGGAAAGATGCGTGTTTACCCCGGGAGGCCTCACATGCTGCCATGAGCTGAGGTTTTGAGCAATCAATCCTGATCGCATGTGAGGAGTCAGCAGATGGCTATTAGTCGGAGGAAACGAGCCGCGGTGGAATAGACGTGGAGGACTCACCCCGATGAAGGCCTGAACGGTCCCCAACCGAATGGTTTGGGTAAATGGTCGTGGCTATCAAAGAGCATGTTCTTATCGGCATAGTGCAGTCCAACCGCTGGCGGGAAAATGCTGGTAGCGTTTCGTTCCCCAAGGCCAAGCAGAAAAGCTGATTTATTTGTGTCTGTTTTGACCAGCCGAACCGCCGGATACGCGACCCGTACGTCCGGTGGTGTGGGAGGGGCGCTCAGTGATGGGCGTCCCTATTCCTATGGGCGCCTTACGGGGCAAAAGCAACATTCTTCGAGGGTCCTTCCGGGCCAATTATTGAAAAGACATTCATTGTTTCAGCCAAGCCCGTAAATAATGAAAACTCTGTGCTTTTTTTATTTTTGCAGAGTTCTACTAGCCGCCTATCCTCAGACCCGTCGATCAACACAATTATTACGAAACGGTATTGCATACGGTAAGCAATTGACTGCCCCAAAATATCTCTTGTTGATTGACCTCCTGAAATAACCTTTATTTCAATAGCCGTACCGTCTTTTCCAATCGAGGCATCAGGTCGATGGGAAAATCCGAATAAATTGGCTGGTGTTATTTTATCAACCTCGTCTGTACCCACTTGGGTTATTATATTCTTTCGAATTTTCGGTGACGATTGTAGATGACCAATAACTGCTTGTTCAAATTCACGTTCCGATTTTCCTTTTAATGCAAGGTTCGCACTCTTTAGTTTTCTGATGGCAAGTTTCGCTAAATCAAAATGCTGACCGCGTTTTGCAGTACTAACAAATCCTAAATGCATTTGATTACTCCTTTCGTTTTTATTAAGCCCAACGCCGCAAATCAGCCGCGCGGCTTTTTGCGTCGGCTGAATTTGCATGGTGTACGCCCGGCATGGGCGTGAACTAATGGGGTGAGGCTTCGACCGAGCTCAGCCGAGGCCAAGTCCCCTGTGTGTGAACCCTGTCAAGGGTTTTAACTATTAGCAAAAGTATTAGCCGAAGGCAAGAGCGTTATCGTGAGGTAATGTCTGAAGGGCTGGAACGAAGTGGAAGGCGAGCGAATGCGAGAGCGACTGAAAGAAGCGGCAACCCGGAGCGTAAAACTGTGAGACCAGCCTGGTGAGCTTGTCCCGAGCAAGTCGAAGGAGACCCTTATGCGGTGTGGTGTGGGGAGGGGGAGAGAAAGACTCCCCCTTACCCGATTATAATTTATCCTTTGTAGAATGTTCTTTTAGAAACTCAGAAACGGTATAAACCTTAGTTTTCAAATTCAAATATGAATAACAAGCTATAGCTTTTTTCAACAACCTATTATCGTTTGAAACTAAAGAGTCGCAAAATCTGGCGTTAGAAGTATGCATCATATCCCACTTAGATGCTCTAAATCGGTCTTTGTTTTTTTTGTCGCTTGTAAAATCGTCAGAAAAATAGCCAACCCAATTCATTAAAGTATAGCATCCTGCTATTTTTCCACCGACAGGGTCTTCTCCAATATTTGGCCATGAAAATATAGTCTTGGATAGCTTTTCAAATTCATTTAAAATACGAGGAATTACTTTTGCGGATGGAAGTTGATCAAGATTTTTGATTCGGACAACCTCTCTGAACGGTTCCGGACCGAGTTCTGTAGTTGGTTCAATATGAAAAGATTCCATGTTGTTGGCTTGGTTTTTAAGATCGAATATCTTTTCCTTTGCTTGTTCTAAATAATTCCTTTCGTCCTCACTTAGATCCGAAGAATCTATTTTTTCAACCTGTTTGAGAGCATTGCCCATTAAATTCGCAACGGCTGATGATAACTGCTCTGTAAGTGTTTCAAATGAGTCGTCTATATTTAGTCCTGATAATTTCCTTGAAAAAAGTTCAAGTGAAAAATTTGCATGATCGATACCAAGCATTTGGTTGCTTTTTTCATTTTCATTGTATTCAAACCAATTTTTATAGGGATCAACGGATAAAAGCCTACCATCTACAGGCCGTATATAAAGTGCAGCAAAAGAGTTTAATAAATCGATGTGTTCTGTTTGGTAATCTTGATTTCGAATCTGTAAAATTTCATGAAGATTTACAAAAGAGTAAGCCAGTCGATATTTTTCAGACAATAGTAGCTTTTTTAAACTATTAAGAATTTCATCATTAGCTTCTCTTAACTTTCTATCCCTAAGGTCAGAAAGCACGTTTTGATCTAAATATACTATGTGTAAATCATTCTGCATAAGCCATAATCAATTATAACGAAAAAGGTCAGTTGCCAGGGCCGTTCCACAAAAGTAGGCAAAGGCAACAGGCTTGAAATATTATGGCCTGGGGTCGGGCCACAGTAACATATTGAAAAATCGAGAAAAGATACCTAAAAACACCAGTATTTCGGTCTTAATCGGTCAATTTTCATGCAAAAACTGGCCGATTAAGGATGGTGGTCGTTGATCCCATAAAAATGTGTTTCCTAAATTCGGATTATTAGCTTTGCCATATGGCGTCAGCGCTTCCCGAAGTTCAACCGGGGTGTGCCAGACATGGCCGGGTATATAATGTCTTTTTGCACGAGCCATTTTTCGTCGATTCTCTTAACAGGGTAGTTTTAGGGGGAAAACCGGTCGATTAAGACCGTTTCAGAGACGTTTTTAAGGCATTTTTTTGGCAATGTCAATTACTTAGCGTGGCCCGACCCCAGCCCCGAATCATCCTTTATGCAAGCCCAACGCCAAACTGAGGGGCCGGGAAACGATGACCGAAATGCTGCTAAAAAGGTAAAAAAGTTCGGTTGAAGAATGCCTTTCAAAAACGGTACGACTTTAACCGGTCCCTCTCAAGTGCGAGGTTAGAAAAATATTCAAATTTAATGATTATAGGTTAATTTCTTCCCCATTTTTAAACCATTTCAGTTCATAATCAGGGGTTTCAGGATGTATGTTAAAAAGAACAAATACCCCAAGACTATAAACTAATTCGTTTTCATATGCTGGAGAAGTATATCTTTTCAATTTTTCCAGATCATATTTTTCATTCATGCTGCTTGTTGACTTTTTAGCTTCAACTATGAGTACATTTGCCCCTGGATCACTTGGACCACGTTTGTGGACAATAATATCTGGAAACACATACCTATTTATAATTTCATTGTCTCCGTCTTTTTCTCGAATAATAGCTAATTGTTCCGCACCTAATCTTAACATTTTTACAATTTTGTGGTGCCCCGTTTCGGCATGACCGTTATATTCACAGTCGATATGGAACCCTGATGAATTATTTTCTAAACAGACAGCCAGCCTGTGGGTAATAGCCCTTTCAGAAAGGTTATTTTTCAACAAATATATATCATCTTTGAAAAAATCATGAATAGATTTAATCAGAAGTTCTTTTATCTCATTGTCGTTCATATTTGCGATTTCCTTTTCTAACGATCAGCTTCAGCAGGCGCCAGCTTCAAAACGATCTCTTTCAAAAAATAAGAAAAATTACTAAAAGACACTAACTTTCAAAGTGGCACGAATCTGGCGATCTGCTGAAAGCTGTTGTTAGCTGAGTGTTACTTGTAAATTAAAATATCTGCATAAAATATCTGCATGAATCAGAATAATTTATGAAGTGTGAAATTATTTTAAATTTTCCCATTGATCTTTGAATATTGCCAAACGCCATTTATCAATACGGCGAGGGTTAAAATTGAAATCAAAATCTAATCGTTTCTTTTCACCTTTCCAGTTTTTTCTTCTACTGGATTTTTCCTTTGATAGTTTTCTGTAATCAGAGACAAATGAATCAAAGTTGTCATAGTCATCATATTTTTTTACACCAGAATTCTCAACAAACTGACGTATACTCATTATGTAATTTGATTTCATCTGAATATTGTCAAATACTGTAACAATAAGGTGGGTAGATGTAACAATCTCATTTGCAGTCAAGTGTTGGGTTGCATTTTTGCCCTCCTGAATAGCGTTAAGATCGATTGCTTTAAGCTCAATCTTAATAAACTGATTATCTTTCTCTGCGATAAGATCACAACCATCCCCGAAATGGTCACTTACATCCCAGCCCAAATTAAACAGTTTGTAAATAACAATACCTTTTTGCATTATTTCTAATGCTTTTTTTCTGCTTGTTTCCAAAATCTATACCTTTTCTATAGATATCGTAAATCAGCTAACGAAAAACTAACTTGGCGCGGCGCTCTCACGTTGATTTTTAGTAACCGCAGTCATCCCGCGCTCAAGGTAAGTGCCAGGTTGGGATTTTTCATTCCTCCCGCGTTATAAAAGCAAGGAGATCTTTACCAAGAGGCGTCACACTATGTGCAAGGTTTGCCGCTCCTCCACCTGTCATAGTCGTGTTAAGGTAGTTACCTTTTATGTCTGTTAGGCCTAGGGTATTTGTCTCATGAATAATAGCTGATAAATTAGCACGCAAATGCGGCGCTCTACGTTCAACTGTTGTACTCGCAGAACCAATACTCATATTGAGCTCTGTTGAAGTTGGTTGACGTAAAAGAGCCTCAAGCAAATCAAGATGCTGCGTATTGATCTCTTCAAGTAATCGAAGACACTTAAGACGAAAATTATAGGATACTTTAGGAGTCGCTATATTATTGAGAATGTAGTTTGCAAAAAGATTTCGCTTGGTTTCGTACCTTTCGTCAGCGACTGCTTGAGCTGTTTTGTCAAAAATATCCACAAAGTCCTCTGCCTTCACGAATTCCTCAGCTTCCTGAGTGTGCAGTTTATCAACATGTGCAAGAACATCCTTGATGAATTGAGTAACCCGCTTGATTTTTAGATCTGTTGCAACTCCACCGATGATTCCTGAAATTGGAGCTCCAATCCAAGGTGCAGCTCCCGATGCAATTGCGAGGAGTTCTGCAAACCGTTCGCCCTTAGTTGCTGGTGCTAAATCTGGTGTGTGATTATTTTCTTTCATCCCTTCCTCACGTCCCAACACGGCCGGCATAAGGCGCCGCGGCTTTTTGCCGGCGCCCTTAATGCCGTTATTATATGATAATTATTTCAGTGTACCTGATTCAATGGCGGCAGAAATTTTTTGACGAGCTTCTTTTTCAGATTCAGCTCGTATTTCAAAAGCAACTCCCCGCGATCCCACACGTTCAGGTAACGGGCCTATTGCTTGAGCCATTTTTTCCTCTGGTATGAAATGACAGTCGTATCTTCTGCCTGTTTTTGATTCAAAGATTCCGAGGTTATTCAATTTATTTTCTCATTTATAGGCCAAAGGTTGCTAAAATTGGCGCCCATATTCCTGATAAGAACCAGAATGCGATGAATGCGATTATACCTACCCAGAAGGATGTGCCAGAGCCAATTAAAATGGCGCCCAAGATTCCCATAACGATCGAAATGATAGAAAAAATCGCCAGAACAGGACCTGATGCTATAACCGCTGCCTCCATTGGACCTCGCCCATGGTTTAAAATCCCCCATCCTCGTATTATTGAAGCTATCAAAAGAATAATGATACCAGCAGTCATTTTTTCAACCTTGATTGATCATGCATTTTCTCATATCTCATTTGATTTCTTGTTTTTGTAAAGATCCAGTTGCTAAAAAAAACTTCCGACAGGACTTAAGTAATCCATAGTGATATCCTCTTCATCTTTTTCATCCAACTTTTTCCTCGTTACAAAGAATTTAGCTTTTAGTAGATTCCGTATATTCAACAAATCTATTAGATTGGGTATTTCGAAAACCTTCTTTTTTTTCAGTTTTCTCTCTATTTTTCTTCTTATTGAAGTTTTACCTACTGACCTTATTATTTGATATTTAAACACATCTAAAATTAGATCAACCATCATACCTGTATTTTTTTGCTGTGGATGATCATTTAATATACGTAAGTAACCGATTATTGCATTTATAAACCGAAACTCTGCTAATCCCTTTAATCGGGTGAGGTAATTAATTGACATTGATTTAGTAAAAGGATCGGCACCTATAGAAGATCTTATCTTCTTTAGATAAGGGTCGGACTCTGTAATATATTCGAATGAATCAATAGTTTCTATAAGCATTCCAGACGGATTTAGCCAGACTTCATCAATGTCAACTTGCAAATCCAACTTATCAAACAAAGCGGGAATATCATTAATGATGCCTTCTGGATGAAATAAATAAAAAAACCTTAAATAGACATTAGCAACTGTGTTTGCGAGTTCGGGTGGAATGTCAGCAAGTCCACCTAATCTGTAAATGATAGCATTTTCACATAGCTCTAATAGCTTTTTATCAACTGATCCATGGGTCTCTCTCGTTTCTTCGGTACAAGTCGTCCTTTTTGCTTTTTCATATATTATGCCGCATCTTGGACATTCCGTTAAGGGTACTATCTGATCATCTTCTGGTGTACGTTCATAATCACAACGGGGGCACTTTCCCCTCATTAATTCATTTCCATTAACAGAAGCCCCATTTATACTATCCACTACATCCCTTTTTTCTTTTAATGGCGTGCCGAAAGCCTCATTTAACCAATTATTATATATAAATCTCTTGCCAGAATCGAACCTCACACTTGTTGCAAATATATTTTAATATCCGAATGAGATCAAATGCTACTTTTTCTCGGCTCGCCCAACGTATTGCTCACTGGACGCGGCTTTTTGCGCTCCAGTGCAGCAAATTGTTATGTCTATATTATCTTTAAACCTCTCATCCGCTTTAGAGCAAATGTACGCTCTGCTTTCCTAAGTTCACAATAACCACGAACACAAAGAGTTGATCCACTATCTCGCTGATGCTTAAGGTTAATAAGTTCTTCAGGTTTTATAGTTCTTTGCTTATGGCTTTTTCCATTAGGTTTTTTGTAACCAAACTTAATCCGGCCATCATTTTCTATTGCATTGCGTATATTAGAAACACGCTTGGAAAATGCTGTTTCAGAATTACTAAATTCACCAGAAAAATCTCGACTGCCATGTTTTTTCGAATGGCAATGCTCACACAGAAATTGTAAATTTGATATTTTGTTGCTGCCACCTTTAGATAAAGGCTTTATATGGTCTAAATGAAGATGCCTTCGCCTCCAGTGACCGCAGTTGCTACACTCATTACCATCTCTTTTAGCTACCTCATCTCTTCTCTTTTCCCAATCAGGGGGGTATGTAAGAAAATAATCGTATATTGGTGCAACTCTATCTTGCAAAAACATCAGATCACTGAATAATTGATTAATTTTGCTGTCAATTATTGGTATTGATTTTTCAATCTCTGCAGTGTCGACATCGGGTTTTGCAAAAATAGATGCGATTTTGAACAACAACCCTTCACGCCTTTCAATTTCACCTCGAAGTCTATTCAATTTATCTTGTTGTGTAATGATTTCGTTTCTAATCTCCTGTTCTTGTATCTGAATAGAATTCAAACATGACTCATGGATCATTTCGCCATTAGAAAGGGAAATGCCATTGGATACGGCTTCTCTACATAATTTACAAGTAGTCATCTTCAGGCCTATTGGGCATAACGTCCTTATCACGGATGCACACCATGTCGCATACTTAAAGGCTAAAAGACAATTTGCAAACCAAAAATCAATCAAAGCAAAATCGTCACCGCTGGTGTGCATTCCAGTGCATGAGATTGTTAGACATCTTTATATCTTTCATTGCAATATTGATCGTATACAAATTTAGTTTTGTTTGAAAGCTCACTAATAACAGGTCTTATATAATTATCTGGATCAGATTTATTCCATTTCACAAAATCTCCAGTTGTTTGAAGCACTGAAAATGTGACAGGTAAGGCAAGTCTGGGATCAGGAGAAGCAAATTCAAGATTTGGCGTATAATATCGTCCGTTTTTATCTAAGTTGTATATGCTCATCTCATACCAGTTGCCATGTATAAAAGAACTCCCTTGTCCAAAGATAAATGGGTAATCTATTTCTTTGCCTAACGATTCCAGTATTTGTTTAAAACTCTTGCCATCTAGTTTCCAATTTCTATTTGCCATTAAACGTCGAAGAGGAATATTATCTCTTTTGAGACGATTCTTAATTTTTCTTATTATTTCCTTTTCAATGTTCATTAAGGGTCGTTCAGCCTTAATAGCTGCAAGATTCTCAAGTGTTTCTTTTTCAGCCTTGTAAGAAGTGAAGATGTAATTAGAGAAAGTTGATCTTTTAGCAGTGAATAGATATTCAATTTTAATAGTACACTCATACATTAGGCGAACTAATATTAGTGCAAGCTCCAGTTGACCCTTGCTAATATTATCTGCAAATCCATGAAAAAGTTTGACCAAGCGAACAAAATGGCCGGCAATTATAGCCTTATGTTTTGTATATCCTTTGGATGCTGTTTTCTGATTTGGGGCCATCGAAACGCTTATCTTTAGTAAATAATGGGTATAGCTTATTAGATCCATGATGAAGTGCATGTAATCATTGTTTGATTTTAGTTTTGAGGGAAGTGGCTCACTTGGGGTCGGGCCACGTTAACCAACTATAATAATAGCAAAAGAGGCCTAAAATAAGCCCTAAAATCGTCTTAAACGACTCTTTTTGACCCCAAAAAGGACCTTTTAAGCTAAATAATATTTCAAAAGAAAATCCTTAGAGCTGTTATTTTGCACCCAAAATGGTATGCTTAAGACCAAAAAACGGCCATTTTTAGAGTTCTTTTTCCGTATTTTCAGACACTTAACGTGGCCCGACCCCAAATCAAGTTCAACTCTTCTTTCAGTGAGTTGTGTCCTTTCTTGGAAAGAAGTTCAGAGAGTTCATTAAGAAAAGTAGTACCAAAACCGTGTTCAGCTTCCGGGTCTAACAACCAAGAAATGATACTTGTATGAAACAGTTCTTGATTTCCTTTCCTGAGAATATCAACCAATGTTCGCACATCATTCTCCTTTTTTTGACATAACGCTTGGGCTGGCAGGTGAGCGGGCGTTTTTTCCGCGCATCCTTGTCCAGCCCAATGTTATATGATGTTAACAATCATCAAAGGACTTTTCTAATCGTTTTTTACTTATGCCAGTAGCCCTGTTTGCGGCTTTAATCCATTCACCTCCTGAATCAAATAGTACATTACGTGGTAAACCTACCGCAAATCCGATATCAGTCAAAAGTGGTGCCGCTTCTATCATCTGGTTGATACCTTTGGGTTCATTGGGGTCAGGGTTGTGGTGGTCTTTTATTACTCTAAGGCTTTCAAATGTGTCCCCCGGTGGTGCAAACTCTTCATCGAATTGAATTAGTGGGAATCCATTTTCTTTAATGTATTTTACATATTGTGAAGTATCGAAAAACGGTATTCTTCTCCAAATATTTTCAAGTCCAGCTTTTGTATAAACAGGCCCCTCAATCCTTGATTCAGAAATTAATTTCTTGTATTGGCCAACTATCGCAGATACAAGATAGAAAAGATTATTAATATCTAACAATTTCCCTGACTTTAGACGTTGCCTTTCTATCTCCTCCAAAACATTTTTCCCTTCCTTATAATCCTTAAGGAAGTTTATAAACTCAGCCGAAGGGGGCTCACTGATTAAAGTCGACGAAAATGGAATTGTGACCAAAGCAGAACTGTCAAGATAATAATGCCATGTAAGAACTAAATTATATGGATCGTTAATACTAACATGGCGAGCAACAAAGCCGTCAGACATTGTAAAAATATTGTCAAAACTAATAAAAATCCCGATACCAATAGATTCTGGATCCGACATAAGCTCCTTAAACTTTTCAAAATTAAGATCAATATGTTTTCTGGAAATTTTTAGAGGGTCAGTCATCAAATACAGATGTAAAAAGCTCGTTTCATCTTCTCCTTTCGAAGCGATGGGTCTTTTTTGGAGAAACGAGCTGAGACCTTCACGGGCAGCTTTTCTGCGTTGGGAAAGATTATCCAATATAAACCGGTCTGTTTCTGGCTTTGGATCAGAAGAATCCGCAACACGGCGATAAACTCTTCCATCTGAATGGATGTAGGGGGCATCTTTACCATAAGGTATTAGGACTATAATAATCGAACAATCAGCAGAGAGGCCTATTTCAGGGCAAGGTCCCTCAAGGACTCTACTCTCGAAATATGGAGTGGGATTTATAGAGTTTCTTGCGGCGTTTCTTATGCCCTCAAGGCATTTAGGGATTTCACTCTTTTTGATGCCGGGGAAAGAACCTGCAAAATTAGACCCGTCTTGAGACTCCATGATGCCATAAAAGAGCAAGCCTCCATAATGATTGGCAAACGCTGCTAAGGATTTTGCTATTTTCTTAGGAGATGTCAATTGACTTTTATATTCGACATACCAGCCTTCTGCCACATTTTTAAGTGTCTCCAGATTTGAGACCTCAAGTTCCATAAAATCTACATCGAATGGGTTGAAATCTATTCTCATAAAGGAAACTCCAATGAGTTGAGAAGTTAGATTTTAATTGCAATCACCATTAAGCATATAAACGTCGGAAATAACTGGCAGGCAAAAGTGGTGAGCCTGGAAGGCGCGACGCTTTTGACTGTCCATGTTGATTTTCCTTGTGTACGCCCGGCATGGGCGTGATCTTATGGGGTGACCCGCCGTCGCCAAGGCTATGGCGTGGCAGGGAAGTCCCCTGTATGTGAACCCTGTTAATAAGTTTATGATTTGTTAACATAAATAC
>SDBS01007263.1_pt1 | contig 10768 bp, 11 predicted proteins | sample 2277091 | NCBI WGS metagenome assembly SDBS01 (sample SAMN10404972, study PRJNA504765) | marine sediment metagenome | isolation source: marine sediment core GS10_PC15, 163 cmbsf | place: Arctic Ocean: Southern Knipovich Ridge | collected 2010 | reverse complement strand
TGGTGCGAGAGAGGGGATTTGAACCCCTACAGGTGTTACCCCACTAGATCCTAAATCTAGCGCGTCTGCCAATTCCGCCACTCTCGCAAAAAATGGTGAGCCGTACAGGGATCGAACCTGTGACACCCTGATTAAGAGTCAGGTGCTCTACCAACTGAGCTAACGGCCCACTTTTTACATCTCATTGCTTCATTTTTAGGCAACGCCTAACAGATCATGGCACGCCTGGAGGGATTCGTTCTTTCGTCTCACTGTGTTCGCTGCAGAGACGCAGACTCCCTCACTTCCAGTTCGGTCCGTCTTTTCGAATCCAGCAAACATGCCCCTGGCATATTTGCCCTGACTGCCTTTACTGAACCTGCCGATCTATCTTTACAATTTGGCACGCCTGGAGGGATTCGAACCCCCGACCAACGGATTCGAAGTCCGGCGCTCTATCCAGCTGAGCTACAGGCGCAATATAAAAAAAATTAAAAATTTTCAATTGGGGTGAGAAACGGGGATCGAACCCGCGACCCCAGGAACCACAATCCTGTGCTCTACCAACTGAGCTATTCTCACCATAAACCATTATAAAAATACTCCAGCAACTTTCAGTCCGTTATTTCGAATCCAGCAAACATGCCACCGGCATTTTTGCCCTGCCTGCCTTTACTAAACCTGGCATTTTACCTATACAGACTGGTACGCCAGGAGGGATTCGAACCCCCGACCTACGGATTAGAAGTCCGTTGCTCTATCCAACTGAGCTACTGGCGCAAATCTATAAAATATTATAACAAATTAAAATTTAATATAAATAAAAGCACATCTTCCGGGATGAGTCCATTTAAAACAGTGTAATACTTTAGTTAATATTGCTATATAAGTCAAGTAAACCATATATTCTGCTTAAGTACATTTTTATTTGGATTATTGGAAGCATTTTTGCATGTATTCTAGAAAAAGCTTATTTAAAATTTGAAATCTATGGGCTCAAATATTAGAATGTTCCTATTAATATAAAACTATTTTTTGAATAAAGGACAATATGGAAACGATTTTTACACTTTTGTCTGGAGGGTCTGCTGTTATTGCCTCTATATTTTCGGTAATATTCTTCATAATATGGGGCTATTTTATACTCTTTTCCATCCTTATTGGCCTGGCATTGTTTGTTCTGTGGATAATCACCCTGATCGATTGTATAAAACGGGATAATAAAGACTTTGCTGTAGGCGGCACTAATGCCAAATTGATATGGATACTTCTATTACTGCTGGTGCGGAATATTGTTCCCGTAGTCTATTATATCCTTATAATAAAAGGCAAGAAATAGGGCAGCTTTTTAATTCCAGAAAGACAATAATTGCGGTTTAAGATTGGAGCGGGAAACGGGACTCGAACCCGCGACCCTCAGCTTGGAAGGCTGATGCTCTAGCCAACTGAGCTATTCCCGCCCAAAAAAATGGTCGGGGTGAGAGGATTTGAACCTCCGACCCCCTGCTCCCAAAGCAGGTGCGCTAAACCAAACTGCGCTACACCCCGTTAATTGCTAATACTACCAAATGCTATTATATTTTATCCGAAAATATAATAGCATAATTCTAAATATTTCCAATAAATTCATACAATGCTTCTAGCGCCTTGCCCCTGTGGCTGATCCTGTTTTTTTCTTTCTGGCCTATCTGGGCCATGGTCTTTTCACGGCCTGACGGAATAAAAAGAGGGTCATATCCAAAACCACCACTGCCCTTTTCTTCAAAACCAATAAATCCTTCACAGGCTCCCGAAGCTTCGAAAACGGGGCCTTTGTCCGGATCCCATAAAACCATGCTGCAAATAAATCTTGCTGACCTGTCTGAGATCTTTTCTATATTTTCCAGCTCTCTTATCAGCTTATCCCTATTCTGTTTATCAGTTGCATCCTCGCCTGCATATCTTGAGGACCGGACCCCCGGGTCGCCTCCTAAAGCATCGACTATCAATCCGGAATCATCTGCAAGAGTCATTTTTTTTATGCGATTTGAGAGTTCCCCGGCTTTTATTTTTGCATTTTCTAAAAAGCTGTCTCCGGTTTCCCTGATATCCGGAAACTCTTTAAAATCTTGGAAAGTGAGCCATTGGACCTTTAATAGATCATTTTTAAATGATTTTATCTCCCGGATCTTCCCCTTATTTTTAGAGGCAATGGCTATTTGCAATTTATGTGGATCCATTATCTTGATAATAAAAACATATAAGTACTGATCATAAATCCTGGCTCAGGGTCTTTTTTTGGATTTCTATGATCTTTTCAATGGCTCCTGTTGATGCTTCTAGCATCTGGTCAAAAACCTCCCTGCTGTAAGGCGCCCCTTCTGCAGTGGCCTGGACCTCGATCAGGTCTCCTTTTGAATTCATTACGACATTCATGTCTACCTCTGCACCCGAGTCTTCTTCAAAACAAAGGTCCACCATGATCTCTCCGTCTACTATACCGACACTTATAGCCGCAAGAAAATTTTCTATTGCCATCTCGGTGATTGATTTTCTTTCGATCATTGTCTGGATACAATCAAAAAGCGCAACAAAACTTCCGGTGATCGAAGCTGTTCTTGTACCGCCATCTGCTTCTATCACATCACAATCCAACCAGATGGTCCTTTCCCCGATCTTGTGCAAGTCAACAGTTCCCCTTAGGGACCGGCCTATCAATCTCTGGATCTCATGTGTCCGGCCGTTTATCCTTCCAAGAGTCTGTGCCCTGACTATCCTGCGGGGAGCAGAGGCTGGTATCATCCCATATTCCGCCGTGATCCATCCGGTACCTTTCCCGAGCAGGAACCTGGGTACCTTATCTTCCACTGTAGCAGTACAGACAACCCTTGTCTTTCCCATTTCAATAAATACTGAACCATCAGCATGTGAGATATAATTCCTGGTCAGCTTGATCTCCCTCATATCATTATTTTTTCTGCCATCTATTCTAACTGCCATGATCAAAAGCCTCCCTCTTAAAAATTGCCATTTTGCCTGGCGTAAATGATCTATAGGTCAAGTTTTATCCTTACGACTTCTTCGATTCCCTCGCCTAAAAACATCTTCCCGACTTTATAAAAATTACTTGAAAGGCCCGTTTCATAAAAAATCCTAACAGGCTTATTATCCCTGCCGGCTTCGATCTTTTTTCCAGCCAGCATTTTTTTTACATCTTTCGCCGTCTCTACTGCTGAGCTGATCACTTTTATGCTATTTTTGCTGCAGGCCATGATCTGTTTCTCTATGAGGGGGAAATGGGTACATCCCAGGATCAGGACATCTATATTTTCCCCGGTCAATGGCTCAAGGTAACTGCAAATCGTCTTATTTAAACTTGCCCCCTCCAGGATCCCTTTCTCCACATATTCTACAAGAAGCGGGGCGGGAATGGAAAATGTCCTGATTTCCGTGTCAATTTTTTTTATTTCATTTTCATATGCATTACTTTTTACGGTTCCACGGGTCGCAATGACTCCCACTCTTTTATTTACAGTATTAGACACTGCTGTCCTGGCTCCGGGTTCTATGACCCCTATAATGGGAATATTATATTCTTTCTTTATATCATCCAATGCAGCTGCAGTCGATGTATTGCAGGCGATTACAATAAACTTTACATTTTTATCATACAAAAACCTGGTGATCCCCCGGGCAAACTTCCGGACTTCATTCAGATCCCTTGGACCATAGGGAACCCTTTCCGTATCGCCAAAATATATTGTACTTTCTGTTGGAACAACTTTTATTATCTCCCTGAGTACAGTAAGTCCGCCTACTCCAGAATCAAATACTCCTATGGGCCTGTTATCCAAATCAGCTCTTTCCAGTAAATAATAGTTATTATTAATCCTAGATCCTGCAGGTTACACAGCTACGGTAGAATCAATTAATTATATAATTTTCATTTTAAAAATAAAAACTTTAGCCTGATGGATCTTTTTTTGCCTGGCAGAGATAATAGATCCAGCCACTTTTATTTAATTCAACCGTACTGTCTGTTTTTTCCCCTTCCCTGCTGTATGCATGTATATATGAAAATCCAGAATCCTTTAGTTGTTTTACCTGTTGGGACCTGGTTATATAATAAACATTGGCTTTTCCGTTTAAGGAATTATCATACAGTGAGCCGCTCTCATTTTTCCTGAGGACTTTTATGAATTTTCTCATTTTTAAGTTTTTATTCAAGTAGCGTAATCTTAGTGCCTGATATTTTGATCCTGCTATTTTTTTGAGTGATCTCAATGAATATTTTATGCCTGTCCCAATCCACTGCCTTTTTTTACCGGCCTTAAAACTGAATAGATCATATAGATCATTCCAGTTTAAATTATGGGAAGAAAAGCAAAAATAACCATTATTTTTAAGGACTCTCCTGATTTCTTTTAAGGCGGCCATCCTGTCATCATGATTGAAGCTGTCGATTCCATTATAGCTAAACAATATGAAATCAAATGTATTGTCTTCAAACTCAGCCATTGACCTGGCATCACTATCCATGAAGAGATATTTTCCCCTATATTTATTCTTACAGGCTTCTATCATTGCAGGCGCATAATCCGCGCCTATATAGTTCTTGACCAGGGGAGCAAAATATTTTGTGGTCCTGCCCCCGCCAACACCCATGTCAAGCATGTCCATATCTTTTAGTTTTTCTTCCAGTTCCATGAGTACAGCTTTTTCAGCTGGCTCCAGGTAGTCCCTGCCTGCATAATCAGTAGAAATGCTTTCTGAATTATATAAAACCCTATGGTCCTGCAATTTAAACGGTCCTCCGTAATATTTTATCGATTGTAAATCATCCTTAGCAAAATTCTTAATATTATAGCAGATAGATTTAAAATATTAAGCATTTAACCTCAATACCTTGCATATGGGAAAGATTGCTCCTGGAAATATCTTATCGCCCTTTTACTTCCAGTCATATAGAAAAAGGAAGTAATGGGGCAGAGGCCCTCTCTACCGGAGGGCTGCTTTCTAGTTGGTGGAGGCGGCGGGAATCGAACCCGCGTCCGAAGATATTGCCACTCAAATGTCTACAAGCTTATTCCATATTTTAATTTCACTTTTTATACTCGCATGGACACGATTATAAAAAGCTATTCCGCAAAAAATTCCTCTTATATGACTGCAGACGGATCATAGTAGAGTATCCTGTTAAACGCCGCCTATCGAAAAGCACAGGAGACTTTCCGTAGACGTTAGCATTTTATATTAAGCTGCTAAAGCTACTTCGCTATTATCTGCGATTATGTTTCGTTCAGTTTTTTACGAGTCCTGACACTCGGCTTGCTATCTAAGCTCAACCTATCCCCGTCGAATCCAAGTCGCCCCCCACATGCGGACAAGACTTATGATTTCATACCGGTATATATTATACTAAAATTAATAATTTTTTAAAGCCCTTTTCATTTCTCTATCATGTTCCTTATCCTGGATATCCCTGCGCTTATCCCTTTTGACCTTCCCTTTAGCCAGCGCCAGCCCTACTTTTACTATATTCCTCTTCAGGTATACTTTTAAAGGGACCAGGGTCAGGCTATTGTCTGTAAGTTTGCCCATTAATTTGTTTATCTGCCTTCTATGCAGGAGGAGTTTCCTGGTCCTCCGGGGATCTATATCTTCGATCCTGCTTTTGCCGTATGGTGAGATATGCATATTGTAAATGAATAATTCTCCCCTGTTTATCCTTCCATAGCTGTCTTTTATATTTAACCTGTGCTCCCGGATCGATTTGACTTCTGAACCCTGGAGTACTATTCCTGTCTCAAAACTATCCAGGATAAAAAAATCATAGAAAGCTTTCTTATTACGGGCACAAATATTAGCATTCCCTTTGGTACCATTCTTTTTTTTCAATTTACCTGGCCACTCCCGCTTTCTTCTATAAGCGTCTTGATCTCCTCCAGTGCCCTTTCCAGCTGCAGGTCCTCTGTGCTTTCCGGTCCTAATTCAACCAGGATATCCGGGTCTATGCCCACCTCGTCTATGGAAATCCCTGAGGGTAAAAAATATTTAGCTGTAGTAAATTTTAATCCGGAGCCGTTTGAAAGCTCATGGACCACTTGAACGGTCCCTTTGCCAAAACTGCGTTCACCGACCAGAATAGCGCGGTTATTATCTCTCAATGCTCCTGCGACCAGCTCTGAAGCACTGGCTGAAAATCCATTTATTAGTATTATCAATGGTATATCGGTGTATTTCCCTTCCTGTGCAAAATATTCATCCACTCTTTCCTCATTATCTGATCTGCCCCTGACTGTCACGATCGCACCCTGGGACATAAACAGGTCGGCGACATCGACTGCATCATCCAGGACCCCTCCCAAATTATTCCGGAGATCAAATATTATCCCTTTTATTCCACTTTCAATAAGACCCTCGATCTCACTATCCAGTCCCTGCGCGCCATTATCCTGAAATCCGATATAATGTATATATCCTATATCTCCTTCAAGAATATCTGAAACCAGGTTTGGGACATGAAATTTTGCCCTGGTGATAGTTACTTCAAAAGTCTTATCTTCCTCCGGCCTGGAGATCTTCAGGTCCACGCTGGTACCCTCTTCGCCTTTGATCATTGGTACCACATTTTCCAGGGCCATCTCTCCTATATCTATGCCGTCGACTTCAATTATTATATCTCCTTCTTTCAGCCCGGCTTTGAATGCAGGGGTATTCTCAAGCGGCATGACGACCAGGACCTTTCCATCATCATCCTGGGTCACAATAATCCCTATTCCACTCATCGTACCGCCATAGGACTCAGTTATCTTATTATATTCATCAATGGTAAAATATTCTGCATTCTTGTCATCAAGAGAAGAAAGCATCCCCTCTATGGCAGCTTGAAGCAATTCTTCCCTGTTCTTTTGGACTATTGCATCACTGCTTATTAAATCCAATGCATCCTCAATAGGCTCATAACTAAAACCTTTCTGGAAATTCTCAGTAATATCTTCAAAAAATCCTCCGCCACTGTCTCCATCATCAACTATATTATTTTGTGTTTTATCCAGGATATATTTCTTTATTGCATTGAAACTAAAACCTGCCCAGAATCCGGCAGAAAGAAGTAAGACCACAGCCACTATGACTGCAACTACTTTTAATACTACTCTTCTCATAAATATTTCCTTTATATCATTGAATTATTAAACTATAAGATGTGGCACCATGTGAAGACCTCATTACTCCAGATAAGCAAGAGGATTCTGTGCACTGCCATTGATCCTTACCTCAAAATGAAGATGCGGCCCTGTGGACCAGCCGGTGGAACCCACAAGCCCTATTACCTGGCCCCTCTCCACAAATTGCCCCACAGACACTCTTATGCTGGACAGATGGGCATATAAGGTAGCAAATCCTCCTCCGTGATATAACATGATCGAATAGCCATAGCCGCCATAATATCCTGCCTGGATCACCTGGCCGCCATCTCCTGCCTTGACCAATGTCCCATGGGGAGCTGACCAGTCCAGGCCGGAATGAAATCTTCTTACACCAAATATGGGGTGGATCCTGTAACCGAAACCTGATCTATACCTTCCCACTACGGGCCACATAAATTTTCCTGAGGGTGCAGTGCCGTATTTATAGCTTTCGAGGATCCTGGACACTTCAGCTTCACGGATCTCCAGTTCTTTTTCCATCCGTAGAAGCGCATTTTTATTTGCAGTGGTCTGGTTAAGAAGACCCTGCTTTTCAGCATGGATATCCTCGATCTCATTTGTTTTTTGTTCAGCCTTAGATACAAATTTTTCAATATTGGCTTTATGCTCCTTCTGTTTTTCCCTCAGGTCGATTATTGATTTTTTTATACCGATGGTGGCGCTTCTTTTATCTTTGATCTGTTCAACATACTGGGTATCCTGTTCCGCAAATAAGTTCATCAATTTTAACCTTGAAATAAAATCGATAAAATCTTCTGCCTTGAGCAGCAGTTCAAGGATATTATTGTTCCCATTCTTATAAATAGCTGCTACCCTGTCATTTAAAATGGTTGTTTTGTCATCCAGCTCTTCCTCGATCTTATTTAATTCTTCTTCCTTCAGGACCAGTTCAATAGTGGTCCTATCGACCTCGGTTTTAGCCTCACCCAGCTGACCGTTCAGACCGTCCAGTTCAGATAATGCTCCCAGAAGCTGTTCCTCTACCTTACTTACTTCACCCCTGTACTGCCGCTCTGTCTTCTTGACCTGCTCGATCTTTTCCTGGGTCTCTTTTCTCTCTTTTTTAACCTGGTCCAATTCTTCTTCAAGGGATTGGGAGAAAATAGATTCGGGGAAAAGAAATAAGCAAAAACTCGAAAGTACTATGATCGTGACTATGATTATGGCTGTATTATTATTACTTCTTATTTTCATTTTTTATAAAACCAATTTATATCTTTACATATCTCCGGAGGGCGATGCCGCTGCTAAGAAGTCCTATCAGGCCGCCTAAAACTATAAGACCCAGATATATATATAATATGATATTCCCGCTTCCGACAATAGCCAGCTCTTTTATCCTCATGGTATCAACTATTATCCTTTCACCCCGGATAAGTAAGAAATTGCCCATAAAATACAATAATATAGCAGAAATAACACTTCCCACGAACCCTTCAAAAAAACCTTCAAATAAAAATGGTATCCGGACAAACCAATTAGTGGCCCCTACCAATTTCATGACCTCGATTTCCTTCCGGCGGGCATATATGGATAACCTGATAGTATTAAAGATCAGCACAACTGTAGCAAGCAGAAGAACGATTATTATTAGAAAAGCAATCGTCCCTATAATGGCTGTTATGGAAAAAAGGCGGTTCACGTAATTGCGACCATATATAACGTCATCGACTCCTTCAATATAATTGCTGTCTTTGTCCATAAAACGCAGGGCCACAAGTTCCACTTTTTCAGGATCATTTAAAGTGATCTCAAAAGATGCAGGGAGCGGATTGCCCTGTATCTCCTTTAATATATCACTGCCTTCGTTCTGTTCCTTAAAACGCTCAAGAGCCTGTTCTTTTGAAACATACTTTATTTCTGCAGTCTCTTCCCAGCTGGTGATCTCTTTTTCAAGATAGCCTTTTAATTCATCAGAAATATTACCCTTGAGATATACTGCAAGCTCTACCTGGTCCTTTATGGAATTGATTATGCCCTGGATATCATAGACCATTACTGTAAAAAAACCGACAATGAACAGCGTGATAGCTACAGTGGTTATAGCCGTAAACCCCATTAAGAAATTTCTTCTAAAGCTTGTAAATGTCTCACTGAAAAAATACCTTGCCCTTACCATCAGTCTCCGTATACTCCTCTCTTCTGGTCTCTTATCAACTCTCCCTCTTCTAGTTCGATCACCCTTCTTCTCATGGAATTAACAATGCTCCTGTCATGAGTGGCCATTACTACAGTGGTCCCGATAAGATTTATCCTGGAAAGTATCTTCATGATACCTTCAGCAGTAGAAGGATCCAGGTTTCCCGTGGGCTCATCGGCAAGCAGTATGGGCGGCATGTTTACAAATGCCCTGGCTATGGAAATCCTTTGCTGCTCTCCCGCTGAGAGCTGGTTCGGGAATGAGTCGCCCTTTCCGTAAAGGCCCACCAACTTCAGGACCTGCGGGACCTGTACTTTTATCTCATAAACGGGCCTGCCTATGACTTCCAGTGCAAAGGCCACATTCTCAAAAACATTTTTATTGGAAAGCAGTTTAAAATCCTGGAAAACGCAGCCAATATTCCGTCTCAATTGCGGGATCCTGCTTGCCTTAAGATTGCAGATATTCCTTCCGGCAACAAAAATATTACCTTCGGTCTCATTGATCTCCCTGATCAGTATTTTGATAAAAGTGGATTTACCAGATCCGCTCGGGCCCACCAGGAAAATAAATTCTCCCTTTTTAATACTCAGGTTTACGTTTTTTAAAGCAACCGTCTGGTTATCATATATTTTTGTTACATTTTTAAATTCGATCATATTCATTTTATCTGGCATGAAGACTCCATAGATTTTTCAATATGAAGAGTTTACCCTTAGGATAATTTTTTTTCAAGAAAACTCCTTATAAACGGATCTATCCTGCCGTCTAAAACAGAATCTACATCACCGATTTCTACCCCTGTCTGGTGGTCCTTTATCAACTGATAGGGCTGGAGCGTATAACTTCTTATCTGGTTTCCCCATCCTATTTCCTTTTTTTCACCCCTGACTTTTTCGATCTCATCCCTGCTTTTCTGGTATTCGACTTTAAAAAGCCTGGACCTGAGGATCTGCATGGCTGTCTGCCTGTTTAAGATCTGGGACCTTTCATTCTGGCACTGGACTATGATCCCGGTAGGGACATGCGTGATCCTTACTGCAGAGTCAGTGACATTGACATGCTGGCCCCCTGCACCGCTCGATTTATATGTCTCGATCTTCAGGTCTTCTTTATTTATCTTTATATCAATATTGCTTTCAATAAGCGGGATGACATCTACTGAAGCAAATGAAGTATGCCTTCTTTTTGAGGCATCAAAAGGAGATATCCTTACCAGCCGGTGGATGCCTTTTTCAGACCTTAACAGGCCGTAACCATTTTTTCCTGTTACAGTGAAGGTGACATTCTTTATCCCTGCTTCCTCACCTGATTGATAATCAGTGATCCTGAATGAAAACTTCCTCTTTTCTGTCCACCTTGTATACATCCTGAGCAGCATCTCGGCCCAGTCCTGGGACTCAGTACCCCCTGCTCCAGGATGGATGGTCACTACTGCAGGATAAGAATCATACTTATC
>SDBS01007262.1_pt1 | contig 10768 bp, 10 predicted proteins | sample 2277091 | NCBI WGS metagenome assembly SDBS01 (sample SAMN10404972, study PRJNA504765) | marine sediment metagenome | isolation source: marine sediment core GS10_PC15, 163 cmbsf | place: Arctic Ocean: Southern Knipovich Ridge | collected 2010 | reverse complement strand
AAAAGAGTCAGGATTAATGGAATCTCTTACAGTAGAGGAAGTGATAGAAATTACCATGAAAGTTGTCTATGCTTCGGTAGAAGTAGCTCGAGAGGGGATTAAAGAAGCTGCTGATTTTTCCCTCAAGTATGATGTGCCAGTTAGTATTCACAATGCAGCTGGTTCAAAAGATGTTGTTTTAGAAGTAGCAAAGCGTTTAGGTCCTAAACTTGTTGCCGGTCACTCAAACCATCCAAGTTATGAGAAAGATGAAATGTTGGAAGTAGCTCGAGAACTTAAAAAATTAGGTGCTATTATTGATATTTGTAGTGGAGATCCCTTTGGTGCTAGACAGCTCTTTCCAGCTGATTATATTGAACCTACCTTAACCATGATTGAGGAAGGGCTTGTAGATACTATTTCCACCGATTTTATGGGGGGAAACTGGGACGCCATGCTGAGAATGTTGGAAGAGGCGGTAGAAAAAAAGAAAATTTCACTTCCTAAGGCCATTGCCCTAGCAACTTCTAATGTGGTAAAAGCTATTCCTCGTCTATCTCCGAATGCAGGTGTCATTGAAGAGGGAAAGACAGCGGATATTGTTATTTTAAACAAGAAGCGACTTTCCAAAGTGCGGCATGTGCTGATCAATGGAATTCCAGTAGTAATTGATGGAGTAATTAAAGCACCGAGACCAGATTGGATTTGGTAGAAACTACAATAATATTTTTATATTAATTTAATTGGCTATATTCTTATTAATATCAAAAGAATAATTTATAAATTACTAAAAAATATAACTATAAATCTTAAAATTATTTATTTGATAAAAAATGAAAGATGTTCTTTACTAAAATCTGTAGAAAATAGTTATTTTAATTCATTTCTATTTAAAAAAGTATTTTAAATATTATGTAAGAGGATGAAAATCTTGAAAGAATTTCTTACGGACATTATCTCAAAATACCTGGGAAAGGTGAAGTACAATAAACTCCCAAAAGATGTAATAGAAAAGGCAAAGCTTTGTATATCGGATTCTATAGGATGTGCACTAGGTAGGTAGTGCAACAAATAAAGGAGAGATAGTAATTAGTAGTTTACTTGCAGGAGAACGTGGCTTTTCAACAATTTTTGGTCGTAAGAAAAAGACTTCTCTTGCCAGTGCCGTTTTTATAAATTCTACTATTTCTAATATTTTGGACTTTGATGATACATATATAGGCCACCCAGGCTCAACGATTGTTCCCGTAGCTTTAAATATAGCTGAATATACTACTAACGCATCTGGCAAAGAGGTAATAACTGCTGTAGTCCTTGCTTACGAGGTAGCTACAAGAATAGGCTTAGGATTACGTCCAACTGTGGAAAGAAAATATGTTCATGGACACGGTACCTGGCAAGTATTTGGTGCGGTGGTGGCTGCAAGTAAGCTTTTGGGATTAAATACTGGAGAAATAGCTAACGCTTTAGGTATTGCTGGTGCCAATGCACCACTGCCCTCAGTAATGAAAACAGTATATGGTTTAACGGGTCCTACTATGTCTAAGAATAACTACGGTACAGCTTCAGAAGTAGGAGTGAGGTCGGCGCTATTAGCAAGAGGTGGTTTTACGGGGCCTAAAGATATCTTTGATGGTGAGACTGGTTTTTGGAGGATGATGAGTACTAATCATACTGATCTTAATAAAGTACTGAATAAAACTCTCGGTATAGAATATAAAATATTAAATACTACCTTTAAACCTTACCCCTGTTGCCGCCTAATACATTCATCGATAGATGCTATTCTTAATGTCGTAAATAATAATGACATTAATTTGTCTGATATAGAAAAAATATTAATAAAAACTATTAGTCCATTGTGTAGACCGCCTTTTTCTAGTCAGGCTCCTAAAAATATGATCGCAGGTCAATTCAATGCCCCTTACGTAATTACTTGTGCTCTCCTAAATATTAATTCTTTAGAGTGGTATGAAAGGAAGAATATGTTAGATAAATCCTTATTGGAAATTACTAAAAAGATTGAGTTTGAAGTAGACTCTAATGCTGATAAATTATTTCGAGAAGATCCGGGGGCCATTCCAGCTACAGCACTAGTACATCTAAAAAACGGTAAAGATTATCTTAAAGAAGTATTGATTCCAAAGGGGGATCCAAGGAATCCTCTTATAACAGAAGATATTATAAAAAAGTTTAAAAGATTAGCATTCAAAGTTTTGGATAATGAATGCCAAGTTATGACTTTGATCAATATGATAATGAAGTTAGAAAGATTAGAAAATGTAAATGAGTTATTAAAAATGTTATCATAAACCTTATTCTTTTTAACAATAGAATTTACCCAGTGTGAAGCCTAGAATTATTATAACAAAAAATACTTTAGAACTTGATAAAATGTATGTTCCAAAATCAATTTGGGAAGAAATTAAAGATAAAAAGAATATAACAACAGCTGGCAATTGGAAAGCGCTTAAATTTAATAATCGAGGTAACTTATTAACAAAAATAGAGAACAATAGATATAACAATACAGGTAAAAAGATTTATCTTTATGTTTTTAGCTATAAATCTATATTTCAATATAGATGTTAAAAAATTTTTACAGAACAAGTAGCCTTACTTCCTAAGAATGTTAAAACAGAGATTGGGGCAATAGCATTTTTTGTTAACTAATAATAAATAATTTGCTAGAGCAACATTTACTTTCATAGTTTATTAAATTTTTGTATTAATTTCAAGTTCTCTTTATGCTTTCTAATCTATCCTGTGCAATAGAATGATATTATGTATATTTAGGGAAAATATTATTATAAATATTCTAAACAAGAATTAATTGTCTATTTATAGATTATGATTGTAATATTGTTTTGAAATAAAGTTAAAGAATTAATTGACATAATAATATTTGCATCCTCCGGTATGTTAAAAACTTATAATATTAAAATTGTATGTATAGTACGTTATAGTTACTATCCAAAAAGTACCCATATTTTAAAAATAAAATTAACCAACATTAATCAACATACCTAAATTATTTTACTCTTTGCACCTTGAAAACTGAAATAGTAAGAACGACTAAAACCTTTTATTTTACTTGCGTTTTATGGTATGATAAGTAAGAAAAATACTAACAAATAAGGAGTCTACCAATGTTCTTTCACCTAAATAACGCACAACAAATGGCTATATATGATTCCCCATTATCACTGACCGAAAGAGAAACGAAACACCTTAAGGACTCCTGGGCAGAAACATTCAGTAAAAAGATAGTCAACTTTCATAAAGGAAGACAGGTTTAAAGTATTATATAGTGATAATAAATCCTCCCGGCCTAATAATCAGGTAAACCTTATTTAGTAGATACTCACTTAACAAGGTAAACGTCTATTTCGGACTTCTCATCTTAAGGGAGATATTTAACCAATCAGACGAAGAAGCCCTTAGTTCCTTAATGTTTGTTATCAGGTATCGATATGTGCTGCATACTACCAGTTTTCAAGAACAGCCGATATCTAAAACAGCTTTACCAATTTTGAAGCCGCTGTGTACAAATATAATCAAGAACATGATATTGATCTTATTCAAGAAGAGATAGAGGCAAATGCTAAAACTTTTTCTAAATTACTCAAAATAGACGGTCGTACCATCCGGATAGATTCCCTTTTGATAAGCTCTTCCTATAAGAAATTATCTCGATTGGAAATTATCTACTCTAGAGTTAAAAAGACTCATAAAGATCATAGACAAAAATATTACCCTACTGGAAAATTGTAAACCCTACTTAGATGAAAGGCGCTACAATGACACCATCTACCGTGCAAGAGATAAGGACCTGAATACTAGAATTAAAAGGATGTTAAAAGATGGTTCAAAACTCTATTCATTATACAAGAACAAAGAGATAAGTAAGACTGAAAAATTGAAACTCCTTAGCCGTATGTTAAAAGAACAAGGAAAGTCATCTAAACATATATCTTCCAACTCCCTGCAAAACCCCATTGATTCGGATACCGCTTATCGTAAAAAGGGCAAGAAGAAACGCATTGGTTGCACCGCTAATATGTTAGATAAGCTTAATGATAACAATTTCCAAATTACTTGTAGAAAAGGATGGAGTAACTGCTCTGGTTGATGGTTCTAGTTTCTCCGAAGAGATAAACAAAAAAGCCAAAGCTAAAGGTTAAAAAATGATACCTACTAATCTTATGGGAAATAATCGTTACATAAAGGAGGAAAAAAGATAGATAATAAAATTATGAATGATTATGAAATATTTTTAAAAATTTTAAGAAAGGAAATTGTACCTGCCATTGGATGTACAGAGCCAATTGCGGTGGCTTATGCAGTTTCTGTTGCAAAAGAACAAATTAAAGGCCATTTTGAATCTCTAATTATTTTTGTTGATCTTAATATTTATAAAAATGGATTAAGAGTTACTATACCCGGTACTACTGACAAAGGTTTAAAAATTGCTGCTGCTTTAGGATTTATAGCAGGAAATTCAAAAAAAGGGTTTAAAGTTATAGAGGGGATAAACGAAAAAAAATTAGCAGAAGCTAGATTATTAGTTACTAAAAAAAAGATAAATATTAGTATAAAAGAAGATTGCAAAAGGCTTTTTATAGAAGTTATTTTAAGAACTGATAAAGGAAAAGTAAGAGTAATAATTATAGACAAACATCTAAATATTGTAAATATTGAAAAGATGGAAAAAGGTAAATTTAAACCTTTTATAATAGCAGAAAAAAAACCAATTTTATCTAAATCTAATATGATAATCCAAAAATATGATCTTAGTGATTTTTTAGAATTTGCAGATATTGTTAAATTAAACGAAATTAACTTTTTAGAAAATGGTGTAGAAATGAATGTAAAAATTGCTAATGAAGGCTTAGCTTTAAAATCAAGAGTGGGGAAGGGACTAAAAGAAATGATAAAAGAGGGTTTGATTTCAGATGATATAATATCCCGTGCTCAACTGCTTTGTGCCGCTGCATCTGAAGCAAGGATGTCTGGTAGCAAATTACCGGTTATGAGTAGTGCTGGTAGTGGGAACCATGGCATAACAATATTTTTAACGAATTTTGCGGTTGCAGAAAAAATGAGTTTTTGTAAAGAAAAACTTTTAAGAGCTCTTGCGCTAAGTAATATTGTTACTATTTATATTAAATCATTTACAGGTACTTTATCAGCTATGTGTGGTTGTGGGGTGGCCGCAGGTGTGGGGGCAAGTGCGGGTGTAGCATATCTTTTTGGTGGTAATATAGATCAAATATTCGGGGCAATGTTGAACACAGTAGGTTCGATTTTGGGAATAATTTGCGATGGTGCTAAGGAAGGTTGTGCTTATAAATTAGTCCTTGCTTCGGGATGTGCTGTTAGATCAGCATTATTTTCTCTGAAAGGGATAATAATTAATACAAATGATGGTATTTTGGCTGCAGATTTTAAGCAATTGATTAAAAATTTAGGATATGTATGTAACCCTGGAATGATTCCTACAGATAAAGCTATTTTAGATATAATGTTAAATAAAAAATATAAAAAGTAGTTATTTAATTTACCTAAAAAATATATTTCGATTTGTAAAGAATAAACATTATTTTTTTGTTTTTTTCTGCTATAAATCTGTTGGACATCTTTAACAATAATATATATAGATAATTTTATAATTAATTTCAATTGCTTTATATTTTGGTTCTTCTTCAAAAAGTGTAGTTACCCACTAAAAATAGCTCTTTGAAAACTTAATATTGAAAGGTATCTAATCTACCCTGTATGGTTTATGCTGAAACCATAAACAAAATGCCCAACACTATTATAGCAGAATGGCTCAATCTACCAAGTGTAAAATTTGATAGGACGACCACTCGTGGTGATTCTACCTAAATCCATCTTCACAGAGATTATTCCTCAGGATTCTACTTGCTCTGACTGTGGCCAGCTCTCGTTCTGGAGCTGGGACTATCAGTAAGCCAAAATCAGAGGTTTATCCGTCTTTAAGTTTAAGACCTCTCTGGTCCTGCGACAAACATCGCGCCAATTGCCCAAGGTGTGGAGTGAAAATTGGAAAACTTGACTTTGTTGTTCTTTATTTCCGGTGCACCACCAGATTTGAGGAATTGGTTGCTCGGCTATTCCGTATAGCCGTTTCACACAGATAGCTGAACTCCTTAGAATAGACCGGAAGACAACCAGAGCCATTGATAAGAAATAACTGGAGAAACAGTTCGCTATTCCAGACTACGATGGCCTGAGGATACTGGCAGTAGATGAGTGGTTTCCCAAATACTTTACAGTAGTTATGGCCTTAAAGCGAACTCGGGTAGTCTGGATTGATAAGGGCAGAAGTCAAGAAATCTTGGTCAATTTTTCAAAGAACTCAAAGTGCTATGGAAGGGAGTATATACTTTGCTACTAAATTTGGAGAAGAGCTTATGTTTTTTAATTTAACGGGAAATCTCTACTTACAAGAGTTAAGATGAGAGTAATTTTCTGTATATTCTGTTCCTCGTGCTTTGATATAAAAAACTAGATTAAGAGGGAAACTCATATTGCATATAAAACTAAAATGTTACCTTGGGTGGACAACCCTATACCGAAGGAAGATACTCCTAAATAGGGTAAAAGGCTTCCTCGAGACAAAGCTTCAAAAGATAAGAAAATATTATTCTAAAATGGGAATACTTAGAAATAGATATAGATTCTAATTATATTCATTTGCGTATGGTAATTTTCTTAAAGTATTCTGTAAGTAAACTAGTGGAAACAATAAAGATAACTACCAATAAAGCACTTAGAGTAAAATTTACTTTCTTGAATAAAATATATTGGGATAATAAAGAGATATGGGTAAAAGGATATTTTGTTTCTAGTGGGAATAAACGAAGAAGTAATCAGAAGATCTGTAAAATTATAAGGAAAAGAAGAAACAGTACAAGCAAAGCTTGAATTTTGAATATACTACACCTATAAAAGTATGAAAATTGATTAATATTCTATAGAAAAACACATACATGACCAGTTTTTTAAGCTAATTGTAAACATTACTATAAATTAATGCCTATATTATAAAAAAAGAGGTTCTTATTTATTAAAATTCAACCACTGAATATAGAAGAATTGAACAGGAAAAGAAATAAAATAGGAATTTTAATGATGATCATTAATTCAATTTGTGTTTCCATAATGTCATTATTGGTAAAATTTGTACACCATCTTCCCTTAATGGAAATAATCTTTTTTCGAAGTCTCCCTCTGATGTTGATAATACCATTGGTTTTAAAAAATAGAAAGATATCTTTTATTGGAAATAATAGGCGTATTTTATTATTGCGTTGTTTATTTTCTTGTGTTGGCATAATAGCTTATTTTCATTCCATTACATCCATGACTTTAACTGATGCAATTACCATTAAACAGACAAGCCCAATTTTTGTTATTATTTTTGCAGGTATATTTTTAGGGGAAAGTATAAATTCGCAAAAGATATCTATTTTTATTTTAGCATTTTTTGGTGCAATATTAATAATTAAACCAGGATTAAGCTTAGATATTTTTCCGGCTATGATCGGTATGTTAGGTGCTATATTTTTTGCAGGAGGGCAAATAACCATAAGGCATTTACGTTTAACTGACCATTTTTTAGTAATAGTCAATTATTTTGGAATTACCCTCGGCTTATCATCTTTTACAATATTATTGTTTCAAAGAAGTTTTATCGTTCCCGATAAAGTCAGTTTAGGAGTTTTAATTTCTCTTGGAGTAATAGGCGTGGCAGGACAGATTAGCCTTACTAAAGCATACCAAATGGCGCCGGCAAATATAGTTTCACTTTATGCATATTTGCAAATTATTTTTGGAACTATTTTTGGTATAATTTTTTTTAAAGAAATCCCTGATTTATTTAGTATATTCGGCGCATTTTTAATAATTCTTAGCGGATATTTGTATTATAAACTAAATATAAAAACTAATTAGAAAAATTGGATTCTGTACCATATTTTCTGTAAATGTGTATAGTGAGAGGGATTTACTCCAGACTGCAATCCAGAAACCTGAGTACAGAAAAGATAGGATAAACCCTACTTAAAATATATACTTCTATATTATTTGATAAGCAGAAAAGAACAAGATATATGCTTTTCTCTAACGGATGTTTAAATAAAAGAACAATTATATTCTTAGTAGTGCAAATGAAACCTAAATTATTACTGCCAGAGGTTAAATTGAATTATACAAAAAATACAATTGCAAAAACCAAAAAAGAAAAATGCATATTTAGTTGTATTTCCTGAACTTTCAAATTGTGGTTACACAAAAGAAAGAAATAGAATATTTTAAAGGTAATATATGAAATGCGTTGAGAAGATACCTGATCTAACTACTGATGGTTTAAAAAAACAAGCCCAAAAATCTGGTGTATATAGGATAGCTGGTATAACAGAAAAACACCCGAAAACATCGGTAATTTTATATAATACAGCCCTTTTAATTAGTTCTAATGGTGAGATAATTGCCATCATCGCAAACTACATATGCCGGGTGAAGAGAAACATTATTTTAATACCGGCAGTAGTATTGAAGTGTGTACAACCGAAATCGGGAATATCGCGATGGCCATATGTTATGATAACCAGTTTCCATAACTATGTAGAATATTTGCCCTCAAAGGGACCGAGATTCTGTGTATGATCTGGAATTGTAAATTTATAAATTCTCCAAATTTGTTAAATTATTTAACGGCTGCTGATGCAGTAGATAATAGACTATTTGCCATTTCATGTAATCGTGTTGGCTGTGAAGAGGCGACTCATCATTTTTGTGGAAGTAGTTGTATTTCAGACCCGGTAGGAAAGATCCTAGCTATAGCCAGAAGAGAAGAAGAAATTGTTTCAGCCACTTTAAAAGCTGATTTATTATATAAGGAACGGGAGGAACAACTGGTTTTTTCTGATCGTAGACCAGAATTGTATTCATATTTAACTTTAACAAAATAAATGCGAAGTGAAAGATATTTAAGATTTCATTTATAGTTAAATATTCGCTTTAATAATTAATTTTTAATAAAAAGGGGGTTAAAATGCTTAATCGCAGTGATGAGATAATAAGCTTAACTAAGAAATATGTTGCTCATAATTATGAGCCTATACCGGTTGTTGTTACAGAAGCAGAGGGAGTATGGGTAAAAGATGTAGATGGGAAGACGTATCTAGATATGATAGGGTCCGGTTCTGCTATGACTTGCGGTCATCGACATCAAAAAATAATTAATGCGTTAAAAAGACAAGCAGATCAAGTTACATTAACTTCACGTTTACTTTATAATGACCAGCTTGTATCATATAGTAAAAAACTTGCGGAAATGACTGGTAAAGATATGATATTGCCAATGAATACAGGAACTGAAGCTGCAGAAACGGCAATTAAATGTGCGCGAAGATGGGCCTATAATATAAAAAATATACCCGAAAATGAAGCGGAAATTATTGTATGCGCAGGAAGTTTTCATGGATCAACAATTACAACCATTTCTTCTTCTACAAATAAGGAGTGTTTTAATGGTTTTGGTCCTTTTACTCCAGGATTTAACATCATTCCTTTTGGAGATACTGATGCTTTAAAGAAATCTATTTCACCTAATACGGCTGCATTTATGGTGGAACCGATCCAAGGCCATGCTGGAATAATTATACCTCCAACTAATTTTTTAAAAGAAGCGTTTCTTTATTGTCAGGAGAATAATATACTGTTTATCGCTGACGAAGTGATAACAGGATTGGGACGAACTGGTAAATTATTTGCCTGTGATTGGGAAAAGGTTGAACCGGATATATATATTTTGGGAAAGCCGCTTGGTGGGGGAGTACTGCCTATTTCGGCAGTAGTTGCGAATTTTGAGATATTACAGGTTTTTGACCCCGGATCTAATCCCTCTACTTTTGGAGGTAACCCGCTAGCCAGTGCTTGTGCTAAAGCCACTTTGGAAGTTATTGAAACAGAGAATTTACCTCAAAGAGCGAATGAACTTGGAAGATATTTTTTAAACAAATTATCGAAGATAGAAAATTCCGATATAAAAGAAGTAAGAGGAAAGGGTTTATTGTTAGCTATTGAGTTTTATTCAGATGTGAAACCCTATAGTGATGAGTTAAGAAAGGAGGGTTTGTTAGTTAGTCAGGTTGGTAAAAATATTTTGCGGTTTATACCACCGTTAATTATATCTAAAAAAGAACTTGACTGGGCATTAAAAAAGATAGTTAAGGTGATTGCCAAAGATAATGAACTAGCTTACTAGCTTTTTGCATAATTAATTTTCTTAATCTAGAAATTTCCAAAGTTCGTGTGCAAATTGGCTTTTACTATGAAAAAATTAGCGATTGTATAAGTAGTTTCTAGAATATGGAGTAGTTCATAAACTATATATAGGGGGTATAAACTTGTATTTACCCATTAATTTTACTTCAAATATTTTAGAAAAATGCTATCAACCCAGATGAAGTTAAAGAGGTAAATTCAAGAATTTTTAGTACAGGAACCAGATTTGTTGATGACACAGAGCTTTAGTTGCCTGCATTGTTAATGCTAAATATGTAAATTTTGTCAATGTTAATCAAAGTATTTTTCTATAAGAAAAAATATAAATAAAAAGTGGAGGATAGAATTAATAATGAATAAAAAAATTGCAATTTTAGGAGCAGGAAATGGTGGCTATGCAATGGCTGCAGATTTATCAATGGTAGGTTACGAAGTCAATCTTTATGAATACCCGGATTATGCTGATAACCTT
>SDBS01007261.1_pt1 | contig 10769 bp, 6 predicted proteins | sample 2277091 | NCBI WGS metagenome assembly SDBS01 (sample SAMN10404972, study PRJNA504765) | marine sediment metagenome | isolation source: marine sediment core GS10_PC15, 163 cmbsf | place: Arctic Ocean: Southern Knipovich Ridge | collected 2010 | reverse complement strand
CCCTTGCTCCGGAAGTTTACGGCCCTGCTCATCGCAACACGGCAGCTTTAATGAACAACTTGGCGTATCTCTACGACCGCATGGGGCAATATGCCAAGGCCGAGCCGCTCTATCTGCGATCCCTCAAGATATGGCAAACCAAACTGGGCAAAGACCATCCCGATGTCGCGATCAGCCTGAACAACCTAGGGGGGGTGTATAAGTCGATGGGGCAATACTCCAAGCCCGAGGCGCTCTTTCTGCGAGCCCTGAAGATCAGGGAGGCCAAACTGGGCAAAGACCATCCCACTGTAGCACAGACCCTGACCAGCTTGGGGACGCTGTACTTAGCTATGGGGGAATACCCCAAGGCCGAGCCCCTCCTTCTGCGAAGCCTGAAGATCAACGAGGCCAAGCTGGGCAAGGACGATCCTTCCGTCGCCACGAGCCTGAACAGCCTGGGGGGGCTGTACCACTCCATGGGCCAATACGCCAAGGCCGAGCCGCTGGTTCTTCGGAGCCTGAAGATACGGGAAGCCAAACTGGGCAAAGACCATCCCACTGTGGCAAAGAGTCTGAACATCCTGGCGGGGCTGTACTGGTCCACGGACCAGCACGCCAAGGCCGAGTCCCTGTTTCTGCGAAGCCTGAAGATACGGGAAGCCAAACTGGACAAGGACCATCCCGCTGTGGCAGAGACTCTGAACAACCTGGCGACTTTGTACCTCTCTATGGGCCAATACGCCAAGGCCAAGCCGCTGCTTCTGCGAAGCCTGAAGATAGGGGAAGCCAAACTGGGCAAAGACCATCCCGATGTAGCACAGACTGTGAACAACCTGGCGACTTTGTACCTCTCTATGGGCCAATACGCCAAGGCGGAGCCGCTGCTTCTTCGGAGCCTGAAGACGCGGGAAGCCAAACTCGGCAAAGACCATCCCGCTGTAGCACAGACTCTGAACAACCTGGGGACTTTGTACCTCTCTATGGGCCAATACGCCAAGGCCAAGCCGCTCCTTCTGCGGAGCCTGAAGATTCACGAGGCCAAGCTAGGCAAGGACCATCCCGAGGTCACCACAAGTCTGGGCAACCTGGCGGCATTGTACAAGGCCATGGGCCAGGACGCCAAGGCCGAGCAGCTCTATCTGCGAAGGCTGAAGATCAAGGAGGCCAAAAAAACCAAGAAAGAAACGAAGAAAGGCCGGAATTAAATATTGTGTCCCCGGAACTCCAAATATTGTGTCCCCGGAACTCCCAAGGTCTGCGACAGGACAGGTAGCCGGGCTCGGCCCGGCCACCGCAGTGGCCGGGCTTTGGGGCGCGGCCGGTGAGGTTTTTACGAAGCACGGGCGGGCAGGGGGCATGGGGTCAGGCATCAAAACACAAAATAAGGACCATCAATCGCCCCCTGGGGGCTCTATCGCCTTGGTGCACCTTTTTCCACGGGCCTGCGCCCGCGGCTAATATGAACGATTTGTGGCGATGAGTCGCAGCCTTCGGGCAATTCGTGACCCGCCACGTGTCTGCATCCGCCGTGGCGGGGCGGATCTTCGACATTCGTGGACATGATTCTGACGTCAACAACGGCCCGTCCTTCGCCCCGGCGCGCCGGGGCTTCCGCCTCCGCCAAGGCTTCCGTCTTCGCCGAGGCTTCGCCGGACAGGTCGGCGGACAAGTCGGAGGGGGACCACCCGTCGTTCTCCCGGAGGGATCCCTGCCTACCCGGCTAGCGCCAGCTAGGCAGGCAGGTCTGCGGCCCTTCGATAAGCCGGCATTGCCTTGACGGGTGGGCCCCGCAAGCGTGTAATAGACCTGGATGGGCCCCCTGGGCCATCCCGGAACAGGAGAGGCAGATGCCCTGGATAGCGCTTGGCCTTGGTGTGGCATGTATCGCCCTGTTCCTCATGTGGCAACGCACAGTGAGGAAGACCAGGAGTATTCAGGCTGACTCGGTGATCGAATCGATACGGGCGGTGGGGGAGCTTACTGTTTTCAGGATCGTGGCTAAGGAGATCGCCACGCAGCACGAGCACATATTTGGGAACTTCGGGAAGAATTACCTGAACTGGCTGTGGTCGGGGAAGAAGGCGGCTTTGGTGTTCCAGTTCGTCATTGATTTCAAGTACAACCTGCGGAGCAAGGACTTTGAAATCATTGAGAAATCGCCCGGCAGCTACTTACTGAAAATGCCCAAGTGCACCCACGATATCAGCCTCAAGGACATGAAGGTGTATGATGAGCAGGGGTCGCAGTTCCTGCCGGAGGTTCTGCCCAAGTTCCTGGGAAGGATTCTCGGCAGCCGCGTGAGCGAGGATGAGAAGAACCAGCTCATCCAGGCTGCCCAGGAGAATGCGATCAAGCTCGCCGAGGGCTATGCCAAGGGAATGAGTGCGGAGTTGGAGAAGTCCGCACGTCAGACGTTGGAGCCCATTGGCCGCGCGTTTGGGGCAGAGCATATGCGATTCGACTTTGGGGGCTCAGACGCGGAGCCCGTGCAGGGGGAGGATTCTGCGGGGGCCCAACAGCCTCTCGAGGCTGGGGCTGAAAAGTAGCCCACCAGGAAGGATGTCAGCCGGACGCCGCACCCGAAACGAGCCACAGACAGGGAAAGGGATGCATTATGAATCGTGATACGTCAGACACCAGCGCAGATGCCCTCAGCCGCCGCAACCTCCTGAAGTCGGCTGCGATAGCAGCAGGCGGGGTCGGACTGGGCGTGATCGTACCGGGCCGGTGGGCCCAGGCCGCCGAGGCCGAGAAATCAGGCCCCTGGCAGGTCCTCTTCGACGGCAAGAAGCTCGACAAGTGGGACTACAAGCCCGCGGCTTGGCAGGTCCAGGACGACGGGAGCGTCTACAGCAAAGGCAAGGGCGGGGACATGTACTCGAAGGAGAAGTTCCAGGACTTCACGTTCGATATCGAGTTCAAGGTATCCAAGGGCTGCAACAGCGGCGTGTTCATCCGCATGGCCAGCCGAAAGGACTGGCTGCACAGCTCGATGGAGATCCAGGTCATGGACTCGTTCGGCCGCAAGAACGTCGGCAAGCACGACTGCGGGGCCGTCTACGACGCATTGGCCCCCAGCGTAAATGCCGCCAAGAAGGCGGGCGAGTGGAACCGGTTCTTCATCACGTGCTTCAAGAACCGCGTGTTCATCTCGCTGAACGCCGTCCAGATCATCGACATGGATCTGAACAAGTGGACGACGGCCCACAAGAACCCGGACGGCTCGAAGAACAAGTTCCGCGATCCGCTGAAGACGCTGACGCACGCGGGTTTCTTCGCCTTGCAGACGCACGGCAAGCCCATCTGGTATCGCAACATGCGGGTCAAGCCGCTGAAGGCACTGGGCAAGTGCCCCAAGTGCGGCAAGGAAGGCCCGGTAGGGTGGTACTGCTGTGCCAAGTGCAACACGGTTTGCGCGCCGGCCGTCACGGTAAAGTGCAAGGAGTGCAAAGAGACCGCCAAGGCCGGCACGTTCTGCGACAAGGGCAACCTGTTCCACCTCCCGGCCGCCGGCGTTGAGTGCGGCGAATGCGGCAACGCGCCGGGCATGGCCTGCGAGATGGATCTGTGCGGGTACGCCTTCTGTAGCGGTGCGTGGTACTGCGACAAGTGCAAGAAGCCCTACCCCTATAAGGCCGCAGGCTGCCCCAAGTGCAAGAAGTAGGGGCGGGAAGGAGCTTCACAACGGATCGGACTTCCGACTTCGCCAAGGCTGGGCGGGAAGGGGGGACAGGGACTGATGGGTAGATGGTTCTACCGGGTTCCGCGAAGTTCTATGACGTCTTGCTCCTGGATTTGTGAAGGAGGTCCTTAAACCACTGTTTCTTGCGCACACTGCTGAGATCAGGGTCCTTCTGGAGCTTCGACCGGGCAGGCAGCCTCCCATGGGCCGCGGCCTTTTCCAGCCACCTTCGACAAGCGGCCTCCTTCCCGGTGGCTGCCGCCCAGCAGCCAAGATTATAGGCGCCGCTTCCGGGAGCTATCGCCTCCGCGCGAAGAAGCTTCTGGTGGGCTCGCTTCAACAAGTTACTGCGAACCTCACCCGATCTCTTCCCGACCTGAATTAGAAGACCACCCCCCCAGTTGTTCAACGCCTCGTGATCAGCTGGGTTGATTGCCAGGGCTGCCTTGAGTTTCTCGTACGCCAGCTTGAACAGTCGGTCGGCTTCCTTCCCCGTCTTTGTCTCTGCCTGATTGGTTAGCGCGGTGCCCCAGTTGCGCAACACCTCGTGGTCATCTGGGTCGATTGCCAGGGTCGCCTTGTATTTCTCATACGCCAGCTTTAACAGCCGGTCGGCTTCCTTCCCCGTCTTTGTCTTTCCCTGTTCGGTTAGCGTGGCGCCCCAGTTGTACAAGACGTCGCGCAGGTCCGGCTTGATCGCCAGGGCCGCTTTGTATTTCTCATACGACTGCTTGAACAGGCGGTCGGCTTCCTTCCCCGTCTTTGTCTTTCCCTGTTCGGTTAGCGTGGCGCCCCAGTTGCTCAACGCCTCATGCTTGTCTGGCTTGATTGCCAGGGTCGCCTTGTATTTCTCATACGCCAGCTTGAACAGCCGGTCGACTTCCTTCCCCGTCTTTGTCTTTCCCTGATGCGACAGCGCACTCCCCCAGTTGTTCAAGGCCTCGTGCAAGTCTGACTTGATCGCCAGGGCCCCCTCGTATTTCTCGCACGCCAGCTTGAACAAACGGTCGGCTTCCTTCCCCATCTTTGTCTTTGCCTGATCCAACAGCGCATTCCCCCAGTTGTTCAAGGCCTCGTACTTGTCTGGTTTGACCCCCAGAGCCGCATTGTATTTCTCATACGCCAGCTTTAACAGCCGGTCGGCTTCCTTCCCCATCTTTGTCTTTGCCTGAGCCGACAGCGCATTGCCCCAGTTGTTCAACGCCTCGTGCTTGTCTGGCTTGATTGCCAGGGCCGCCTTGTATTTCTCATACGCCAGGTTGAACAGACGGACGGCTCCCTTCCCCGTCTTTGTCTTTGCCTGATCCGAAAGCACGCTCCCCCAGTTATTCAACGCCTCGTGCAGGTGGGGCTTGATCGCCAGGGCCGCCTTGTATTTCTCATACGACAGCTTGAACAGACGGTCGGCTTCCTTCCCCGTCTTTGTCTTCGCCTGAGCCGACAGCGCTGCGCCCCAGTTGTTCAGGTTTTGGGCGCGTAGAGTCTTTGGCAGTCCGCGCATCTTCCCAACGCGCTTATAGTCCGTGATTGCGCCTGGGGGATCCCCCGCCCGTTGCTTGGCCGCGCCTCGACCGACAAGGGCCCTAGCTTTCTGATCGGGAGACGCCGCCTTCAGTTTCAGAATCCTTGTGTGTCGCGCGATGCCCGCTTCCTGTCGCCGTTTCGTCAGACCGGAATCATGCGGATCGACCCAACTTGCAAGCAAGTTCCCCCAGTGCGACAAGGCTGTGATCGGCTGGGAAGCCTTCTCCGAACTCAGTATCCTACAGGCTTGGTCGAGCGCAATGAACTCCCGGTCATCCCGAGGTGCATCCAGGTCGTCATCGAGACGCTGCAGTAGCGATTCCCCCAAAATGGGGTCGTGCGGTGTCAGGCGCAGGACATCGGCGATTGCGGATGCCCTGTCTTCCCCGCCACTCCAGTGCCTTTCTTCCCCGCCACTCCAGTGCCTTCTCGAAAGCTCGACCAGTTGCGCAGGATGGTCATTGACCATGGCGGTAAGCTTGTTGGCCAAGACGTCGTACTCAGATGCCAGGTACTCTTCCCGATAGTCTCTGACGAAGACGGACTCCACAAGGGCAACCCGGGGATGGTATGAAAGTGCTGTACCCAAGGGGCCCAGGGCTTTTCCCGCCTTGTTTCTGCGCTGTCTCTTGAGCGCAGTCTCTCCCGAAGGCACAGGGCTCGCGACAAGGAGCGTCGGCTTGGGGCCAATCGTGGGTGGTGCCTGTCCTGAGGTAAGGTTGTCGAATTCGTCGTACGGATTGGCAGACTTCCCCCGGGCCTTTGTCGTGAGCCCAATCATCTTCAGGAAGTTAGCGGTGCCCTGCACATTCTGGGTGTTCAGCCCCGCGAACACGACCAGACGGTCGGCCAAGGGTCCGACACAGAGCCCCCCGATCTCCGTAAGCCCCGTACGACTGTCGACCAGGACATAGTCATAGCTTACCTCCGGACTCCCCGCGGCACCATAGTACTCCGGAATCTCACGATGGATGACTCGGCTCTTGAAGTAGTCCCGCATGACCTTGCTTACGCGAATCAAGTCCCGTCGAGACAACGAATCAAGTCGGAGAGCCTGGAGCCGTTGGAAATAGTCCCTTTCAATGTGGACCAGCAGAAATTCCAGACGTCCTGCATCACCCAGTCGCGGACGCAACGCGGCCAACCCATTCCCCTTCACGGGGGATGCGAACTCGTGCAGGTCGGGTGCAATGGATGGGACCAATTCGATCTCGGCAGATGCGCTGCCTTTGGCCTGTACCAAGTCGCGGGCCCAGGCCACCAAGTCGATAACGTCCCGGGCACTTTGAAAGTCCACCTCGCCTTGAGCCATCAACGAATGGCTGAGGCCCGGTGCTTCCAGATCCATGTCCACGGCCAGGACGTTCTTGCCCTTTCCGGCCAGGGCATAGGCGCAGTTCATCAGGGCCATCGTGCGTCCCACGCCACCCTTGAAGCTGTAAAAGGTGAAGATGTTCGGACGAGAAGCCATACGCTATGCCGCTGTCTCCAGAGCCATGTCTGTCAAGTAGTCGCGTGCCTCCACCTGTGTCGCCGTCTGTGCTGCCTGTACCGCACCTTCGGGCACGCTGAAAGCCAAGGGTTGCCCCTGGGCATCCAGGGCAGTATCTACTGCATCACAAAGGCCCGGGGTGCTCTCAAACTCGGAGCGGAATGCCCTTAGACGCACGCGGCATAAATCCGCCCCGTGGTTGAGGAGTACACGAACCGCTTCCTCAAGCAGGAGCCCTCTGTGGGTAACCTGCTGCAAGGCAGTGTAATAGCATGGCAAGGACGCGATGCCCAGTTCGAGGTTTGTCGCGAGGGCGTTGAAGGAGAGCACTCGATAGCGATCGCTGGTAAGCCGGTTTTTCCACATGTTGGTCTGGGGTAAAGTCGCGGGCTGATAGGAAGCAGCAGCTTCGAGCCAGTGGATGTCCAGGTTCGCCTCCACAATTCCCGAGTCAAATTCGCTGGTGGCGGCAATGCTCTCCAGAAAGCGTCTGCAAGACGCGGGCGATATGGTCGCGACCAGCCTCAAGAGATCCGCATGCCACTCCTCTGGGACCGATTCCCACGCTTCTCGCAGTAGGTCGCAGCATGCGGTCCCCAGGCAAGTCCTCACGTTGCCCGACGGAGCAGCCCGAAACCACAAGTCAGTGAAGAGCTGCCATGGCTGCTCCAGCCCATCTCGGTCCAGCGGAACGTAGGGATCGACATCTGATAACCTAGCGCGAACCCACGTCCACATGTTCTGATGAGTAGCCGAAGACTCCAGAGCGTCCAAGTCTACACGGCGTCTTCTGTCCAGGCGCACAACGAGTCTTCCGTCCCGTCGGCCAGCGAGCCGCCGTCTTGGTGCCGTCCCAATATTGCGTGTGCCCCGTTTTGTCCTCGTTTTTCCCATAGATCACTCAATCGTCTTTATCTGATTGCCCTCTAAAGTATATCGAGTCCAGTATATCCGGTTCCAGCACGATGGCTGCGGAAAACAAGTGTCTTGGCGTCAGGGGGGCAGCATACGCATGTCGTTGCTGCCCTGCAAGCGCCCCATGGTCTGAGGCTCCTCCACGGCCTCGGGCTGGGGGGCTTCGGTTCCATGGTGGGGATGCGTCCGCCCGTGGTTGGCGTCAACGTCGGCGGAGTAGAAGTACCGAAACCAGCCCGCGTCCGCAAAAGTCGGAAACCTGAGGACATCAGCTCCCCCTCTGAGGTACTTGAACTCTACAAAGCATTCCTGTAGTGGTTGCCAGAGGGCCAAAGCTGAGTGCATGCGTGTGGCACTGTCACGGGGAGAAGGAGTGCTCCCATCAAAGGTCACAAACATGCTGCCTTGGGCCCCCGTCAACCATATTTCGGGCAGGTTCAATTCACCCCAGAGATGGTTCTTGACGAAGTCCAGCACGCCCTGCCAGGAGGATGTGGGCTTGCCTGCTCGGGCATCGGCGATACGTTTGCCCAGGGCTTGGGCCAAATCATGCTGGTGAGATTTATTCAGATCCTTCTCCATTTCGGTGAATATGCCTGAATGGGCATAATATCGATAGATCGTACTCGGGGATGTGTTGATTTCGGGCGCTTTCAGGGCGAACTTGGTCTGGAGCAAACCCTCGTACGCGAGAACAAATTTCTCCGGTTCACTTGGCCAGGACTCTGCGCAAAGTGCTTCGATCACATCTTGCATGGGTGCTGGGTCGGGGTCGTCAGGGGCTTCGGACAGATGGTTCTCCGTGCGGATCATGCGAACGACTTCCTCACCGGCGCGGTTTGGATCATCGGCCGGGTAGAGGCCGGCCATCGTGGCCATCAAGCTTTCCCAGGGAACAACCATATCGGCACTGAGGGCATCCCTGACGTTTGTGTATAGTGGCGAATCCGGCATCACCGAATCTCCCTGGGTTCAATATGCCCGGTACATCGAGCGAGAGTATGGTGTCTAGAGGGCCTCACGTCAACAAGGAAGAACAAGTTGATAACATAAAGTGCTGTGTGTGAGGTCCGGGGAGAAGAGGGGACCCCAATAAGCCCCGAAGTCAATTCGGGACTTCCGTCCTCCCGATGTACCCCGAAGTCAATTCGGGACTCCAGCATCGGGATCGGGACTCCAGCACCGGGATTCCTGCCCCCAGTAGGCGTGGACCTCCGGAACCCCCGCGACCCAAAGGGCCGCCGCTAAACCCGCCTTCGGCCGCAAGGCTACGGCGTGGCAAGCACCCTATTTCCTACTTGTCCTGAGCTGCGTCGAAGGAACCTCTCACCTCTGGTGCCGGGTACCTAATCCAGAAAGAGACTCGCGTTCACAGCGAAGCGCTCCGCAAGCTTGCGAATGTGGGCCTTGCTCAGGTTCCGCTTACCGTTGAGTATCTTCCAGCCAAGCTGCCGAGAACCGAGCAGCCGCCCCAGGTCAGACGCGCCCATGCCATTCTCCTTTAGCAAGAACTTGAGCATTTCGATAGGGCTGTGCTTCGAATACTCACTAGCGTAACGCCGCTTCTCGTAAGCCTCGACCATGGTCGCCCAAGCATCCAGATAGTCCATCTGGTCGCGAGTAAGATGGCTGCGTCCGGCCAATAAATCGACGATATCTTGTGCGCGGTTAAGCTCAGCGTCCGAGTGGATAGGGCGCACAGGATAGGCGTCACTCAACTTGGTATACACCTTTGGCATTATGCTCTGAGCGTCAAACGGAATAGTAGCTGCGTGGGTCATAATCTCTCCTTCCACTTCTCCGTGCTGTATTCATTGTGGGTCAAGGCAAATCGAACGTTGACCCATTTTAGTTGGTACTGAATCTCGGTTACTATCCTGTCATTCCCAGCATTAAAAACGGTTACTGTCGTAGCTCCAACTTTAAAGCCATCGGCATGACCAAAGGTCTTTTTGACATCCTGCAAGCTCGTCCATTCGGCCTTTTCTACAAGTGCCTGCCATCGCTGGAGAGCCTTCTTGGCTCGCCCGTGCTTCTTCCAAAAATTCGCTAAGCGCGATGTTCCTGCTATCTTCACCTGAGTACATTTTAGACTCATATCGGCAGAAAAGCAAGTGGAATTGAATTTTTTTTCTCTGGCCATGTGGCCGATGCGAATGAGTTCCGGTGCGAATACAGGCGCACCTTGCTATCTGTATAAAGTGTCAATTCTAGAAGTAGTTTGGGCCAAAATCCCGTTTTTCGTCGTATTTTTTCACCGCGGAGACCGTCGAGATAAGAAGGATTGACTCAAAGTAATGACCAGGAACACCTCAGCGATCTCTGCGTTCTCCCCCAGGGACAAGTCTGCGATTATAACGGATCGCGGCCGGCATGTCGCCAAGATCGCCTTGGGGCTGTAAACTAGTCCGCCAGAGATGGGAGATCGAACGGAAAATGCCGGCTTGGACGTGCAGGGATCGGATCACATGCTGAGTGGTGACGCGGGGAGGAATCTCGGTCCGACGTTGCTGCTGGTGTGCGTGGCGGCCGTGTGGGGCTGGACGTTCAAGGTCGTGCAGGACGCCATAGTCGCTTACGGCGTGCTGTCGTTTCTGGCTATCCGGTTCGCCATCGCCGCGGTCGCCCTGTCGCCCCTGTCGGCCCGCCGGATGAAGAGGGGCACTTTGCTCGCGGGCGTGGGGATCGGGCTGGTGCTCGCCGTCGGGTATGTCTTCCAGACCGTCGGGCTGAAGTACACCAGGCCCACGAACTCGGGGTTGGTGACGGGCCTGTTCATCGTCTTCGTGCCCTTCTTCGACCTGTCCCTGTTCGGCGTCCGCCTGCGGAGGTTCCTCTGGTTTGCGGTGGGCGCGAGCCTGGTGGGCATGGTGCTGATGTCGGTGGAGAGTTCGGGCGATCTTCGCACGGGTGACATGCTGACGGTGGTTGCGGCGGCGGCTTTCGGCCTGCACATCTCGCTGCTGGGCCGCTACTCACGGGGGCACGATTCGGGGGCGTTGGCGATGGCGCAGATGCTGACGGTGGCGGTGGCGGCGGGTGTAGCCTGGCCGTTCTTCGAGCAGGTGCGGCTGCCGCCCGCCGAGGTGTGGTGGGCGCTGGCCGTCACGGGTGTGCTGGCATCGGCGGTGGCGTTTTACGTTCAGACGTACGTCCAGCGTCGCCTGTCGGCCC
>SDBS01007260.1_pt1 | contig 10769 bp, 8 predicted proteins | sample 2277091 | NCBI WGS metagenome assembly SDBS01 (sample SAMN10404972, study PRJNA504765) | marine sediment metagenome | isolation source: marine sediment core GS10_PC15, 163 cmbsf | place: Arctic Ocean: Southern Knipovich Ridge | collected 2010 | reverse complement strand
ATCTACAGAAGCTATCTTAAAAGAATTTGATGAGCTACGTGTAGGAGGTGTGTTTGCAGTTGAAGATCTTGCTCGTGCCTCAGAAGCATTTTTTAATGCAGAAAAGTCTCTTGCAGATTTGCGAAGAAGTGGTGGTGGCACAGAAGAGATTGCTCAGGCAGAGGCAGATTTTGATCGTGTAAGAGAGCGTCTTCAAACTATTGCTAATTCTGGAGCAGATGCTTTTGAACGTCTTGAATTTACTCAGTCTGCTATAAATCAAATTGTTCGTCAAGAGGAACAGAGAACAGCCGAGATTAGAAAGATCGCACTTGAAAGAGCACAAGAAGCAGCTAAGAGAGTTGCGGAAGCAGAGAAGAATCTTGTTACAGAGCGTAATAAAATTCCTGCTTTAAATGCTCGTGTGATTGCTGCTAACAAGACATTATCTCAAGCTCAAGACAGAGTTGGTGATGCAACACGTTCTTTGGTTGCAGCTAACCAGGAGCTTGCGGATGAGCAGTTTAAGCTTGCATTCAATATTGGACTTGCTGAGATTAAGGCAAGAACAGCTGGTGGATCTTTAAGTACTACTGCTGATAAAATTGATGCTTTGGCTACAGCTTTTAGGACTGCTGCAAACGAAGCTAATGCTTCTACGGATACTATTCTTGAAGCACGTAGACGTTTATTGCAACAAGAGCTTAGTTTAATAGAGAGTCAATTACAATCAGTTCAAAGCTTAGCTCTTAAAGCTGCTACTGCAGACGCCAATGAACTTGCAAGATTGCAACAAGCTGGTGCTGCAGCTGCTTCTATTACAGCTGGAACTGCTGAAGTTGCAGATTTCCCGCCTGAAATTATTCAAAGCTTAGGAGAACTTACTGATTTCTTTCCAGGTCTTGAGCGTTCTATTCTTGAATTTGGAGCACAACGTCTTGGTATTGATCCAAGTGTATTCCAGTCATTCGAAGATAGACTTGTTGAAGCTAATGTTGCTATTGCAGAAACTGGTCAGTCGCAAGTTGATGCTGCACAGGCTGGTGTTCGTGCTGCTCAGTTGCAACTTGAGGAAACAAGACAACAAAGAGATATTGCACAACAGTCATTGGATGTAGCCATTTCTCAAAGAGATGCAGGACTACAAGCTGTTGCGCAGGCAGGAGCAAATCTTGCAGTAAACCGTGCTGGATTTGCTCAAATAACTCAGCAGACAGCAAAGAGCTTAAATGAATTTAGAGCTGGTCGTGTAGTTTCAGAACAAGCAAGAGCTGCTATTGATCTTTTAAAGAGAGCACAGGAAGCTGCATTAGGAGAAATTCAGGCTCAGAAACTTATTGCTCAAGAAGCTCTTGGTATTACTAAAGAACAAACTGTTGCTATAAATGAAACAAGAATTGAACAAACTGCAACCAAGGATAAGGTAGCAGAAGGTGTTCAGAAGCAGGAAGAGACAAATACAATTTTGACTACTGGCTTTGGAGCACTTGAAGATGCTTTTAGAGCTTCACAACAGGGCCAAGGCATTGTAGGAAGTCTTCTTGCCGGAGTTGAAAGTTTTATAAACAATTTGGCTGGTGGTAATCTTAGCGGAAATGAAATTGCTGGGCTTATGAGTGCAGCAAAAAGAGAAAAGGCTGCTATGCCTACTGGTTCTCGTCTTATGCTTGCTAACACTTCTGAGACAGTTATTCCTCGTAAGACTGTTAAGAGAATTAGACGAGCAGCTGGTGGCAATATTCCTAATGCTCAGGGTGGTAACTTGAATGGTGACATAGAATCTGCTGTTGCAAGTTTGGCTAATGAGACAAGTAGTTTGCGTCAATCAATTGGGGATTTGGCTCGTAGCGTTAGCGCTCAAGGTCCAATACAAGTTAACTTGGATAGCAACAGAACATTAACAGTTAATGGCCTTTCTGAGCTTCCTCAAGCTATAGAGTCTGCGATAGTTCAGCGTCTTGGAGATACACCATCTCAGGCAGAAGTTACTGCTATACGTCAATCTGTTGTTGATGTATTGGCAAGATTAAGAGAGAATGGATTAGAAGACTTTGCTGGTCTTGGAGTATAATTATGCCTATTCCTCAGTTAAAAACAAGAATGTTTTATGGAGCATACGAGTTTGCCCCGGTTCCACTATTAACGTGGACAACCGAATTGGTTAAATCGTCTCAGGGAGACTCGTTGTCATTAAACAATACTTTAAATTTAGATGGTTCTCTTTTAGAACTTGGAGGAGAGAGTGGAAACTTTCCAGGTCTTTTATTGCAACGTCAGGCTCTTGTAGATGGCGTTACTCAGTCTGGACAAGAATTCAGAATACAACATGAAGGACTTGATGTAGTTTCTGGTATTTATCCTCAACTTGACACTGTAGATTTTGAACAAGCAGGCATTGATGCTGGTACATGGACAACTGAAATTCCATACACTCTTGTTTTTAATTATAGCGAAGCAGTAGAAGGCAATACTCCTATTGAAAACTTTAGTGAATCATGGGAGTTTGAGGAAAATGAAGATAGAGTAAGTTTTAGAGCTACTCATAATATAAGTGCAGTGGGACAGAATACTGCTGTATCAGGAGGTAATAACTCTGTAGAAAATGCTCGTGCATTTGTGTTAGCAAGAACTGGTTATGGCAACGTTCCGCTTAATCATCCTGCTTTTGTTGAAGGTTCTGGAGCTTTACTTCCATATGAGGAGCTTAGAACAGAAGCAGTAGATGTTGAACAAGGAAGTGTAAACATTGTAGAAGCTTTTACTCTTTCTTCTGGAAACTTTGTTCATACACAAAATGGATCTTTTTCAACTGACGATAACGGAATTACTACAGTTCAAATTGATGGTAATATTCGTGGTCTTGGTCGTAGAGAAATTTGTTTTACAAATGCCCTTGCAGCATATGATACTAATATTGAACCATTTTTATCTGCAGAAGCTTTGGAAATGTACGATAGGTTTGCTGGTAGTGGTACGCTTGCAGCTAATAATCCTAAGTCAAACAGTATAACTCAAGCTGAGTTTAATGGAACAATAGGTTATAGTCGTTCATATGATGATGATCCTGCTTCTGACTTACCATCAGATATTGAAAGCCTTAGTATTTCTGTTGCTATAGATGAGCCGGTTCAGCTATTTGCTACTATCGCTATACCAGAAAGAAGTGTTGGACCAGTAGTACAGGATATTCAGACAACAACTCCTGGCACATATACGTTAACTGGAACTACACAAGGAAAGATTGGAGTTTCAATCGCTACAGTTAAGGCGTTTGCTATAGATCAAATTAATGCTAACTTGCCAACTGTGGCTGCGCTTAGCGCACAAACTCTTGTATTAACTCGTAAAGTAATTACTACTGATACACTTAATAGAACAGTAGCATTCAATCTTGTTTGGCAATGGACAAGCGCACAGGCTGCGGCTGATGGTCCTCAGGTTATTAACTGTTAAGGATAGATGTTATGAAAAAATATACATATGTTAGCGATCCAAAAAATATATTCGGAATTAAACGTTTAGAAGATGATACTGGAACATATATGGTACAGAGCATAAATATGAAAGTAGATGTAGATTCTATGCCAACATTAACAGTTGAAGCAAAAAAGTTGGACGATAATGGCAGTCCCACAAAAGAAAAAACTTTTGTATTTAAAGACTTTGATTTTGAAGTTGGATTTCAAATAGAGGAATAATGAAAAACTGTTTAATTTGTGGGAAAGATATTTCTAAGACAAGAAAACAAAAATATTGTTCTAAAGAATGTAAAGAAGAAAGAGACCAAACTGTAAGAAGAGGTCCAAAACAAAAATTTGTTTGTCAAGTAGATGGTTGTGACAACGTATATTATACAAGACGAAATTCACAAAGATTTTGTTCTGAAAAATGCAATAAAAGACATGCGCAAAGAATTAAGAGAAACAGGCTTAAACAAGAGTTGTTATCAATATATGGAGACAAGTGTGCTTGTTGTAACGAATACAGAACTGAGTTTTTAACTCTTGAACACAAAAAGGGTAATGGTGCAGAGCACCGAAAAAAGTCTTCTAACGTATGGATTGATGCAATAGATGCTAAAGATATTGAAGAATATGAAATACTTTGCATGAATTGCAACTGGTCTAAAGGAAAATTTGGATATTGTCCGCATGAATTAGAGGACGAGGAGGTTTAAATTGGCAATAGCACCAACTATAAAATTTGCAGTATCTGCAGTATCTGGAAATGATCCTTCTGGTGTAAGACACCTGGATTTAGGAGATCCGTCTGGCTTCAGTTTCATTAATAATCCAAGTACTGTTCCGGGAGCTTCATTAGATTTCGGTAATATAAATGTTACTGCAGGAAAACAAACTACACAAACTTTTGCCGTTACAGCACGTATTGATAAATTCAATGATATGACAGAAGCTGTATTTAATATGCGCTTCTGGCTTCCAGATCTTCAAGACTTTGGTGTTGGAACATTTAAGTTTAACGGCTTTGCATCTGGTACATGGATTCCAGACATAAGTCTGGTTGAAGCTTCGGGTAAATTTGTACCAACGAGTTTGCCAAGTGGACAAAATATGTTCCGTAATGCAGATCCTAACCAGATATTTGATCGCAATGACGTGTTTCAGAAAGAGCTTACTGGTAGTGGTATAGTAGATGATCAAGTAACTATGTATGAATTTTTAAGTGTTACCGTAGATACTAATGCTGGAGTTAAAAACTACGGTGGTGACGGTGGTGGCTTCACATACAGAATGACATTTGATTTTAGGTAAAAGCATGTCAAGATACGCAATACTACAAGGCGCAGGAAATTTGCTAAGACCAGGAGGTGGTCAAAATACTCCTGAAGCTTGGCGTAAATGGCCACATCTTATGGTTCAACACCCAAGTGGACACTTAGCTATTCTGCCTGCATTTTCTGGGGCTTCTGCTAAGATTGGTCACGGACCTGGAGATGCACGTACATATCATATATATCAAATGATGATGTGTCATCAACCTTTTGCTTGGGTTAACAATAAGCTTTTACACTCTTGGAGATCAGACTTAAATAGTGTTTCGACTTTTCAAAACTTTCTTTGGCATCCTTATGTGCAAGACTTTGCATTTGGAAATGGCGATGGAACTAATTTTGATGTAAACAATTCTTATGATTTCCATCAAATTTTTGACGGTGCTCATCATCAAGATTTTTACAGTATTGGCGCAGGAAGCATTGGAGGATTTTGTGCATTAAGAACTCCGGATAGTGCTTATTATTGTGTTCAAACAGGATCTGATTCTCCTGATTATGTTTATGGCAACTCAAAACTTGGAGATCCTTTTTTGGTTGACGTTTCACCTGATCATTATTTTCCAGATCTTGGAGGTTTTGGTAATCCTGGTGATGCTAACGACGAGGGACATTTTAGATTTCCTTCTGAAAATGATATTAATGCAGTTCAAGGACGAGTATCTTATCGTACAAATGATACAAGTGATCCAAATGATGAAACGCAAACTCCATGTGATATGGTAGAACACGAAGGATCTTATTACTTCTGTACTCAAACAAATGTATGGTGTACAAGAATAGGTCTTAAGGGTTCATTTATTTATTCTGATTTCTTTGATGTGCAACAAGATCAGTTTGGAGATGCTATTTTTGGCCTCGCCAATTTAAGTACAAGTCTTGGAGAAGAAGCTAAATTTAATGGTCCACAGGCTCGTGTATTTGCTAAGCATAGAGGTGAACTATATATGCTTCAGGCAGATGGTAAACTTTTGGTTGTAAAGCCCGGAGGATTACTTCTTAGAAAAGATCTTAAAAAATCTCCAGAATTAAAAAGCACATATGCGTCCGGAATAGATGGTGGGTCTATGCAGAAAACACCATTAGTGGCTTCTACTCAATTTTCCAGTCCCCGTGTTGCTCGTCCATTTTTAGTTTCTTTTAATGATCAGTTACACGCTTTTCTTAATTATGATATTACAAGTAGTGTACTTGAAACACAAACTGGCCTACCTGTAGCAAAGGGTAACGCACGTGGACTTTGTTGGTTTACATCTCATGACTCTGTTAATTGGGCAGACAGAACAGATAGGCTTGCTCCTTTAGCTTCTGGCATTATAACTCCTTCTGGAAATATTCAGTTACAAGCAACTTGGAGATTAGAAACTGCTCCATATATTCATAGCTCGTATCAAAACGTGCCTTATCCTTCTGGTTATGGACCAAGAGCTTCATTTCCTCTTGAGGATTTTAACCTTTTTGGAGTTGCACCAATTGATCGTGGTGATGACGAAGGTTCTGTTAGAAAGCCAAGTGGATATAGACAAGCTACAGGAGATCTTATAGAAGTAAGTGTCTTTAATGATAAGTCCGATCGTTTACCAATATGGAATTCTGGTCTTATGGTAGATGAGCCTGGAACTCCGGTTGAATCTTTGAATGTACTGTTTGGACAAGGAATAGTAAGTGGCTTCATATATCCTACTATTGTTGATTATCCTTCTGGCTTCGCATTCATTGAGCCTTCACAGATTGATGGTCTCACTAAGCCTACGAACCTGCTTGCAGAGTCCGGAGGTGGTGTGTGGGGTCCATTTGGGCAAGGACAACGTGGATGGGATTACACTGGTGTATCACAGAAGCATACAGCGGGATACGTTGACGAATTAGATGAACAAAGTAATAATCATAGACTGCGTTTATGCTTCTCAGATAATCCTTTTGATACCACTACGGCTATAGAAAAGCAAGTAGCTTCTCATTTTTGGGAGCTTGACAAAGCTTCTGGTTGGCATCAAAGAAATTATGTACATTGGGGAGGAGCATGTATTGGATATAAGCCAGTAGAAATATATGACCCAGAAGTTATAATTGCATCTGGTTCATTTGATGATCCTAATCCATTTGTTGATGTGGGAAATAGACACGTAAGAGTAAACTTTAAAGTAATAGATTTTGGTTTCTGGGATAAGGTTAATATGAAGCTGGAATACACAGTGGATGATGGTACAAATTGGAATGCGTGTTCTGTTAGCGGTTCTCTTGGACCATTAAGTACAGGAACTAAAGAAACTGACCCAAGTGGAGTTGGAGCAGATTCAGCTTCTCAACATACTGTCTATTGGAGATGGCAGGATGATTTGGGACCAACAACTTTTTATCCTTTTACAAGGTTGCGTATGAGAGCAGAGGTTAAGTAACATTATGAAACCAAGTATATTAGTGGGCTGGGGAGGAGCCCTACATTTTGTTGCAAGTCCTAATGGACAAAGAAGTGAAGGTGCAACTATGTCAAATGGTCCTGTTGCAGTAAACGATGTTATTAATGAATGGAATGTTGGAGGCGCAGGATCATTTAGTGATTATTATAATGGCTGTTTTGGTGGACCTATGGCTATGCTTCCAGGAGGTCTGAGTAATCATAAGCCGGGAGCTTTTTATTTTGGAGACTTCTATTACTTTCAGCACAATGTAGAACAACTTGGTGGTTCAGTATTTTTATTGCGTTATGATGGATCTGGTATTTTTCAGAATGGTAGAAATGGAGCTATTTATGCAAACAAGTCACATAGTGGTCGTGGAGTAAAACTATTATCACCAAGCGGAAATAGTCCTATTCATACAAAGGCTTTATGTGCTATTGTTCATAATGATATTCTTTTTTATGTTGGAGCTATTCCTGTTCATGATCAACCTGGAAATGCTGTAAATAGTTGGAGTGCATTAGAAGATTGGAATCAAATTGATAAGAATCTTCCCACTACAGGAGCTGATGGAGGAACATCATTGCCGAGACGTAGAGCTTATGGAGCATTTACTATTCATAAAAAAACAAGAAATGGTAAAGACTTTAGAGATGCAGCTGGAAATTTAGCAATTAAATATAACAGATTTACTCCTGCTGGTCTTGCTCCTGACTATGAATGTTTGCACGCATGTGACGCTATCAGTCTTGGTGATGACATAATTTATGCAAATAATTGTGATATTATGAGATTTCCAGGAGGTAGTGGCATAGCAACATTTGTAGAAAGAAATAATATAGAAATAAGTTCAAAGTGTTTTGAGATATATCCTTCCGGTGGATTTTTGGATAGTTCTCCTATTGGAGAATCTCAGCTTATGATACTTTCTGGTTCTGGAACTATAAAAAAAATTAATTTACCTGGCGACGGTGATCATAATCCATCTGAATCGCTCAACTTTGGAAACGGAACAGATTCTGCTTCGGGCGTGCCATTTGGTACACGTTCACTTATAGATCTTGGACAATTTGTATCAGATTTTAATGGACCAAAAGTTCGTACTGGAGGATTTAGAGGACGTTTGGCTTCTACATTTCAAGAGCCTTCACGTTCATGTCTTTTAAGAAAGTTTGACAATAAACTGCATGCTTTCTTTATAAGTTCTACTTCTGGATATTATCACTTTGTTTGTGATGGAGACCCTCGTGGAAAGAATAACTGGCAAGATAGAACAGCATTTGTTCCTGATGAAATCAAGCTTTTTGATGGTGATTTGTTTGGATATACAGATGATCACTTTGGAACGTTAAATGTTTCTCATGTAGCTAAAGCAAACGTTGGCGTTTTTGGTATGATAGGAGGGGATAGAGGAGCTGGAGGCTGGTCAGTTTATAGTCTTGATACAAGTTTGGCGTGGAAGAAGGTTGCACGTGGCGCAGGATCTGCTCCACCATGTGGTTTAATTCCTTATGATCCAACTTCTGTATCTGTTCAGGTTGCGTCTGGTGGTGTAGTTGCAACTAACCCACAAATTATACCAAGTACTGACTATGCTCTATTGACATATCAATTAATCGTTGGTAGAGCACCAAATCGTTTAACAGATATAGATATAGATTTTTCTATTGACGATGGAATAACTTGGAATACAGCAACACAGTTTAAAGATTATGTAACAGGTCTGCCTTTGGGAGAAGGTAAAATAAGTTTAACAGCGAGTCCTCCAGGAACTGAACATGAGTTTTATTGGGCACACGTAACTGACGTTGGATTTAATGTACAAAATAGGGCAAGGTTAAGAATAAGGCCTAAGTTAAAATAATGGCTAAACCAACAAGAGCAGGAAATTGGGTAGCTACTCTACCCTTTGCTTTAAACAATGCTGGCTTAAATACAAATGAAAATATTACTGGCTCTTTTACTCTGCCTTTTAATGAAACCGTGCCGGTGCTCGCTGAATTCAATAGTGTTGCAGCTGATCCTTCTGGGTCGAGACATACAGTAGAACATCCAAGTTTTGTTAAAATTTTGGCAAGTGGAGTTGGAGTAGCTTCATTAGCTTTTCAATCTTTTGATTTACAGTCTACTGATATATCTATAGGTTCTGGTGTATCACAAACTAAGCTTATGCTCTTCCGTATTTCTAAGTTTATAAGTCCTGGAGTACAACGTGTGCATAAAATGAGGGTGTGGGCATTTGATACTACTGATTTTCTTGAGCCACAAACTCATAAAGTTTTATTTAAAGTAAGTACGCCTTACACATCTGGATTCATGTTTAAAGCAGAAGATTTGGGAGATACAAGCTTTCATCTTCCAACTTCTTTGCCAGAAAATCAAAATTTATTCAGAACAGGAAGAACAGATTTAGCCAATAATTTTGGTGCTGGATTTACTAATATTGTTGGATCTGGTGACATGGATGTTTCTCAGTGGATGTATATAGCATTGGCAGCTTCTGGAACTATGCCTTTTGGAGAATATGGAAACACAAAGGATGGTCCAGAAGGATTTAAAATTAGAGTCACATATGACGTAGACAACTTAGCACAGATATTTGGTGATTAAAAATGTCGCATAGTTTACCTTCAGGAACAGCCTCAGGATTTTTTGAAACAGAAGTAATTGGACACCTGAGACCTACCGCACAAATTATTCAATGGAATATAGCTGCTCCAAATCCAAGTGGTTCTCGTCACATAGAGAGTGGTGCATACAAAAAGACTGCTCATATTGATAATAGAGGTGGGTTCACAGCTCAAATGGAATCTGGTTCTGCTATAGGATTTGGCGATTTACAAGTTCCTGGCAATGGCAGTGGATTTACTTCTGACACAGTTGCTCTTACGTTCAGCATGGGTGAGCTTAATAAAAATGTAAATAGTAGCTTTGATAGATTATTTAATGATGGATCCGGTACAGGCAACGATAACCTGACAGCTTTCAACTTCCGTATGTGGATTGGTAATCTTGATGCTTTTGATGTGCTTGCATTTTCTGGAGTTAACAGAGATGAAGTAAAAATTAATCCTATTTTCCATTTTCAACAGTCTGCTGAATGGCGTCAATCTTATAACTTGCCAATCAATCAAGCTGTTTCTGGTGTGGAAATTATGCCTTCAAGTATGCCTGATTGCCCAAACATATCTTCACGTGAAAGCGACATATCAATTTCGGGAGCTTACAAAGATAGAGAATTTACAAACTTTATTTATATAAAGGGAGAATTTCCTGAGTTAGCATCTGGAGTATTCTATAAGCTTGGAAAATATGGTGGTCTTGGTCTTGATACATTTACTCTTAAATTTTCTTATGATTACACAGCTCTTGACGCAAACATAATTGATCCTACTGATCTAAAAGATTTTCCAGTGTCTTAAATTACTGGTGTAGCATAATCAATTGTGTTGAATACAGTATAAGGATATGAATATGAAATATAAAATAGTAATAGAAATAACCTCTGAAGGTCAGAAAAGAATGAGGACAGATGTTACTTCTAAAATTAAAAATGAAAAAAGAACTTATAGTATAGATAAGCCAAAAGGTGAATG
>SDBS01007258.1_pt1 | contig 10771 bp, 9 predicted proteins | sample 2277091 | NCBI WGS metagenome assembly SDBS01 (sample SAMN10404972, study PRJNA504765) | marine sediment metagenome | isolation source: marine sediment core GS10_PC15, 163 cmbsf | place: Arctic Ocean: Southern Knipovich Ridge | collected 2010 | reverse complement strand
TTTCACATCTTCCCTAAATGAGCTTTTTTCAGTTTTTGAAGGGTCTTTTTTCATTATTTCATATTTTTCAGTTTCTTTAAGAGTTAAGAGAATAATTATACTCAGTGCAATCCCCATAATTGAGGGTATAATGAATAATATCCTCCAGTTTGAACTTGTATCTGTTATAAAAATAAATCGCATGATAATTGCAAAAATTGATGCTCCTAAACCTGCAAATTGAATAATTGAATAATTGACAGCTCGCTTTTCTTTTTTAGATTCTTCTTGTGCATAAATTACGAATATATCTGAACTGAAAAAGAAGCAAAGAAACATTGTAAAAATTATGTATTGAACGTAATTAGTAGATAGCATTACCAATATACTCATAAATCCCATACCAAATGCGGTTAGAGCTAAGATTTTCTTACGACCTATTTTATCTGAGAGATATTGAGCTATAAAGATGAAATAGAAACCCAATGTTGTAATACTTCCCCCTAAGGCCATGATGGCGTTCTGTTCATTTTCAGAATAGTTGCCTAAAAATTCGGCTGCAATGCTAGATAAAATTAAACTTTGAGTTACGGTAGTAATTGAATCGAGCATATTTACTAGCATTAAAATAATCATTAAATAAATGAAATAACCTTTTGTTCGGGTAATATCACCATTTTGATTTTCTGACATAATATTTTTGATTATTTTATCGAATATTAAAACCTTTTTAATAAATAAATTTAATAAATAAAAGGCTTGTAGAATTGAATACTCTAACTGTACTTATTAAGAGAAGGAAATTATAAATTGATTAGCTGAAGTAATTGTTCAAATGAAATTATAGATTTTAACATTAATTGCTATTATAAAAAACGAGAACATGTATCATCCAATTTTGGTAAAATTTTATCTCTATCTTTCCAAACGATCCAAGTGTTTCCAGATTTTTCAAAATGAAATCCACAATACTCTTCTTCCTTTAGTTTTTTTAATGTTTTTTTAACGAAACTCCAAGAAAATCCGGTATTATCAACGACCTCAGCTATAGCAACAGGATGGTTTGTTTCCAGATTTTGATTGAAAAAATTAATTATTTTTTCAAATCCTGTTTTTGGTGCTATTTTGGGAGATTCAGAAGAAATTTTTAATTTCACCTTATCTATTAATTCCAGAATGTAAAATACTATTAAATAACATTAGTTATTGATATTACAAAAAAATAATATTACGCATGCCATATAAATCTGTTATTTGAAGTATTATAAAGAAGTTTTATAAAGTAATTTATTTTTGAACTATAATAATAGGAAACTCTTTATTTCTAAAAGGTTTATTTTTTCATTTTAAGAAATCCACCTGTTTTCATTAATTCACATGGTTTAAAGTATTCTTTTCCAGATAGCTGAGTGAAATCTTCCAGAAGTTGACACCATTTCTTATAATTTCTTTTTCCGGCTCCGAAAGGACCTGGTACATCCATACCTGCTAACATGGTATCATCAATTGTTTTATAACCTGAAACTATTCCTTCTTCAAGAAGCCTGCATCCCTCATTTAATTGAATTGCGAAATATGTATCCATATTAAAAAGATTTGCCTTATTGTTTGATTTACTTTTAAGGCGCCCGTCTTTTGTCCATTCAAGAATTCCTTTTCCCGTTGGTCTTCCTAAATTACCTTCTTTAACTAATCGAGTAAGCACTCTTCCGGGAGCAAGATCAGGAGAGATTTCTTGCCCAAAATATGCTCTGGTATTATAGACTGTTTCTAAACCTAAATAATCCATTTGTGCAAAAGGGCCAAATTTAGCAAAAGATGCTTTATCTGCATCGACATCTTCGAAAGGTATTCCATGATCCTCTGCGTAATCAAGAAGCCAAACTGGATAAGCGGAGCCAGTAACAATGAGTCTGTTCACAATAAATCCAGGACTTTCTTTAAGAATTGGAAGAAATCTTTCACCTTTTACAGCAGGGAATCTTTTTCCTACCGCAACGGTAATGGCAGCAGTCTCGTCAGATGTATTTTCCCCTTTAATTACTTCAATAAGTCTTAGAAGAGGTATTGGAATAAAGTGATGCATGCCAATAACCTTCTCATCTCTTCCCGATAAAGAGGCTATTTTAGTGATACTCATAGTTGAGGAATTAGTTGCTAAGATCGTTTCCTTGGGGGCTAATTCTCCTAATTTTTGAAATAGGGATTGTTTAAGCTCCATTCTTTCTGGTATTGCTTCGATAATAAAATCAGCTGATTCTACCGCCTTTTTTAAATCGAGTTCCTTTATAAGCCTATTCATTAGTAAATCAGGCGTAAATTCTGGGTTTAAATGACCTCTTGATTCAAGCTTATTTAATCCTTTCTTAATATAATCAACAGCATCTTCAAGTGTAGCTTGATCAATATCATTAAGAACGATTTTATTAAATCCCCCCATGAGTGCTACTTGAGCAATTTCTCTTCCCATAGTACCAGCACCCACAACTGCTAACGTTCTAATATTACCAATATCCATTATAATAATCTATCAAATTACATTAATTATAAATTATTGTTAAAAGTGAAATGAAATGGTTACCTCTGAAAATTAAGGGAGAAAAAAACTTTCTAAATTAAACTAAAAACATACCAAGACAGAAGCATAGTTCCAATTCCTAAGAAGATTGAGATAGGCAACCCAGGTAATATTTTATTTCGTTTTAATCCTTGTATTGTTATCCCCGTCCCAATAATTATCGCAATTGCAGTTAAGATCATAATTATAATATTGCCCGTTAATATAAGTGCGCTTGATGATAACATACTATAAAATACTAAATCACCGATTCCTATTTCTAGCTTAGTCGTATCATAAGCAATTTCTCCGCTTTCTAGTTTCTCTTTTATTTGCTCTTCTGTATAATCTTCATCATTATTCATCTGAGAAGTTAGATCAATCATATTTTTTATCGGTCCACTTTTAGCTTTCACAGCATATATATCCCATAATGAAAAGCCTATTAACATAGCTAGAGTCGTCCACAAGGGCATTATTACACCAAGCATAGCTCCAACTAAAATTGCGATATACATTACAATAAAATTTTTTGTAAAGAAAGATTCTGTGGTTAAATACTTATAGATCATAAAAACAGTGAAAGCTCCGGTACCAAATAACAATGCGTAGAAACTTATATAAAAACTTGTGATAACTAACTCTGTATCCGGTAAACTAAAAAATACAAGAAATAGTAGAATTTGACCGAAGAAAAGAGTTAAAAAAAAGATTAAGATACCAAAATTAAAACCGAAAATGTATTTTAATATTCCTATACCTCCTTTTTTAATTAAGAAAACTATTACAAAAGATGAGATAGCTGCCATTGCTACAAATATTAGACCGTTAATTAATCCTCCTGTAGCTCCATATTCGCTTTCTGAAACATATCCTCCTTCCACTTGAACTCCCGCTACAAAATACGTAAGATAAGCTAGTATACCGGCAATAGCAACAACAATTATAATAGGAAGCGGATAAAATTGACGAGAAATCCTGAATGTTGGAATAAAATGTGGCATAACATCTTTCTCAATGATTTCTTGTTCTTGTTCATCATCAGTTTCTATTATTTTCTTTAGTTTTTTCCTTTGAAGCTCTGTTTCTGCGGAATCTTCGGGTATGTCTGACATTATTATGAGGTTTTTTACGTTTAAATTATAATCTTTATATAATAAAATAAATAATAGCTTAAATATTCTGAAGAATGGAAGCAAATTCAAAAATAATGAACTCTAAAAATTCACATCTGGGAGGTGGTGAATAAATTCTTTTACTAACTCAACTCTTGTTTTCCTCTCAGAATTGTGATAGCGGAGAGGATACAATTCATTTATGACAAATTTATAAAGTTTCATCCAAGATTTAGCAATTCTACTAACTCTATAACTTTCTGCCTGCTTCTTTGCATTTTTCCCGAACTCTGCTCTAAGATCGTCATCTTTTAATAATTTTATAGTTTGGCTTGTAAATTCATCTAAGTTATTTGCTAAAAATCCAGTTTTTCCATGTTTAATTACATCTTTAATACCATATCCATTTGCTCCTATATTTGGCGTACCTTGTGCCATAGCTTCGATTAAAACAAGTCCTTCAGCCTCTACCCAAGACCATAGACAGGTTAAATCAGCAGTGTTAAATAACTTTAATAAATCATCGAATGGAACTCTACCGGCACAACTTACATAGTCAAGTTTGTTCGCGAGTCTTTTTATATGATGCGATGATGGACCATCACTTCCTACAATCAACAAGTGAGAATCTGGCACTTCTTTATGAATTTGTTTAAATCTTCTTATTACGCTAACCATATGTTTTTCAGGTGACAATCGGGAGGCATATAGTAAAACTTTTTTATCTCCTAATCCATATTTCTCTCGGATTCCGTTCTCTTTTACCTCTTGATAAAATAGATCTTGAACACCATTGCTCAGAGTAATAATAGGCTCTTTAAACCTCTGCTCTAATAATAATTCTTTTTTTGATTTTGTGGCAACTGAACTTAAATCATATTTTTGAAGCATCCAACGTTCAAATCTCCACGCTAAAGGAAATTTAGAGAGAAACTTCCCAATTACTGGAACGTATTGTGCTACATAAAATTGTAAAGGGGAATTGTGAGTTCCTATCATTGGAACCCCTAAAAACTTTGCCCAATTTACGGCCATTCCACCAACTGTGGCATGGGTATGAAGATGACATAAATCGAGTTGTTTTTCTTGACAGAATAAATATTTGTGTAAAGGCCAACTTACGGGAGTTTCGGTTTTTGAAGAAACTCTCCCTCCACCAATATCATGGAAATGTAATGTTTTTGGAGTTTCATATCCATTTCGAATACAAGGTGCGTATACATGTACATTATGGCCATTTCTTGCAATTTCCTCAGATAGAAACCTTACTGCATGTGCTGTTCCATTAGTTTGGCTATACAAATAGCTAAAAAAGCCTATATCGAGGATTTGTTTGACCATAGAAAAACCAATAAAAATAGTATTATTTTATATAGATGGGTGTTTATTTAATAAACTTAGTGCTTTAATAAAATTTTAATCAATTTTTAATAAAAAAAGTCATATTGACATTTAAAAATAAATGTAGTCCAATTACTATTAAAAATTTTTCCTATTGTTTAAGTGCCTTTATCAAGAATAGAATGAAAAAGATAGGGGCAATTAAAAAGATTCCAATAAATATTATGATTGTAAAAATAATCGCTATTGGAGGAATTAAACAAAATACAATTGTCAATATGAGTAAAATTCCATATAATTTAAAGAAAAACTTTGAATTATATATCTCAGTTTCATCTAATTCTTCAAATCTTGTCTCATCTGTAGGTTTGCTAATTCGTAGCATAATTCCTATAAAGGCGTAAAATCCAATAATAACTAAAAAGGGGACAATTGAAGTGGGAATTCTTTCGGGTAATAAAACAAAAAAAGTAATGAGATACAAAAGCCCAATATAGATAAAGACAATTATTAAACCTTTTTTACCAAGCCGAAGTGAATAAATCGAAAATGAATTAGGATTTTTTTTATTTGATAATTTATAGAAAAGATAAATCAGTCCTATACTTCCAATAATAGCAATTGCTGCAACGACTACGTTATATCCTGTATTAAATGATAGAATAGTTGCTCCAGTTAAGATGAGGAATAAGTAGAAGTAAAGGAATTTCTTCTTACCTTTCTTTAAATAAGGTAAATGACTGATGAAAATCTTTTTTTCCAATGGTAGTGGTGATTCATTAGAAAGCGCAAAGGATTCATATACGAGTATGGGCATAATAAATGCCAAAATTGGATGCCAGAAAAAAACCAGTGTTGAAAATTCTAAAATCGCAATACCTCCAACGAGTGCTATTGCTGGACCTTCAGAGCCAGGATATCCAGCCCATAGCACCTTAGTAACCCATGATTCATATAGAGCAAATAACACCCCCCATAAATATAATTGCGGTATCGAAGTTCTTTTCTTTCGCATTGCGAGATTTAAAAATAACAGAAGATGTCCCAAATAAAGCCAAAATGTCACAAGCAACGACCATATATCAATAAACCACATTTGTGAAGAACCAGCAAAAACCTCTGCCATAAACATAGAGAGGCATCCAATTAGAATTATTAAGGTCCATCTTTTCTCATGGGGGATTTCATCATCCATTAATTATACACTACCGGTTAAGAATTGTTTAATAAATATTGAATAAATCTACTGATAAATAAAGTTTTAGGTTTCATAAATCTCTTCTAAACTGTAATTTTACTATTGGTTTATGCCATTAAAATCTGAAATTTTAAAAAGATAAACACAAATTTTTAAGTTTCAAAAAATCATAAAATTTTTTTGTAGTCTAATATAATTATTATTAAACGAATTGAGAAGACGAGAAATGGTTGAAAACGAAAAAACTATTATAAATGAGATCGTAAAACAGAGAAGATTACCCTATTCTGTTGAACTTGTAGAAGTAAATGGAGATAGATATACTGTCCGTAACAATTTTGGTTCTACAATGGTTTATATTAAAAAGGGAGAAGAGTTTATTCTCGAAGAGGAGTAAAAAGCTTAATAGGTAAAAAAATTTTATCTCTTAAATGTTAACACCTTGGGATTTGAAATATAAACAAGTCTACTCCTTTTATTAAAATTTGATTAACTAGTTTGTTAGAAATTTCTAAGAGTTTTAAAAACATATGTTAATAAAAGATTATAGATAAGATTTTAAGATTAAATTTTTTTATTTTAAGTAGAAGAATTTTTTTTTTTATGGAATGGCTGATTAATAAAAATGCGAAGACGTCGAACAAGGTCTGATAAAAATGTTGAACTTTTTAGAGCGGTTGTTGATAATAATACGTCTCTATCTATGCACACTAAAGGTGATAAAGCCTATTGTATAATTCGAAGGGATCTTACTAAGGATTATGACATTGATGTAATGCCATCTGAGGCACCAATATTAAATAAAATGCTCAGCGATCCAGAACCTTATGAGAGTTCAATGGTAGATATAAAAGTAATGGATGATGCTATTTTTCCAATAAATGAAGCTATTAAGCATGTATTCGGTGATGAAAAAGATCTTAATTTACATGGAATAAAGCTGGCAATAGGAGGAAATAAAAACGATTATGTTACCATCCAGGAAAAGGATCTTATAAAATATGATGTTAAACCCACTCTTACTGGTTTAATGGATTTCATTAAGGAAAACTATGATAGTATATTAGGATTCTTAGATCGTGAATATTTAAGCGAGGAAGGAAATGTAATCTATTTGAATTGTGCTAAGAAAAGCGTTACTGATAATATTTTCTCAATTAAGGTACAAATTTTAGCTTCTATGCAACAAAGAGGCTTATTTCTCCAGCAAGAGCATAAGTATTATGGAATACAACTATATGTAATTATAGAGTTAAAAACATTTGATGATGACAAGTTTTTAGAATTATTAAAAGAGCTTGAAATCGATTGGGAATTAATATATTTCAGGAGAAGACTAGCAATTCATGATTGGACAGAAATCGAATGTGAAAAAAATTCAGAAAATTTGAAAAATTTTTTACGTGCAAAATATGAAACATTAAACTATTTTGATGTTAATAATATTGCTCGTTTAGTAATTAAGAACCAGTTACCTTTTATTGTTGCTGATAAAATGGCGTCATTATTATACCAAATGAAAGCAGATCGAGCAGTCCAACTTCAAGAGGACGGTTATTCTATTACTTTAAAAAAGGCAGAAATCGCGGCATCAGCTAAATTAGCCTGTGCTTATTTGGGCATCCAGACTAAAATCAAATTTGATCGCGATATCTCAATGGCTGATGTTTTAAAATATGAAGAAGAACTGAGTAATATGTAAATCTTCTTTTTATTTGTAGCATAGAGAATGAGTTAAAAAAATAAAAAAAATAAATTCAACCTAACTTAATTTGTAAGATTGTTTTAATAAACTGTGATTGATAGCTCCCACAGTTATTGTATTTCCAGATTTAATATTTTTTACCGTGTATGTTGATGGTGCGAATAAACCTGGATCAATTTTATAAAAATCGTAATTAGCTTCTTTAAATATTTTATTAAATGGTTGTCCATAACTAGAAGATTGATTCGCAGGTGCTTTCTTAATGATATCGAACAAGTTTTCTTCCTTATCTTCATCAATATCCATAATATAAGAAGTCGTACCTGCTGCTATTATGGAATCATTAGTAGTTCCCATTGCAGCAAAATCGTCCTGAGCAACAGGAGCTATCGGTGCGATCCCGGTGCCCTCTTTTATTACCTCTAATGGAAAATGCAATTCATGTAGTTTGTGTATGCCCGTTTCAACAACTCTGGCAGAAACTTGAATAGACCCTACTAAACAAGCAGTAGGAGCACAAACGGCATAGGTTTTGCTCGCATCAACTTTACATTTCTCAGTTACAATTGCCATTACTTCCTCATTTGGCATTTTCCTTGTTTCAAAGACTACAATTGCACAATCAGAATCGTCACTATAATCAAGTTCTTCGAATAATTTTTCTGCTTTTGCTTTTGCTCGAGCCGGTCCAGAAGCTAGTGATTGGAATACTACTTTTTTTTTTATTTTCCCTTCTTTTTCAACTTCCTTTTTAAGTTTTATACTCCAGCCAGCTAACTGAGATGCCATGCAAGATATGATTGGTTCTGAAGTCTTAACCTCAACAGCGTCGATATTATGTCCATCCAAATCATAGGTAGTAAAATCTACAGATCCTAAACCTCCCATACAAATTTCAGATACAATTTTTCCTCCCTCTCGATTGGCTTCTGTCATGTCTATGACTGTTTGACCAGTACTTAATGTATTTACTTTTGCTCCATAAAATTTTTCATCTGACAGGATTTTTTCTACCAGTTTTAAGGTCAATTCATTTATTTTCACTATTATGTTCACCTTATTATTTGATTATTATTTAGGTATTTATTATTAGTTTAAAATATAATATATATTATATTACTCAAATTTCTTCAAAAATGAATGAAACATCAGAGAAATTAAAACTTTTAAACAGAGATCTTAAAAAAGTAAAAGCATACTTTTTAGATAATATAAAAAAGATGCAATCATCAGTTCATATTTATACTCATATTGATGCTGATGGTCTATGTTCTGGGGCAATATTAGGAAAAGCTTTGTATCGAGCAGGTATTCCTTTTCAACTCGAAATTTTAAGACAATTAGAAAGGGAGGAAATTGATAAAATAGCGACCCATACTATTAGAAATCCCAATGTTTTTATGATATTTTCTGATTTCGGAAGTGGGCAGTATATGGAACTGCAGAACAATCAAGTCATTAAAGAGAACCAAGCTTCATTCTTAATTTTAGATCATCATCTACCTCAAAAAATTTCTAGTAAAGAAGATATTAAAATTCTTGAAGAAGTTCATCAATCTACTAATCCCTGGCATATCAATCCATATTTTTATGGGATTGATGGTAGCAATGAAGTTTCTGGAGCAGGGATTTGCTACTACTTTGTAAAATGTCTTAGCGAAGTAAATATTGATCTTTCTGCTATAGCAATAATTGGAGCTACTGGTGATATTCAAAACCGGGGCCCAAACAAATCCTTTCAAGGACTTAATTCGTTAATTTTGGATGATGGGATAAAGTCAGGATTAATTGAGGTTGTAGATGATCTAAATTTTTCTTCGATAAAACCTTTAAATGAAGCAATAGCATTTTCTTCTGAAATTGAATTACCCGGGTTAAGTAATGATGGAAATAAGACACTAAAATTTTTACAAACATTAGGAATCTTAATCGAAAGTTCTGAAGGAAATATAAGATCATTAAGTGATATGAATAAAGATGAGAAACAAAAAATCTCAAGTGGTATAATTGAGTATGCTACTCTTAAATTAGATATTGAGCCGATGGAAATATATCAAAAATTAATAGTAAATAGATATCTTCTAAAGAATGAAAAGTTAAATTCAGAGCTTTATGATTCCAGCGAATTTTCCAGATTATTAAATGCTTGTGGTCGAACAAATAACGGTTCTTTAGGCATTGCAATAGCAATGGGAGATAGAAAAAATGCATACAAACAGGCTCAAGAATCCCTTGTAAATTATAAAAAATCGCTAGTACAATCGCTAACGTGGATTAAAGAGGAAGAAAAAATTCAAGAAAAAGACTATATTCAATTCTTTTTTGGAGAAAATGTAATTTCAGAAAATATTGTTGGTACTATCTCATCTATGCTAATTTTTGATAAGAGTGGTATTATAAATAGAAATAAACCTGTATTTGGATATGCCAAAAGAGAAGATGAGGATGTTTATAAAATATCAGCAAGAGCACACGAACAAATTGTAAATCAAGGAGTAAATCTTTCAGAGGCAATAAGAGAAGCATTAAAACTCACTAATTTAGATGCATTAGGGGGTGGACATCCCCCTGCTGCGGGGACTAAAGTACCTATTGATAAAATTGAAGAATTTTTAGACAATTGTAATCTGGTAATAAAGAAACAGTTATCCTAACCTAAAAATTAGATCTTGTAGCTCTCTCCCATTTCTGGGGCGACAGAATTATAATTATTTTTTATCATTTTACCAGATAAGCTTGTAGTTGCTTTGGGATCACCATGAACGCAGAAAATATTTTTAGAATCGTTTTGAAACTTTAAATTTGAAATAAATTTAAGGAGATGTTCTCCATCAGCATGGCTTGAAAAATCAAAATATTCACGATCACATTTTGCC
>SDBS01007257.1_pt1 | contig 10771 bp, 6 predicted proteins | sample 2277091 | NCBI WGS metagenome assembly SDBS01 (sample SAMN10404972, study PRJNA504765) | marine sediment metagenome | isolation source: marine sediment core GS10_PC15, 163 cmbsf | place: Arctic Ocean: Southern Knipovich Ridge | collected 2010 | reverse complement strand
ACCACGGAGTTCCTCTGGCAGGAGGGGCACACGGTCCATGAAACCAGGGACGACGCCTGGGAAGAGACCTTGCGGATGCTGGAGGTCTACGCCGACTTTGCCGAGAACTTCGCGGCCATGCCGGTAATCAAGGGGGAGAAATCTCCCGGCGAACGGTTCCCCGGCGCGCGTAATACCTTTTGCATCGAAGCCATGATGCAAGACCGTAAGGCCCTGCAATCGGGAACGTCCCATTACCTGGGAGAGAACTTCGCCCGGGCATCAAATATTCAATTTTCCTCACGTTCCGGCGAACTGCAGTACGCGCACACCACCAGTTGGGGAATGTCCACGCGAATGATCGGCGCCCTGATTATGACGCACTCCGATGACGATGGGTTGGTGCTGCCGCCGAAACTCGCGCCATTACACGTGGTCATTTTGCCGGTAATGCGCGACGAAAGCCAGGAAAAAAACGTGATGGAATACTGCCGCCGCCTGGAAAATGAGATTAAAAAGCAGCAATTCAACCGCGGCCCGATCGAAGTCGATGTCGATGTGTCCGAAAAACGCGGCGGCGAGAAAACATGGGGCTGGATCAAAAAAGGCGTGCCGATCAGGATCGAGATCGGCATGCGCGAGGTCAGCGACGATAAAGTTTTCTTTGGCCGGCGGGACCTGTCGGCCAAGTCGAAAAAAGCCGTCCCGCGTGGGGAATTCATCTTTATCGTGCCGCAGATTCTGGAGGAGATTCAAAAGAACCTCTTTAACCGGGCATTTGAGTTCCGTCGCGAGCATACATTCCGCTTTAATGACAAGAACAAATTCATCAAGTATTTCACGCCGAAAAACACCGATAAACCGGAAATTCACGGTGGTTTCGCCGTGGCCCACTGGTGCGGAAAAGCCGAATGCGAGGCCTGGCCCGCGGAAAACCTTAAGGTAACGATTCGATGCATTCCGCTCGATGCCGAGGAGGAGGACGGGAAATGTATCGTCTGTGGCGGGAACAGTAAAAAACGAGTAATTTTCGCTAAGGCATATTGAACCGGCAATCCGCTCGAAGCCAAAAAGTAGGTTTTCACCTCTTACTCCGGTTGGACGTGCCGGTTGGCTCTGGTAAATGGTCGCAGTTGCAAGTCCTCCAATTTGTTACTGCCATATTTGCCAGGGGGAAAACGGCGTTTTTACTGGACATTTTGCCGTTTTTTACTATATTTTATATGTGTGAAACTGGTGGAAAGACGGGTGGCTGAGGGGGTATTACTTCTTGCGGGCCATTACCGGGATGGATTCGCAATTTTTTTGTCAACGCCCTCGTGGGCCGTCGTCTCCCGGTCGGGTGAGTGAGTTGGATGGCAATGTATGAATCTTGACTAAAACTTAAACACTGAGGCAGTGAGCCAAAAATCGGAGCTGGATCATGGGTGAAGTAAATCGGAAAAAGCGCTGTTTGTTAGAATCATCGGCCATCATGGCGTCTGTACTGGTGTTTTGTGCGGTCTCGTCGGTTTTTGCCGGGGAAGTTACGATGGAATACTCCTTTGAGCGTCCACAAATCGAATCGATTACCATTGAAGGGGAACAATACCATCGCGTAATCATGCCCGATGCGCCGAATGCCGGCGATCCGGGTCAGCCGGCATTGCCGGCCCGGGGCGCGCGAATCCTGCTACCGGCCGGCACGGAAGTGGCCGATATCGAAATCCTCACCGGCGCCAAAATCCTCCTCGGCCGCGATTACTATATCGAGCCGGTCACCATACCTTTTCCGCTGTCGGTCGGCCCGACCGAGGAAAACATGCCCCACCCCGATCCGGAAATCTATTCAGCAAGTGGCAGCTTCCCGGCCGAGCGGTTTGAGAATATAAACACGTACGGCTTCCGCGGTTATCAAATCCTGATTTTGAAACTGCAACCGGCGGAGTATATCCCTGCGACGGGAGAACTTTACTACTACCCGAAACTGACCGTCGTGGTCCATACCGTCGAGCAGAGCAGCGATTCGCCGCTGCTGCGGGGTTTGCCGATCGACCGACAGGAAGCGGAGAGCAAGGTAGATAATCCCGAGCTCGCCGGTTCATACACGAAATTGGCCCGGGACCCGGGCAGTAACTACGATATGTTGATTTTAACGTCACCCTCGTTCGCGGCGTCATTTGAACCGCTGAAAGCGTACCATGATACTACCGGCGTCCTTACTGAGATCCATACCATCGCCGATGTCGGCAGTAGTAATCCCGATGATGTCCGCGACTACGTGCGGGATCAGTTCGTTAATAATGGCATTGAGTACCTCTTAATCGGCGGGGACGACAATATCATCCCGACAAAACATATGCTGGTCGGCGCAGAATCGCAGATGCCGGTGGACATCTATTTTGGCTGCCTGGACGGTACATTTAACTACGACGGCGACGGTCATTGGGGGGAACCGACTGACGGTGAGAATGGGGGGGATGTCGATCTTGTCGCCGAGGTCTACGTGGGACGGGCGTCTGTCGGGAACACGACCGAAGCCGACCGTTTTGTCCAGAAAACACTTGCTTATCTGACCAACCGGGAGTCATATCAGTCAAATGTGTTGATGTGCGGCGAATATCTGTGGGACGGATATGTATCGTATGGCGGCCAGTATATGGATGAATTAATCGGCGCCTGTCTCAACCATGGCTATACGACGACGGGAATACCCCCCGGCTTTCAGATTGACAAACTCTACGACCGTGACTGGCCGGGTCATGACTGGCCAGCATCCGAAGTATACAACCGACTCAACGCCGGTGTCCATCTGGTCAACCATTTGGGCCACGGCAATACATATTGGGCACTGAAAACATCGCCTTCTTCACTGATTAATGCTCTGCAAACGGATGACTTGTTCTTTGTTTTTTCGCAGGCGTGTTATTCCGGGAATTTTGATGGCCCGGATTGCTGGGCGGAACAGTTGAATGTACAAACAGATAGAGGGACATTCGCCGCAGTGATGAACGCACGGTACGGTTATGGCTCGTCGTACAGCACCGATGGATCCTCACAGCGGTATCATCGGGAATTCCTAGATGCCATTTTCGGGGCCGCGGACTACAAACCGCAACTCGGCCGCGCGGTACAGGACTGCAAGGAGGACAATCTTTATCGCATCAATGGACCGGTCATGCGGTATTGTTACTATGAAATCACTTTGTTCGGCGATCCGGCAATCACCTTCGGCTTCGATAAGGGCGGTGAGGATGATTTCACCATCGAATTTCCCAATTCCGTGCCGGATACCGTGTTACCGAACACGCCGGCGACGTTTGAGGTGGAGATTCTGCCGATCTGGGAGGGAACTCCCGTGCCGGGCACCGAGATGCTCAATTACACAATTAACGGCGGGCCATTGGAATCAGTCCCGCTGGTGGAAACCTCCCCTTTACACTATGAAGCCACCCTCCCCGGGATTCTCTGCGATGATGTCCTGGAATACTATGTCAGCGCCGAGGAAGCTACGCAAGGGACGCGGTATTATCCCGACCCCGCCGCACCGCTCTCGCCGGTGGTGAACTCCAGGATAATCATGGTTTTCGCGGATGACTTTCTTGGCGAAAACGGCTGGACAGTCTCCGGTGATGCCACGGCGGGTCACTGGGAGCGCGGCATTCCATTGGGGATGGGCCAGGGTTGTACGCCGGTGACGGACTATGACGATACCTACCTGTGTTACCTGACCGGCAACCAATTGGGGATAAATGTCGACGGCGGTTACACATATCTGGATTCGCCGGTTTTTGATCTGTCCACCGGGGATGCGATGGTGTATTACGCCCTGTGGTATTGCAACGACTCCGGCGGCGATACGCCAACCGATGTATTCGAAACCTACATCTCCAATGATGACGGCGCGACCTGGATCGCCGCCGAAACCATTGGTCCCGATGAGCAGGCATCCGGTGGTTGGGTTCAGCATGGATTCTGGGCCGGTGATTTTGTAACCCCGACCGACCAGATGCGCGTACGGTTTGCCGTCTCCGACCTGGGTGATGAATCGGTAGTCGAAGCAGCCATCGATGCGGTCAGCATAAAAATGTATGAATGCAAAAATTGCGATTGTGACGGGTTTTGCGACCTGAACGGCGACAATACGATTGATCCATTGGATGTGGCTTTTGTCGTGAATTTTGTCTACAAGCAACTTGATGCGCGGCATTCACTCTCGCTTACGTGTCCGTACAGCAACGGTGATTGGGATTGCAACGGCGCGGTCACTCCGCTGGATGTAGCGTTCTATGTCAACTATGTCTACAAACAAACCGGTGATGGGCCGGATAATCCCTGTGCCGCCTGGGAGTAGAGAATTCTGAATCTCCAGTATCGTGATGGTTAGGGGGCCCCATCCTGCACAGGAGGGGGCCCTTTTCCTTGCCGCGATACTATATAACTACCTGTAATTCAAATGGTTGTATTGAAGGAACAACAATAAATATCAGCAGATGAATTGACGTAATTGCATAAGTTGTTATATTTGATGAAAATATGCTGATCCTGACAATCGCCGCCGGGCTGGGAGGAGTGGAATGAAAACAATTGGGAACATTTTGTTAATCCTGACTCTGGTTTTACTAACGGCTATTCCGGTATTTGGTGAGTTAACCGATGAAGACCTTGCCGCCTTGCGCGAACGCGGTAAACGCGAGGGCTGGACGTTTACGGTTGATCATAATCCGGCCACCAAATATTCTCTCGATCAACTATGTGGTATCACTATCTTCGATAATTGGGAACCACGCGGCACGCCGGTCGAAGTTCTTCCCGAGGCCGATATAGCCGGATTGTATGACTGGCGGCTTGTTGTCGGAGATATCCCCGTCCGAAATCAAGGTAACTGTGGCAGCTGCTGGGCTTTCGGAGCCACCGGGGCCTTTGAATGGGCAGTAAAAATCAGAGACGGTATAACCCCTGATTTCGCCGAACAATGGTTGGTCAGTTGCAATCAGAGTGGTTATGGCTGCGGGGGAGGCGGTTATGATCTGGGGCTTGATTATTATGCAGGAGATACCGATCCTTGCGGCCATACCGGTACCGTATGGGAATCCGATTTTCACTATGCCGCCGCGAACCTCCCCTGCGGTTGCCCGTACGACCACCCCTATATCCTGAAATCATGGGGCTATGTTGGGATGAGTGCGATCAATCCCACGGTCGAGGAAATTAAAACGGCCATCCGCACGCGGGGGCCAGTGGCCGTTTGTGTGTCCGTAGACTACGCTTTTGCCTCCTATTCCGGGGGCATATTTAATGCTTGCGCCAATAATATGGGACTCAATCATGCTGTGGTCCTGGTCGGCTACGATGATTCCCAGGGCAGCAACGGCGTCTGGTTCCTGCGCAATTCGTGGGGTCCGGGCTGGGGCGAGGGCGGTTATATGCGCATCGAATACGAGTGCTCGCGTGTCGGTTCCTATGCCTGTTATGTTGAATATGACGGCCCGCTTCCCCCGGGGCTGGCCTTTGACTATCCCCAGGGAATTCCCGACACAATCCAGCCAAATGCTCATCCCTCGTTTGAAGTGGCAACTCGCGGCATTTATAACGGAGTATCGGTTCCCGGCAGCGGTTTGTTGCATTATTCGATCAATGGTGGAGCGGTCGAGACCGTCCCGATGATCGATCTTCCCTCGGGCAGTTTTGAGGCCACTCTTCCGAAAGTTGGCTGCGATGATCTTTTGGAGTTTTATTTCAGTGCGGAAGAAGCCGCCGGCGAGCGGTTTTATGATCCCGGTCCGGAGTCACCCTTGACGGTGGTTATCATGTCCGAAGAGCTGATGCGGTTCGCCGACAATTTTAGTACCGACCAGGGTTGGTCGGTATCCGGCGAAGCCACTGCCGGCCAATGGGAAAGGGGCATACCTCTCGGCCGCGGTGACCGGGGCGATCCAGCAACCGATTTCGATGGTTCCTATGTTTGTTATGTCACCGGCAACGCCGATGGCGATTCTGACGTGGAAGGCGGCGCAACATATCTGGACTCACCTGTTTTCGATCTCTCCGGTGGCGATGCCAAGATCTATTACGCTCGTTGGTTCTCCAATGACTTCGGCGGTGGTACTCGCGATGATGTTTTCAAGGTATTTATCTCCAATAACGACGGCGCAAACTGGACCCCGGTGGAGACCGTCGGCCCGGATGGCGCCGAGGCCTCCGGTGGATGGTACGAACATTCATTCTGGGCTGGTGACTTCGTGACGACCACCGCTCAGATGCGCCTGCGTTTTGCGGTGGCCGACCTGGGTGATGAATCGGTGGTGGAGGCGGCTATCGACGCGGTAAGAATCGCCGCCTTCGAGTGCTATGACTGTGAATGCCCGGGGTATTGTGACCTGGATCTCGACGGCACGATCAATCCCCTCGACGTGACCTATATTGTCAAATATGTGTACCGGCAACTCGATTCGCGGGCGCTGATCCCGAATTGTACCGGTGATAACGGCGATTGGGATTGCAACGGCCAGATTACCCCGATGGATGTGGCGTACTACGTTAATTACGTATACAAACAATTAGGGAGCGGGCCGGGAAATCCCTGCACAATGTGAAGTATATTGTAATATCGGCGTGACGGGACATACCCAGGCCAAACTGGCCGATTACACCAAGGTAGAGCTTGTCGATCATAAACTTGGGTGACGAACTTCAGGCGCTGGAAAACACAAGGGCTTTCAGTCGCCGGAACAGCATGTCCCGTTTGATGTTCGGGGCTACGCCGATGTTTGCCGATATTTATAATAACAACTCGTCATCGTGCAATCCGGTCCACCGACTCATGGCCGCTGTCCGGGAGGAATGATGCCTGCTTCGATTACGCAACTGCGGAAAACGGTGATGGGAATTGCGACGGGAACGTCGATCCACTGGATGTATTATGGTATGTCAATTATGTATAAAAAACATCCGGTGTCGGTCCATGCGATCCATACGCGGAAAATTATCCGCCCACAGATATGAATACCATACCAAAACAATCACTACTCCCGGGAGGTTTTAAATGACTACCTTGGTCAAGCGTACGGCACCGGTTTTAATTTCACTTTTGGTTTTGTCGGCGATTTTTACCTTGGCGGTCATCGCCGGCGACCGTCCGGTGACCCAACGGTTAACACTCGAGGAATTGAGCCGGACTTTCGCCCAACAGTTGCGTGACCGTCGGCCACAGTTGTACTTCGATCTTTTGGCCGATACCAGCTTGCCACAGCGGCGGCTTAATAAAAACCCGGATATTCAACTCATGTTTATCAATGAGCGGGGTAAGCCGGTTTTTTACCAGGTGGAAAATCTGAATGCCGCCCGCACGATCAGTACCGATGATGTCTGGCCGGGGGGCAGCGGCGGGTTTTCGCTCACCGGAGCGACCGTGGATTCCAGCCAACTCGGGGTCTGGGACGGCGGCGGGGTGCGGCTGACTCATCGGGAATTCGAAGGCCGGGTCACACAAATTGAAGGTACGATTGCGACACATTACCACTCAACACATGTCGCCGGGACCATGATTGCCATGGGAGTGAGCGCATCGGCCCAGGGCATGTCATACGAAGCGCAACTTTCCGCCTACGACTGGAACAGCGATAATGAGGAAATGGCCCTGGCCGCCGCCGCCGGCATGAATGTCTCGAGCCATTCCTACGGCTTCCCAGCCGGATGGCGCCGTGACGGCGACTGGTACTGGTATGGCGATATCAATATCAGCCCGGACGAGGATTACGGTTTTGGCTTTTATGGTTACCAGGCACAGGCCTGGGACGAAATCGCCTACAATGCTCCTTATTATACCATCGTCAAATCCGCCGGTAACGACCGGGACGACTACGGACCCAACCCTGGAGAAGGGCACTATGTCTGGATCGGCGGCGGATGGATGATGGTCTTTGCCGATCGTGATCCCGACGGCGGCGCCGACCACTATGACTGCATCCCGTGGTACGCCAATGCCAAAAATATCATCACCGTGGGCGCGGTTGGTGATCTCACCGGGGGATACTCCAGTCCGGCCGGTGTCTCGATGAGTTCGTTCAGCAGTTGGGGCCCGGCCGACGACGGCCGGATCAAACCCGATATCGTGGCCAACGGCACTTCACTGCGCTCTTGCGATGATGACCGCGACGACGATTATACATATCTCAGCGGGACGTCGATGAGCGCGCCCAATGTTTCGGGATCGTTGAATCTCCTGGTCCGATATTTCGAAGCTACGCATGAAAATCTGACTCCGCTGTCCTCGACGATGAAAGCGTTAATCATGCATACCGCCGACGAGGCCGGACCCGACCCCGGACCGGACTATATGTTCGGCTGGGGGCTGATGAATACTTTAAAGGCGACCGAACTCATCCAGCTTGACTCCATGGAAACGAAACTGATCCGCGAGGAATCCCTCGACGACGGTGAAACTGAAGAATACACGCTGGAAAGCGACGGCAGCGAGCCGATACGGATTGCCCTGGCTTGGACCGATCCCCCCGGAACATCGCCACCGGCTTCACTTAACCCGCCAGACTTGATGCTGGTCAACGACTTGGATCTACGGCTGGAGTATGAATCAACGGCAGCGGTTTACGAGCCATATGTTTTGAACCCCGCCAACCCCGCCGACGCGGCGACCACCGGCGACAATTTCCGCGATAATTGCGAATTAATCTATCTCGAAGCGCCGCCCGCTGGTACTTATATCGTGACGGTATCCCATAAGGGAATACTCGCCGCCCCGCAATATTACTCGCTGGTCAGCTCGCACAACATCAGTAATTGCGATTGCACGGATTTTTGTGATTTGAACTTGGATGACGGGATCGATCCTTTGGACGTGGCCATCCTGGTCGCCTATGTCTACCAGCAACAGGATGCCCGCGCGCAGCTCGCCGATTGCCCGCTGGAAAACGGTGACTGGGATTGTAATGGAAGCGTCGATCCGATTGACGTTACTTTTTACGTCAAGTATGTCTACCAGCAACAGGGTGCTGGGCCGTGCGACCCCTGCGCCTTATAAGGCCATCGGCTGTCTCGGCATTGAATAATAAGTTCTTGTGTGGCCCCCGCTTCAGGGCTTGTTGAGAAAGCCGATGAATCGTCATTGCGAGCGAAGCGTGGCCATCTCACTCGTTGATGATGTCGATGGGCGACAGAGAGATCGCCGTGCCACTACGTTCCTCGGGATGACGGGTTTTGTTGCTTTCGAGGGCGGGCCGGGCACCCGTAATTACAATGATGCGGAACCCGGTGCTCAATTCAAGATTCCCGCAGCAGAGCTGGGGGGCATCCGGTTAGTGGATTCTTATTCCTCTATGATAATTGTACCGGCGATTAGATCATGGAGACATCTTCTATCTTTCCGGTAGATAAAAAGCACATCGATCAAATCAACGATGGGGATAAGTGCCATTATGGTTGCTGGAATTGCACGGCAAAGTACATTCGTTATGAAGCCTCCATTTTTGCCGGTCGCAATTTTGATTATTCGGATCTGTTTTATATTTTCACCAATCGTCTGGCCGGTTCTCGCCAATAACAGAAACTGAATAAACAGAAGTCCAATAAATGATATACCGCTCAACGTTCTCATCAAAGGACTTTCAAATACGACTAAAATAATTGGCAATGTGAGCAGAAATCCATCAATGGTAGTTGCCTGGAATCGGCTCAGCCGCTCGGCAAGAATAAAATCCTTGCCCGGTAAATCGTAGCTCGCGAAATCAACCGGACCGATTTTTCTACCACACAGCGGACATATAAATCTTTTTGCTGTTTTTTCATCATTTCCTAATTCAACAGCCTCACCACAACCGGGACATTCTATAACTTCGGAGAGCATCATTATTTTGCCATTCCCATGGGATCCATATAGTCCCACGGTCAATGTGGGACGCTTGTTGCCGATTTGGCAAGCAAAAAAAGTTGTGGGGCACATCCGCCCTATAATATTGTCTTCCTACGACTTCCACTATCTGTGGAGTAGCACATTTTGACCCGAAATACAACGAAAAGAAATTGCCGCAGTTTCGCTAAAAATAGGAATGTCACTACCGCTTGAAATTATAACTCATAAGTACTATTATCAAGTTAATATGGAACAGAATTTCGACGACAAGGTTTTCGCAATCGTAAAATCCGGCTACGACAAGATCGCCGAGCGCTACGTTGAAGAAAGAGAGAAAATCGACAACTGGAAAGAGATAGAAGAATTTCGTGTAAAGCTCCCGGAAAAGGCGAAGATACTTGACGTTGGCTGCGGAACGGGGATTCCGATTGCCAGGTATCTAAGCCAAAATGGTTTTGAAGTTGTCGGTATTGATTTATCGAAAGAAATGGTCTCGGTCGCTAAGCAGAATGTGCCGGGTGCCAGGTTTCTACAAATGAACATGACGGAAATTGAATTTCCACCGGAGTCATTCGACGGCTTGATATCATGTTACGCTATCTTTCATGTTCCCCGAAGCAAACATGCGGCCATATTTCAATCATTTTACCGGATTCTCAAATCAGATGGCATTATGCTGGCCTCCGTTGGTGCCAGCGATTGGGAAGCAGTGGAAGATTATTACGGGGTGGACATGTTCTGGAGCCATTTCGACCCGCTTACCACACAATCCCTGATAACTGAGGCCGGTCTTGATATCGGATTCGGTCGAAATGTCGAAAGCGGTGGTGAAGTACATCATTGGATTTTAGCCCGGAAGGGCTGAGTCTAATCAATCATTCTCCAAAGTCTTCCGCTGATCATCGGCTGGCGTGGCCCGGAGCTTTGGGGCTTGTTGAAAAAGTC
>SDBS01007256.1_pt1 | contig 10772 bp, 13 predicted proteins | sample 2277091 | NCBI WGS metagenome assembly SDBS01 (sample SAMN10404972, study PRJNA504765) | marine sediment metagenome | isolation source: marine sediment core GS10_PC15, 163 cmbsf | place: Arctic Ocean: Southern Knipovich Ridge | collected 2010 | reverse complement strand
GCACGTTCCCTAAAGTTAGCCCCGGTTTCCAGATGGACCCCATCAATGTTTCCACGCCGCTGGCTGACAGCTTCATTTCGCTGGCATCAAACCCGGGACCATCGTTGATGTCACCACAGACGATCAACGGAATATCTTTTGTGGCATTCTCGGCGAGGTACACATCCAGGAACTTGCTGCGCAGCTGGTAACACTGGGCCAGCAATTTTTTCCGCTTGCCTTCAGCTTTTGCCCACCAGGCAGCCCACTCCAGGGCGCTGAAAACCCCCTTGCTTTTTAGGTGTACGCCTAAAATCCGGAAAGATTTTCCATTTATTAGGCGCACTTCAATGTAGAGTGGCCGTCGTTCGAACTTGTGCAGTTCATTGAGATCGTCCCTGTCCGTATCCATTAGGAATGGATCAGTGACTTCCTTTAATAAGGGTGTTTGATCGGCTAGTGAAGAATCAAACTGAGAAAAAGGTGGATCCTGAAATGCTCCGGTGTCTGTCCTGATAGCCAGACCAATGCTTTGAGCGCCTGATTGCTGGACAGCACACTTCCAGTCCCCGATAATTTCCGGCCTACTGAAGAAAAGCTGCAGCTCCTCTACCCTATTAGGTCCTTCAACCGCTATCTGCAGCTGAAGATCCATCTCGTTAATTACTCCGGCGACGTCTGCTATTCTGTCATCGACTGTATTGTTTTTCCTTGGCCCTCTGACTTTAGTGTCCCCAGTTTTGAATTGTGGCGAATCTCCTTCAAACAGCGAGTTCATCCATTCAATATTCCAGACTCTAAACTGAATTTCTGCCATTTTTTCTTTCTAGAATTATCAGAATGTTATATTGCCTATACGCAATTACGATCTTATATTCGTTTTCACAAGTACTACAGCTATGCAATCCCCGATTCTGACCGCTCTCAGGGCATCCGGACGGCTCACTTTCCATTCAACTTGTAACCTTCGCCTCTAACTGTGATTAAATAGCGAGGAAATGAAGGATCTTCCTCTATCGCACTTCTCAGAAAATTTATATGGGTATAAAGCGTATTGATATCGCCCACGTAAGACGTTTTCCAGATTTTGGTAAAGAGCTCTTCCTTATGCACAACGGCACCCTTCCTTTTAATAAGGTACCTTAATATCTGGATTTCTTTAGTGGATAGATGGGAAACACCCTTCGGGGTGAAGACTCGACGTTTCTGTTCGTCCAGATAGATATCACCATGCTGGAGACAGCGCTTCATGTCCACAGGAGAATAAAGCTCTATTCTATTGATTAGTTTTAGGGTGGAACTGGTCGGACAAAGCAGTACGTCTGCCTTGGCCGGCTTTTCCTGGTCAGAAACGATAAGGATTGGCAGGTCCGGAGCTGCCCTTTTCAAGGAGGCGCAAGTCCTGACTCCATTAGTCCTCGTGGAAATTGTATTAAGTATAATAGCGTGGGTGATTTTATGGTGCTCAAGAGCCTCCAGGGCTTCTTTAACTCTGGAAGCCAGACAAACTTCATACCCTTCTTCAGAGAGGCGGCTTGTGAGCGAGCCCCTGATGTTTTTCTCAATAATCAGCAGGTCTTTTATCATGTCTTTCTGTTGATGTTAACACTAATCATTCGAGTTGGGTTCATTTCTATATCAACCGCCATGGGCTGATTGGCCAAAAGCCGACCATATACTGAAGCCTAGTGCCAGTTTTCGGCCCAATCTGAACTCAAGCCCAAGGTCATTGCCCTTTGTTCGTCATTCAACCCGACATGAAAGGTTTCTCAGGCTTGGAAAGATCTAGATGGCTTCCCACTTGCCCTTGCGGACACATGAGGTAGCCCTGATTTTTACACCGTATAAATTTTTCTCAATAACCAGGGAAGAAGCATTAAACAACAAACCGTGATTGATTATCCAGAATAGACAACTCGATATCAAACGGGAATGCGTTTTTCTATTGATCTCCCCCACTATTATCAATGATCCGTTATCCAGCATTTTATCTATTTAATATAATCATTAGCAATATGCTCTTCTTGAGTCATAATGGTTCCTTGACAAAATTAGCAAATGTATTATTATATAAGCAATTATTTATACATTTAGGGAATAAAATGGACAAGAATATACACTGTGCAGATCCGCATGATTCCGAAAAACTCTTAGCTGCTGTAGAGGATTCATTATTATCTCCTGAGACGGCTTACCGCGTTGCAGAGATTTTCTCCTCAATGTCTGACCCTACCCGTATTCGGATAATTGGATTACTAACGAATTCAGAGATATGTGTTGGAGATTTGTGTTTGATCCTTGAAATGACTCAACCTGCTATTTCCCACCATTTGAGGATATTACGAAATTTAAAAATCGTCTCATCTAGAAAAGCCGGCCGGCATGTTTTTTACACACTGACAGATGAACATATTAAGTATATTTTTACTCAAAGCGTTCATCACGCTGAACACGAATAAAACATCTACCAAAAATATCAGGAACAGGTTTATTCTTCATGGAACAACGCAATCACCACCATACTACAACTGAAAATATCAAGGTCGCTTTTGCGCTAAATTTTAGTTTTGCTATTTTAGAGTTGATTGGAGGATTAGTATTTAACAGTGTGGCAATCCTGTCGGATTCCCTACATGACTTGGGTGACAGTATATCACTGGGAGTTGCTTGGTTCCTTGAAAACTATTCTAAGAAGGAATCTGACGAAAAATATTCCTATGGATACGGAAGATTTTCTTTGTTAAGTGCCTTAATAAATGCCATAGTCCTTGTATTGGGTTCATACATAATCTTGTCTGAAGCCATAAAACGACTATTATCACCCGAATCTACGGACCCCGTAGGGATGATCGGATTTGCATTACTCGGAATATTTGTAAATGGAATTGCGGTATTGCGATTGAATGGCGAAGCATCAATGAATGCTAGGCTTGTGGGGTGGCATTTGTTGGAAGATGTGTTGGGCTGGATTGTTGTATTAATCGGAGGGATTTTGTTGATCTTTTTCGATTGGCCTTTTATCGATCCATTATTGGCAATCTTGTTATCAGTATATATTTTATTTAATGTGATTCGTAATCTAAAGGAGACGTTGGCCTTATTTTTACAACGGACACCAAAGAATATCTGCGTGGATTCTTTGAAAGAGCTGTTATGCGAATGTGCTCAAGTTTTATCAACCCACGATACCCATATCTGGTCTCTTGATGGTGATCACCATGTATTATCTACTCATTTGGTTATTGCAGAGAATTCATCAAAAGAAGATGTTTTAAGAATTAAGTCCGAGTGTAAAGAAAAATTATCTGAATCCATTCACCTTTCTCATATTACACTCGAGATTGAATATCCGAGTGAAGCGTGTTCTCAATATTCCTATCAAAGCTCAAAAAAAATAAAAGGAGGCTTCCTAAACTACCTTAAGTCAGCCTCTTCTATATTATTAGTCGCTATTTAATCTTGAACTTTACGCAAGGGTAACTACTCATTACTCGAGGTTCTGTTATTCCAGATCCTTTTTCATAGAGTAATACTGCTCGCTTGTGATCTCTCCGCGAGCATAACGCTGATTCAAGATATCCATTGCGTTAGCGTCTTCTTGCCGGTAAGATTGTTTGGATCCAATGACCTTCTGCAGGCCGAATCCTTCCCGAGCAAGGAAAAGCAATCCAACTACCAATAATACAATCCAAATTAAACCGAATCCCATCATCATATTAACTCCATTTTTTTCTTTACTCTATATCTTATTTTAAATCAGCTAACATATCCTGGTACTCATCGCGAGTGATCTCGCCCTGCGCATAACGTACCTTGAGGATATCCAGCGGAGATTTTGTATTGTCAGGTCGAGATTGACCCCCTGTCATCTCTTGGTTGAATGAAAGGCGGCGCACTATCCAGATGACCAACCAAACGGTCCCGATAATAACTACCACGCTAATCACTAAGTTAAGGATTGGTCCCATCAATCCCAATCCACCAAAACCTCCAAACATTCTCGAAAAACCTCCGCACCACATTCCATGTCCCACCATTTTATACTCCTTTTAAATAGATAACTATTTAAGCGCTATTTGTCATTTCCAAGAAATGATAAAGGATTAAGATAAAGTGCGTTTGAAGAAAATATAAAGATTTTGTAAAGAAAATCCTTGAATCCTAATCCTGCACTGGAAGGCTAAATGAGAAGGTACTACCTTGCCCCCTACCTTCGCTTTCCATCCAAATTCGTCCACCCTGAGCTTCAACGAAGTGCTTGGCAATAGTCAAGCCGATTCCGCTCCCCCCACTAGATCGAGAACGTGATTTATCCACTCGGTAAAACCGGGTAAATAGGTGTGGTTGATGTTCAAAGGGAACGCCTACGCCTGTATCATGTATTGATACATGAACTTCGCCTTTTTCTTGGACAGCTGTTATCTTCACTTCTCCACCAACTGGAGTATGTTGTAATGCATTCCCCGCAATATTAAGCAAGACCTGGTCAATACGTTTCTCGTCGACGTAAACCTCTGGTAAACTGGGCGAAACATCAGTCCGTAAGATAACCCCTTTTTCTTCATATTGTTGCCGAAGACGGTCAGCTGCAGTTTCAATCAACTCTTGCACTACTGCAGGTGCCTTGTCCATCTGATAGGCTCCAGCTTCAACTCGACTGAGCAATTGTAAATCATCGACTAAACTCGTCAAGCGATCTGCCTCCAGATAAATCTTTTGATACGTCTCTGGGTCGCCAGGCAGCACTTCGTCGATCAGTCCCTCCAAAGATCCCTTAATAACTGTTAGGGGCGTGCGCAATTCATGACTTATATCACCAATTAACCGGCTCCTCATATCTTCATTTTGAGCCAGTATTTCGGCCATGCGGTTAAAGCTAATTGCTAACTGCGCCAATTCATCTGCCTGGGACGGATCTCCTGTGATCTGGACCCGTTCTTGATAATATCCCTCAGTAATGTGTTGGCTAGCCTCCTTCATTTCCCTGACTGGCCTAACCACCCGGTAACTAACCAGTAGGCTAACAACCAGGGCGGCGGCAAAAGCTGCGACTGCGGCCTGCGCTAGCGCCTGGTAAACGGCACTTCGGAAACTTGTAAATAAATCAGTATCCAGATCATTATTTTGGCCAGACATCATACCGTCCATAAATTGACCGTTTGCCATGTTTTCCATATTAGCCATGTGGTGATTAAAAGCAGAAGGTATGGCAAATTCAATCGAGGCGCCCAAAACAAGGATTCCGGTTAGAATCACAATCATATAGGATAGAAATAATTTCCAACCAAAATGATTTCGGATTTTTCTCAACATAATCAGGCCCCTTTGCTATCAAATCGATAGCCTATGCCCCGCACCGTCTGTATGTAATCCCCTTTAATCTTTTGCCGAATGTGTCCGATATGGACATCCACAACACGGATCTCGCCATAATAATCGTAACCCCAAATTTGATCCAGAAGCTGCTCTCGACTAAGAACCATCCCCCGATGATCGACTAAAGCCAAGAGAAGATCGAATTCTGTTGTTGTCAGATCAACCAACTCTTCATCCACCCAAACCTGCCGGCTGTTTGTATCGATACGGAGGCCGGGGAATTCTTTCACATGATTCTGAGGAGCCGGTCCAGATTGCTGACGGAGACGGCGCAATGCGGCTTTTATCCTGGCGACTAATTCACGCGGGCTGAACGGCTTAGTAAGGTAATCATCTGCCCATACAAATAATCCCACAACCTTATCAGTTTCTTCGCTTTTGGCAGTCAACATAATCACATAAACGTCTGATTCCCGCCTTAATCTGGTCAATAATTCCAGACCATCTATTCCCGGAAGCATAATATCCAAAACAATCAGCTCTGGTTGAAAATTCTTCGCTAATTCCAGTCCGGTGAGGCCATCAGTTGCAGTCTGGTAATCAAAACCTTCCCGTTCGAGGTAAGCAGTAATGATATCAAGGATACTCTGTTCGTCATCGATTATAAGTATTTTTCCTTCTGGCATAATTTTTCTCCATTTTCGCCGATCGATTTAGTCATCGCTAATCGCATCTGGGTTCAAAAAATCGTGAGAAACACAATTATTGAAAAAACAACAATTCAAACCTGGCACTTGTGCTACTGTGAACGGACATCCATCCAGTAACCGGAGGGACCATGTTCACTTCCGCGTCATGAGTCTTGCAGCCAGCCATTCTCAACCGCTTTCTCAATATAAGGTTGCATCCAATCAAATATTTCCGAAGCTTCGGATTTAATAATCTGATTTATCTCAATGACTTGGCTTTTTGATATGTTTTGCTCCTGCCATGTTTTTCCATCCGTATGAATATTAATAATAAAGGGTAAAAGCCTATCAAGCACTTTTACACAACGGCTTTCAACTGTTTCTTGGGCTTCGTATTCCTCCCATAACTCTTTAATTTCAATACTATAGGGAACCTCATCTGTTACAAGGTCTTCTATGTATCTTCTCTCCTGCTTTGTTATGGAGTCCCTCTCGGGAGAATAAACAGATATGTCGCCAGTATCAATTTCACAGACATCATGAACTAATGCCATTTTAAGGGCATGATTAATATCCAAATCAGCCTGAATATCTTTACCTAAAATTAACAGAGCCATCGCTAAATGCCAAGAATGCTCTGCTGAGTTTTCCTGTCTCGTTAAATCTGTAACATATGATTTTCGATAAACTGACTTGAGTTTCTCCAATTTCATTAGGAAATTTACAACTGAATCCATAGTTCCTCCCAATATTTATAATAACAGGCTGGTAGGAACATATGTATTAACTCTCAGGAAACTGGTTATTGAGTTTTGCACTCTAGGGAGAACACATTTTATCTTTTTTTACGGAGAGACATAATTCCAAGGATTGACTTTTCCGTACTGCGCGTTTCTCAGTTCAAAGTGAAGGTGAGCACCGCTAGAATTTCCAGTATTTCCAACTCCACCTATGTATGAACCAATAATCGTGCTTTGACCGCAAGACACTGACACATTGCTCATATGGGCATAGGCTGACTGCCACCCATTTCCATGGTCAATTACTACCATATTGCCATAACCATACTCGCTCCATCCTGCATAAACAACTACTCCGCTATCGGTCGCAAATACAGCATTACCTTCAGCTCCGGCAATATCTATTCCAGGATGGACATTTGGGTTGTAATCGTAACCAGAGATGTAAGTCCCAGGTGTAGGCCAGACAAAGGACCCTGTACCAATTGCCCCCTCATACACAGCGCCGCACGATCCCGCCCCATAATAAGCAGCAACCGCAGGATTTGTTCGGGAGATTGCGGGTGGTCCCCAATCTTTCAGGGCTCGTTTGCCACCAGGCACAATTACCCATTCACCGACTTCAAAAAGATCCGCTTCGGTATCCATGGCGTAGATATCAACCCGGTTACCAGGATATTCGATTATTGCTTCAGGTTCAACACTAAAAAACGAAGCAATGCCGCTCAGGTCATCATTTTCCTGCCACTGGTAATAAACACCGTCTGTGGGCAAGATATTTAATTCCTGTCCAGGTTTGAGAAATTGAGGGTTATCCTGAATAACCCCATAATTTCCCCATAATACTGTCTCGGGTTTGAGATTGAACTTATCAGCGATCAAAAATAGGTTGTCTCCAAGATCTACTTCATACACAGAAACATCCATCGTGGGCCTGTTGGGAATTGTCGTGTTTGTCACGGCTCGCCTTGTAATTCCATCTTTATATTCAGCTTGGATCACAAAAGCGGGTAATGCGATGTTCGCATTTTCAAATTCCTCTGGTGCCTCTTCTGCCTTTACTGAATAGAGCCCTTCCATTGTCGGGCCAAGAGGAAATCGCAATACAGCATATCCTCCTGCAAGCAGCAATAAAATTATTGTCCCATATATAAACGGGGTCCATTTAATTTCTATTTCTTTCATGGAATATTCTCTGTAGAGTTCTCAGCTAGCTCGCTTGCGGGCGTAAACCCCCAATTAAGTAGTTGGGTTTTCAAGTTCATTGGAAAGTCCAGACCAGGAAGGTTCAGAGTGATTTAACAAACAGGTTTAGGGTTTACCCGATCTGCTTCGTCAATCAATGGGCGCCATCGGATAGCCGGCTTCTTTCCAGGAATTAAATCCGCCTCGTAAATTCAACACGTTGGTGTAACCCAACTGCGCCAAGGTCTGTGCAGATCCACTGCTCATGCTGCCACTCCGACAATAGAGAACGATCTTTGCATCTTTCTCGGAAGGTAGTTTAGCAAGATTGGTTTCAATTTCATCGAAAGGAATCGAAATATCGGTGTCTAGAATGTCGCCCGAAAAGGGAATATGCACGTTTACAAGGATGAAATCCTTGTTTTCCATCATCGAAGAAAGTTCATCAGCGGATATATCGATATATATTCCACCTCCATTAACGGACACTTCTTCTCCGATGATTTTGTTGGATTGGACAAATGGGGCTGGACCACTGCACGCGGCTAACAATACCGCACTAATGATGATTGTAAATAAAAGGTTGCGTTTCATAATAATTTCTCCTTTGGACAACTGATTGATCGACATTTATGAAATGTACTCAGGGCTTAATATCTGGAACCGACAGAGGCCAGGTTCCTAAACTCGTGGCCACTTTTTCCAAGAGAATACGAGCCTCTCCTGCAACTTCTTGAATTTTCTCATTCGTCATCAGTGGCTCCACGGAAAACATTACCTCTGGATTGACGAGAGACACCAAAGATCCTTCTTCGGTTTCCTCTACAGTAACATTACAGGGTAATAGAAGGCCCACAAGTGGTTCGGTTTGGAGAGCTTGGTGGGCTAAGGGCGGATTGCAGGCGCCAAGGATGGTATATCGCCGGAACTCAATCCCCAATTTTTCTTTTAGTGTTGCTTTTACATCGATGTTTGTTAGTACACCGAAACCTTCTTGCTTAAGTGCTGAAATTACCTTTTCTACTGCTTGGTCGAAGGGTTCCGCGAGTATCACTTGATAAGCCAATCTATCTAACATGTTTTTTCCTTTGGATTTGCTCTACATCCTTAGTTTTTCTGAAGAGTTCGGTAGAAATCTCTATCTTCAAAATTAGTTGATTTTTCTGCTTATTCCTTGCGTGCTTCCATTCAGGGAAATAAGCCTTTATTTAATATCTCTCTAATCGAAATTCATTGTATCTTCCCGGCAATAGAAGCAAACTGTCATTTAGCGGATTTCACCGTAAGCAAAATGGCCTATAGGGTCTTGATCACAAAACCACAGGTAAGAGTGACAAGAATACCGAGTTGAATCGTAGATAATAATTATTTGTTTTGATTGAGGGGTTATAGACTCATAAAAAATTTTAGACAGATAAACATATACAAACATTGTTTACCTGTCTAAAATTTTTCTTTTACTTCAAATTAAATTATCCTTCACTCATCTCAATAAAATCCCCGTGCCAAGTGTGAGGGAAAACCTGACTCGTGAAGCCGTTGACGCTAACCATGCCGGTAATTTCGCCATCACTTTCAATGTCAATAGTGTAGTAACCGTAAAAGGTGGTAATTTCGTCAGAAACTTCCGACCCGGGAAAATCTTGATCAAGGTAGCTTTGGGCAGCCACCAAGGCCTCTTCAGGGCTAACCAAAAGTTCGTCGGAGGCAGTGATATTATTATCGATATCAAAGCCACCCATCATGCCACCAGATCCTCCCATCATGTTGCCGAATCCACCCATCATCCCATTGCCCCCGAAACTGCTCATCATACCGTATTTCAGGTTCCACATCATATTAGGGCCGTATTCCGGAAAGACAGCCCTGGTGACTGGATTGACCAGCAGCTCAAAAGCACCAATGCTTGTACTTTCTTCAGCAATGATAGCGTAGGCATTATTATCGAAGATCATGATTTCCGCAATAGCTAGGTCGTTGTTATCAAACGAATCCAGGTAGGACTCTACCGCGTCACGAGTCTCCTCAATGGATAAGGGATCGGCATTGGTTAAGTTGCCAAAACCACCCATCATGCCATTGCCACCACTCACGCTAAAGCGATCCACGTTACCAAAACGGGAATCTTGGTCTGAATAACCCATCATACCGCCAGGATAGAAACCATCCATTCCCCAGGTTGTTGCGCGCCAGAAAGTAAATCCTGACCATACAAGGGCAGCCGCGCCAAGGATGACGACGACAACAATTAATGAAACACGAATAATTTTACTCATAATAAAAACCTCCAAACTAATAGTTGTTGTTTTGCCACTTGTAAAGTGGCCGTTTACAATCCTCAGTTTATCGAATCTATTTAAAGGGAGAATAAAGCCTGATTAAAGATTGTGTAAAGAAAATTATCACACTTTATCACCATTCATTGTGTGCTGATAGCCCCGAAACGATCCCATATGACGCACGGTTATCAACCATATTGCTTGCAAGAAATTTGTCGAGATAATATTTTTTTCCTGAACTTCGGATTTATATTATTAGCGGACCTGGATTACTTGAAGGCTTCTCTGTTAGCCTATTTCAGATACTCTTTCCTAATAAAATAATGCCTGGATGCTGATTCCGGGCAATACTGAATTTCAATATATTTAGATTATTAATCATTCATAAGCACTATTGCCTATTGCTGAACCAAATATCTCGTGATATTCTATTCACCAGAAAATCAATTGTAAAATTCCAATTTATTGGAAACACACAAAGCACTCATGAAAAGACCTCAGATTTGTACTTGTACCAACTCCACCTCTCTGTGTTCGTACACAGCTGAGGTAGCATGGGTATTCGAGTCCGGTCTGTTATAGCA
>SDBS01007255.1_pt1 | contig 10773 bp, 9 predicted proteins | sample 2277091 | NCBI WGS metagenome assembly SDBS01 (sample SAMN10404972, study PRJNA504765) | marine sediment metagenome | isolation source: marine sediment core GS10_PC15, 163 cmbsf | place: Arctic Ocean: Southern Knipovich Ridge | collected 2010 | reverse complement strand
ATATAAATAATTAAGCGGACCTAGCAGGATTTGAACCTGCGACTTTCGGATTAGAAGTCCGACACCCTATCCATACTAGGCTAGTTAGGAAAGCTAATTAGCTGGCTAGGTTATAGGTCCTTTGATCACCTATTAAAAGTCTTATATTTAATAAAATATCTTATATAATGTTTAAATTTTGTTATGATAAGTAAGTAAGTTTGTGGGTAACTATAAATTATTAGGTTTTTCATTTTATTGTTAGTTCCGATTTATTTGAATAAGATCATTAAGATTATTTTAAAAAATTAATAAATTGTTAATATATTTTATTTAATAAATGAAAATCATTCATTAAATTTAAGAGAGTAAAATAATTAAGTAAAAAGATTTGTTAAATTAAAAGAGAGTTTCAATATTGCTCAGTATCGAGAATAAACTTTATATCCATCAGAATATTCCATACTCATTTAATTGGAATAAAGGAAATCATAAAGAGAAATTTAATCAAATCATAGCTAATCAAGAAGAACTAAGCAGATTAAGGAAACTTTTTACTAGAATTTCTCAAGGAATAATACCCAATAATTTATTTAATTCACGTATACTTCCCCGAGTTTCTCAATTTAAAATAAAAGGGTTAAAAGCTGCTCTTGTTAGAAGCTTTAGTACAAGTTTAATAAGATCTGGTAAAATCCAAAGATATGATTCTAATTCAAAATTACCGAAATATGTTCAAAATGTATATGAAAATTTCAAAGAAGTTAATATTTCCGGGCACCCAGGACATGAACCTGTATTAAAAAGTATTTTGATAAAAGATAAGAATTCTCTAGCTATAGAAATTCCTATATGGAATAATAATGATAAGAATAAAGTTATCACAGGTCATATAGACTTGATTCAAATCAATGATGACATCGTTAAAGTAATAGATTATAAACCGGAGGGGAAATTTTTGATATCTTTACCCCAAGTAGCAACATATGGTATTTTATTAAAATCTAAACTAAAGATCGAGAGATTGAAATGCTTAACTTTTAATAAAAATGAAGCTTGGGAATATGATCCGAGCATTTTATTAATGGAAATCAAAAATTATTTAATATCTAAGAGGATCAATAAAAGACCGTGGGAGAAATTTTTATAATGGGCTTGTTTTTAGATTCTTTTTCCAGATAATTTAGGTGATTCAGATTCTTCTTCAGATTTTAAATACCCTCTAAACATCAAATAACATAATATTAAAGAGACTAATTCTAAAATAATACTTACAAAAGTGATTACTGTACCGTTAAATCCTTGATCTCTTAAAAGTAACGCACACCCAAAACCAGATGATGCTAAAATGACAATAATTAATGCTTTACTTATCTCAAAAAAAGAGTCTTTTAAATAAATAAGTTCTTTTTTAATCCACGAAAATATAACAACCATAATAAGAATCTTATTGTTCTAATTTTCCTTAAACACTAAAATAATAGATATTTTATTATCTTTTTTATTTGATAATTACGTATTTCTAATTAAAAATTAATTATATTTTTGTTAAATTTGATTTGTTTAATATATTTTTCATTAATTAAGAAGGTCTATGTTTACTTTTAAATTTTGAATATAAAGCTTTATCGAGTAATCGTCCAATTCTTAATCCAATCTGATTTGATATTTCGTACTTTTCTCCATCGAGAATATTTCTTTTTTCTTCTGAAGTAGGGTTGTGACCTAGTCTTTTTGCTATTATTTTTTCAATAATGTTATTAATCACTTCTTTAATTTTCTCAGAGCTAGGTAATTTCATCTCTAGAGTATTTTCTTTAATCTTTTCAACAGCAAAATTAAAAAATTGGTTAAATAATTCTAAAGGTTCTCCCTTCAATTCACTATGAAGTTTGATATTATCGGTGGCTATTTTAGTATCTTTATCTTGCCAATATAGCTGATTTGGATTAATTCCCGGACTATTTATTCTCATTAGTGAGCCTGTGATTCTTCTTTCTACCCAATTCAAAGTATTTAATTCCTGTTGTTCTCGCAATCTAAGTGCTTTTTCCTCTTTTTCTTTTTTCTTTTCTTCAAGTATTAGTTCTACCTCTGATATCCGGAATTCTTCAAATTTCTCAAATCTTTTGATAATATCATATCCTACACAATATGAAATTGGAGAAAATATATCAGATTTCAATTTTAAAGGTGAAATATCCCCATAAATTGGACTTGGTTTATTTTTCAAATCATCAATTGCAGTCTTCATTGATTTCTCCATCAATCGAGCAAAAATAAAGCCGTTTACAAGAAAGGGTTGAATTGATGCATTAAATACAATAACTAATTCTTCCTGTCTTTTAATTAATCGGGCTATAATTAATTCTTCAAGCTTAACTCTGATCCATTCCTCTGAATCGGTAGTCCCATAAATCTTTTTAAAAGTTAAAAGAAAGAGTGATCTATCATTAGAAACTTTAAGATATAGCTCAATTATTCTACTCAGTTGCCTTAAAATTTTAGATAATATGTAAAAGAAAATGTCTTTGGCTAATCCATTTATTATTTCATCAAACTCTAAAATGAATAAAATATGGGAATAATTTTGCAAGTTTAATTCATCTAAAAACACTCTATCTATGGCTTCTTTCTTTTTTATGTATTCTCTTATACTACCTATGGTAGACCCTACTTCTTTTTCTAAAAATGCGAAAAAATCTTCGCTTTCTTCTAGATTTAATAAGTTTATAAATTCATGATTATTGATATTTTTTGAATCAGAGGTGAAATTTTGACCAAATTGGAAATTAGATTGACATATAGCTTTTTTTGCCTTATATATCAAATTTTGGCTTGGATCATTTAGAGAAACAATATCTAATTTTTTTAGATTATATCTTACCATATTTCTCTTAACTTTTTCAGACAATTCTTTATCCACATTTACTAAATATAAGATGTTATAAACGCCATATTTACTTAATGTATAGATTATGTCATCAAACCCGCATTCATTTAAACTTTGAAGAAAGTAAATAAAATCATTAGGGTTCTCTTTTAGTTTTTTGATTAATTCCTGCTCTAAATAACTTAAAACTTTTCTCTCAAAATCATTATAATTTGTTTTCTCTTTAAGACCGCTTTCAATTTTTGTTATTATTTCTTTCTTTATTACATTTGCTGCTATATAAGCATTCAATCCCTCTATTGAAATTGGAAATCTCTCAAAGTTAAATCCAATAACTTTCTTTTTTATCATTCTGACTGGCATTGCTTCAACTTGAAGCTCTTTATATGATTTAAATTCGAAATTTTTCCGGATTTTATCTATTAACCTACTTAGTGTTGCTAATTCTATGAGTTTATCTTCTTTTTCTTCAGATTCTAATTTCTTTTCTAAACTAACAGAAAGATCCTTAAAAGCTGCACTTTCGGTTAGAATTTCCTTTTTAACCTCATTAGTAAGACCCATAATTTCACCGATAAGATCATAAAAATAGAACGGGGGATAATTTAATATCATTTCTTGCAACTCTCGCTCTATTTTCATCTCGATTTCTTTTATCATTTGATTTTTTTGAATTTCTTGTAATTCTTCACCTCTCTCTTCAATTAAAAACGAAAGAAAGTTATTTTCTAAATCAATAACCTTATAAAGAAGATTAGTCTCGAGAGTTAATGAATCTTTTAATAGAGATTTAACTTCCTCAATTATAATTTTCTTTTCTATAAGTTCCAAACTTTTTGTAGATTCATATGTGAATTTATTTGAATCTAATAATTTTTGCACTCTAATTCCTAAACTATGATAAATGTGAATCGTTGCTGTTGAAATTAATAGATCATTAAAAGTGGATTCTTGACTCACTAATTCAAAAATTTTTTTTCTATCTGCTTCCCGTTTGAAATGTGAAATTATTAAATCAACTGTTTGAAAAAATCTAAATGTGCCCTCAATTGCTGTTGTCTTCCTCTTAACTCCGCTTATCATTAATCTTTCACCCACGTTCTGTATACTTCTTTAAAATTGTCTGCTAATTCGAATTTGGCTTTATTATGCCAAAATTTAAAATTAATAACATGAAAAAGATCTCCATTAAAAAATTCCTTTTCATCATTTGTTAATATGTGTTTTAACGTCAAAGACAATGGTCTCGGAATTAATTTTGAAAAATATTTCAAGTCCATATTTTGGAGATAATTATAAAATGTCTCCTCTTCACTTAGATTAAAATATTGGAGAGGTAATAATTTCTCTAACTGAAGATCTAATTTATTTGACTCAATTTTCATTTGAGTTTTAATATATTTCGGAAATTCTATATTAATATCAATACTATTTTCGTAATGATTATAAAATTCAAGTAATAGTTTTTTTTTATCTTCATCTGCAATTTTTGCTATATATACATCTAAAAACTTGAGGAAATTTTTAATTTCTTGTTCTTTTGATTCTCGTTCTTCAAAATACATTAAAAAATCTTGATAAATCTCTACTAAAGTCCAGTTTTGGTTCATTTCAAGTGTTAGGAATTTCTTACTGAAATCTTTAATCCATTCTAAGATGTAAAATTTCCACACAAGATTAATTCCACCCATCCTTTTTTCTAAAAATCTATGGAATCTATTTGCGAAAGTTACTGGATCTGTTATTTCTTCTGCTGGTTCTTCTTTGATATATCTATTTATCGTAGAATGTCTTAAAACATAACCTAGTAAATAATGTAATTCATTGGAAAACTTCTTAAATTTATCTATATGGTCTTTTATAAGATTTACTTCATTTTCCATTTGTACTTCTGCAAAAGAAACTAAATCATCAATTTTTAGGCTTATATTTTTGAAGAAAGAATCGGTATTCTTGTTTATTAATCTGTTAAATTCTCTATTGACTTTTTCTTCGTCAAATTTAAGATTTTTTAACGACAAATGTGGATTAGTCTCTACCTGATTAAAGATGAATAAACTTAATTTGTCAATTAATTTCTGACCTAAAATTTGTGCGGGTTTTTGCTCTTTATTAAATTTTACTTTTAGATTTTTAACTAATTCTATTGTAAGCGTTTTTAATCTGCGATAATATAAATATCTAGGAAGAGTTACTTTTATAAGATTGAGATTTTTTTTTGCGAGTTCTGAAAAATAATTAAATTGTGAATCCAATTCTACAACTCTCATACTTTTCTTTCCTATTACTGAATTTTCTATAAATTTCTTTGTAATTCTATAAATTTCTTCAAAGTTTTCATTTTCTAATTTTCCTTTATTTAGGATATAATGTTCAAATTTTTTAAGTAATTCATTGATGTTACCTTTTTCTCCACTAGTTAGAAAATTTTTCGAATACTCTAAAAATTTATTTATATAACCTTGTAAATCTATCAGGATTTTATTGGTGTAAGAAATTACCCATTCTGCAACCTGTGGTTCATGAAATTCCTTAATTTTTTCTTTAATATGGGTAATTAAAAATAAAAGTAATTGGTTTTGGGATTCATCCAATGTTCCTGTATTGGCAAGATTTAACAGGTTTGTTCCAAGATTTATAGTTTTTTCCACTATAAAATTTGCACTCGGTTCGGATATTGAATATTTGAGGTGTTCTGTAGCTTGTTTGCCCTCAAATGGAGTTTTCAATCGATCAAACTTAGGATTTAAAAAAGCAATCTCAACAGGCTTTTTCTGCCATAAGATATTAATATCTCCTCTAACTTTTCCATATGTACTTAGCATTTCTTGTCCTGTAGGTAGCGCTGTACTCAACCCTATTAATTTCTTATTCCATTTATCTTCAACCAGCTCCCCATAGAGTTTTTTACTAAATCTAGAAGCAAATTTGGCGTAAATTTTTTGTTTGCTTTTATTATCCAAATCAGGACGATCACAAAATTCCTCAACCTCAAAAAATAATTTACTAATATAATTTATTGAAGCTCGTGATTTATGTATATCTAAATATCCTGTTTCAGGTTTTAAAGCGAGCAAAAAGCTTTCACTTTCTTTATAGTTACCAGGGATAAAAATCATTGATTTTGGATATATATTGACCTGGGCACTTTTTTCATCAAAGTTAAACAAATCAAATTCAATACTAAAAACTTCTGCTCCTGTATAATCTCTCAATATTGCATTATACATAGTTAAATATTTGATTACTTCTTGTGAAAGATTATTTACTTTATCTCTTGTTAATCTCCCTGGACCAACAACGTCTCCTACAATAAGATCATTTGGGGAAGAATATCCAAATATTAAGGAAAATTGAAAATTTATAGACTCACGTGTGGTTATCATAATTTAGTTTTGTTGGTATCTCTTATTTTTTTAATCATTAGATTATAAACATTAAAACTCCATACTCAAACTCTAAAAAAAAGTGAGCTCGTTTAAATAATTTTAAGTTTATATTGTATTAAAATTTACTTTTGATAAGAAAATAAATTATATCTATAAAAATATTGATAAAGATGCCGGATCGTTAGTGAAATCAGATACCGTTAATTAATAAACTAACTATTAGAATTGGAAATTATCGTTTTTCAAAAAAGTTGAGATTTTGTTCAAGTTTCAAAAATAAAATTATAATAATACAAACACTATTATATTTATAATAATAAATTCTAAATGCATTCAAGGTGAAGTTTAATACAATTTGGGACTGATTTAGGGATCAATCAAGAGGATATTGAAAAAATAAGTCCTCAAATTACTTTCATAACATCAAACGCAGATATAGAAGCGATTGCACTAGTAAGTTTCGAAGGGTATCAAATTGCGTTCTCAGCCCTGCCACAATATCATGTTGATGGAGATCAATTTTGTGGACTTGCGAGTGCATTATTAATGACGGGAAGATCTACAATTCAAACCTTGTTTCAAGAAGATTTAAGTGAAATTATTGTTCGCGCTGAAAATGGTTACATTGTTATTACAAATGCGGGTCGATTAGTTATTGTTTGTGCTGGTACAATAATTGACACATTAATGAAATCTGTAAAAGTTATGCGTATTGCTGCTAAAAACCTTTATAAAATATTCGAGGATCGCTAATTTCTAATAAGATCAATTTTATTTTTTTTGATAGAAAGTAGAAAATTATATTGCTTGAGAAATTTAAAAGATGTGTTTTTCGTGTTTTTTTGACAAAAAAATGAAAGTTATCAATATCTTTTTATGTATTCGAGAATAATTTAAGAATATAAAGTTTTTTTAAGGGACTAGGTTTAATTATAATGGTTTTTAATAAGGGCTGGTGGCATTGGCAGTAATGCCTTTTGCATTGGATTAAACTGAAATCACACTTTCTTGTTTTTAATTCTTTTTAATAACCTTTAGTTAAAATAGAAATTATTCTTCTTAGTCTGCATAAATAAATTGATTTCCAATTTTTTGATGATACACACTTAGAATTTAAGAAAATAGAAAAAAATAGGTAGAAAAAAATGGTAGACTATTTTAATGCTAGAGTTCTTTTAGAACCAAGCGAAGTTCCAAAAGAGTGGGTAAATATTTTACCAGATTTACCCTCTGCAATGACGCCCTTAATTAATCCAATGGATAATAAGCCGGTACCACCGGAAATGGCATTTGCCATATTTCCTAAAGAATGCGTTTTACAAGAAGTATCCCAAGAACCGACAATTCCAATCCCAAAAGAATAATTAAGGGAAATTTTTGCTAAAAATTATAGACCGACCCCTTTACATAGAGCTTTAAGGTTAGAAAAGGAGTTAGGACTAGAAGGAGATAATATAAAGATTTTCTTCAAAAATGAGTCAGTGTCTCCTACTGGATCACATAAACCCAATACTGCCATACCCCAAGCATATTATGCTAGGAAAGCAGGGATAAAAGAGTTGGTTACTGAAACTGGGGCAGGACAGTGGGGTTCTGGTTTAGCCTATGGTTGTAATTTATTTGATATTAAATGCACAGTTTATATGGTAAGGGCAAGTTTTATTCAGAAGCCGGGGAGAAAGATTTTAATGAAATCTTATGGTGCAGAAGTTCACGCAAGTCCTTCAAAATTTACGGAATCAGGAGAGAAATTTTTAAGCAAAGATGCAGAGCACCCAGGAAGTTTGGGTATTGCAATTTCAGAAGCTATTGAACATAGTATGAAAAGCGATAAGATAAGATATTCTCTAGGAAGTGTAGTAAACTTTGTACTTTTACATCAAACTATTATCGGACAGGAAGTAAAAACCCAATTAGCAAAAATAGGTATTGAAAAACCTGATATAATTATTGGTTGTGTGGGAGGAGGTTCAAATTTTGCAGGGATTGCTATTCCTTATATAAAAGATAAAATCAATGGTATAAATCCTGAGATAGAAATGATAGGAGTTGAACCTCGAGCTTGTCCAAGTGTTTGCAAAGGTGAATATCGATGGGATTATGGAGATACGTCAATGAAAGGCCCAATAGCAAAAATGCATACACTCGGACATAATTTCATTCCTAGCCCTATTCATGCTGGAGGATTACGGTATCATGGTGTAGCCCCAATAATTTCAATTTTGTATAATAACAAGCTTATTTCCGCGACAATGCATCATCAAACAGAAGTAATTGAAGCAGGAATTAAATTTGTCAGAACTGAAGGGATATTACCTGCACCTGAATCCGCACATGCTATAAAAGAGGCAATTGATCAAGCTTTGAAAGCTAAAGAGAACAATGAAAAGAAAGTAATTTTATTTAATTTAAGTGGTCACGGATATTTAGATTTATTAGCTTATAAAACATACATGAATGGGGAATTAGTAGATTATGAATTACCAAATGATGAAATTAAAAAAGCTTTAGCCTCAAATGAAATGCCTATAATTGATGAATCTCAATTTTAGGGGTTTTTATTTTTTTTTTTTATTTTACTCAAGAAAATCTTAAAATAAACGATTCGTTTAAGTATTAAAGATTAATGAGTTTGGTCTGTATTGAATATCCTTTCAATAATTATTGTTTGTTGTTTTTATGTTTATGCTTTAATTCTTATTTACATCTCAGTGTTAGCAAAAAAGAAAGGAGAAATTAGTGCTTTTATCAATAATCTGGCAAATGCATTAATATTGATAATGTCAATAACTATTAACTTAGTTCTAATCATTTTTTTCTCATTTTTAAATGGGGAATTCCTGTTATTCCCATTCAACATAATACTGATAGGTTTTATTGCAATATACCTTCCATTATTTTATTTTTTTACGGTTAAAGAGAAAAAGAAAGTTAAGAATTCAGATCAAAAAAATGAGAAATTTCAATATTCACTATCCAAAGAATTACCACTAAAATATGAAATTTATAGAAAATTAACACATTTAATCGTTTTAGGAATAATATTTTTCTATTTTACTTTTGGTTATTTAATAAAGAATTTTTTTGCTTATATTTTGGAATTTGTTCCAGATTTTATATCTAATCTATTTCACATCGGAGGAGATATAATGTTTTTTACTCAAAATCTCGTAATTTTTTTAGTTGGAGTTTCTCTAATCGGTTTATTAACAGCAGATTTTATACGAATTCTAACACCTGAGATATATCCTCTAAAACCGATTAATAAACTATTAAGAGAAAAAGAATTAGGGATGAGAATTGGACCTCACATTTCTATGAGTATTGGTTGTTTTTCAATAATAATTTTATATGGATTAGTTAACCCTATAGGGCCTGTTATTATATGTACATCAATGACAATGTCTATTTTTGGGGATATGGCATCAAACTTAATCGGGAGAGCTATTGGAAATAAAAAAATTCGTGATACAAATAAAACCTATGAAGGATTGTTTGCAGGAATAATTATGGCTTTTTTTACGGGTGTATTAATATTTTATTTGTTAAGGAATTTTTATGTTTTTAACATTTATGCATTATTCTTAATTCCATTGACAGGAGCTTTTATTATAGGCTTAATTGATTATCTTGATCTTAAAATCGATGATAATCTTTCATACAATTTTAGTATCTCTACAGTTTTGTTTTTTATTTCCATTTTTATAATATAAAACTTTTAAAACATCTATTCAAAGAAAAAATATTTCAATAAGGTAAGTTTAAATTATGAACATGTTAGAAGAAAAATTAAAGATTGACAAAATTACTAAAGGAACAGTTATCGATCATATTGATGCAGGATATGCCTTAACTATCTTAAATCTTACAGGTTTGGACGAATCGAAGAATTTAATGACAATAGGTGTTAATGTTTCCTCAAATAAACATCGTACTAAAGATATAATTAAAATTGAGGGTGTCTTCTTAAATGAAACACAGATGCAACAGATTTCTATACTTTCACCAAATGGTACTATCTCCTTGATTGAAAATTATAATGTGATAGAGAAGAAAAAAGTAGAACTACCATCAATGATTAGGAAATTGATACTATGTGTTAGTCAAACTTGTATTTCAAATTCAGGTGAACCAATTGATACGGAATTCTTCGTTTTAGAGGATAAACCTTTAAAAATTCAGTGTATATATTGCGAACGAATATACAAAATTGAAGAAATTGTATTTGCATCTAAAGATAAGAAGGAAAAAAAAGTAATACAAAGATTTCAATTATAAGTTCAATTTTACTTTTATCATCTTAAGTAAAAAGTTTCAATAATGTATGCGTAATAACACCAACAATCATAAACATAAAGAAAAATATACCTATACCTGGTAGTAGAATATTTTTCCAGCCCCACTCTTCCTTTATGAATTTATATTTTAAAATTATAAAACTCACAAAAAAGGGAAAGATAAACATCCACACTAACATCCAGATAAGCATAAACCATCCAATCAACCCGAAAA
>SDBS01007254.1_pt1 | contig 10773 bp, 13 predicted proteins | sample 2277091 | NCBI WGS metagenome assembly SDBS01 (sample SAMN10404972, study PRJNA504765) | marine sediment metagenome | isolation source: marine sediment core GS10_PC15, 163 cmbsf | place: Arctic Ocean: Southern Knipovich Ridge | collected 2010 | reverse complement strand
AATAGGAATGTTATAAACAACAGCTATTCGTAAAAGAGCTTTTACATCTGGATCATGAGGATGAGATTCGAGAGGATCCCAGAAGAAGATGAGAAAATCGATTTTTCCTTCTGTTATTTTCGCCCCAATCTGTTGGTCCCCTCCTAGCGGCCCACTTAGAAATTTTTCAATTTTAAGACCTATATTTTTTTCGATTAGTTTTCCTGTATTTCCCGTTCCAAATAGATTATGCTTACTTAATGTACCCTTATTGAATTTTACCCATTCTAAGAGATCCTCTTTTCTTTCATCATGAGCAACTAGGGCTATATTTTTTTTCTTTTCTATTTTAAGTTTAGAATTTAACAAATTAACTCCTCTTTTGAATTATCTTATTATCAAAAATTTATCATAAATTTTAACTTTTATTTCTGGACGAAATAAGTTAGATATGCATAGTTAGAATTTATACACAGAGTTGTTAAAAAATCAGAATTTATGTTTCTAGACTTTCCCTCCGCTTAGCATCTTCCCTACCATTTTGAGGGTGCCAATGAAACCTCTTTTCTTCATCATCATTTTCGTATACAATCTCCCGGAGCTCTTTGGTGGCGTAACACTCTTCTCTTTTTTATAGAGTTTCATGGCTTTCATTCCGCAGGTTGCGACGCAATTCCCACATCCAATACACTTATCCAAATTTACAATAGACTTATCACTCTCTAGAGTGACGGCATCCATTTGGCATCGTCTTACACACGTTTCACACCCATTGCAGAGTTCTGGATTCGATTGAGCGTAAAAGTTGGAAGAGTAATATTCCGCGGGCTTTGGAAATTGTTTAGCCATTGTTAAAACTCCGCAACAGCACCCGCAGCAGACACACATAAAAGAGGGATTTTGACTATTTTCAGGTTGTAGAACAAAGCCTTCCTTCTGATATTTCTTTAGAATTTCAAACATTTCTTCTTTTGACACTTCTTTTCCTAACCCATCCTTAATCCGCCGAGCCGCACCATCATTGAACATAACACAACACCTACGAGTGCTGGAAAGTTGGCAAGGTTCTTCAAGGACTTCATGTTGTTCTCGACATACACAATTTATTATTGCGATTTTATCAACCTTATTCGTAATTATTTTTCGTATATTGTCATAGGTACTGACAGTGTATTCCGGAGAAAGGCTTTTTTCTACGGGAATCGTACGCATCTGTCCTGGTGAATTTTTATTGTGGAATTCTTCATAAAACACACCAAGGGAGTAATCATTAGCAACTTCGGCAAATTCTTTTGTAAGTCTCCCTAATTGATATTCAAAGATGCCGATAGCCCACTGAGCTAGTCTATAGCGTCTTCTATTATGTTTTTTATCAAATACTGAGCCTCCTCCCTGGATTGCTCCTTTATCATTAAGGTTATTCAACAGCTCTCTCAGTCTTTCCTTGGATATTGAGATGCCCCTTTTTTTAACTCGTTTATGAATCTTATCTAAAGGTTCTGGTAGCGCACTTAAATGAATTGCAATCGCAGCCTCTTCAGGTGTGAAAAGAAGTTTCAATATTTTAATCTCTAAACCAGATTCATGTGCTGGGAAACTTATAGGCATGCGCTCGTCTATTTCTTTATGAAGCTTCTTATAAATCTCATCTTTACTTTGCATAATTTTTTCCATTTTTTATAAAAGATTTTGATAAACGTCTAATCCAAGTCAATTAAATCTTCCAAGAAAAATAAATCAATTTCAAAAGCTTTAATTATTAATGGGTTTTTTAATTCTCCTTCTTTTTTAGCAAATAATGCAGGAATTTTATTTTTTGTTGCTAATGCAATTGTAGCACAATCGGGAAGCGCTATTGGATTATTGCATTTTAATATACTGATATCTCTAAGGAAATTTTCTAATGAAAATATGTTAATAAAATTAGAATCAATGAGGTTATCAACCTTTTCAAAAGCTCGTTGCCTTCCAATTTTTCTACATAGTATATATTCAGTCTCTATAATTGCTAGATTCGTTGTTATTGGTGCAATATTATTATTTAAAATATTTTTAAAAAGATCAGACTCATCCCCAGATAAAAGAAGTTCAATAACGGCACCCCCATCAAAAACAGCTTCTTTAAAAGGATACTTCATCTTTTCTCCTCTCGTGGTACAACTCACTTAATACTACATCAACATCTATATTTTCAATTTTTTTACAAGCATTTCGAAATTTTTCTTTGTCTTTCTTCTTCTGGTAATTTTCTATCAAGAATTTTATTGTAGTATTATAATTTATTTTTTTTCTTCTTTTTATTTGCAATTGAGCTGCAACCTTTAGAAGATCTTCCTTAATTTCATCATCTATTGTAATTGTAGTAATTTAATTCACCTCATAGTTTTAACATTATTCATAGAATATATGGAAATAATAGTATTTATTTTTTCTTATAAAAATAGCTGAAAGTTGTATAGAGAGAGGGAGGGATATCTTTGCTTTTACAATATTTTTCTTTTTTTATTTTCAAACCTTGACTATTTTCTAACTATATATATGAATGTTATAATACAAAAAAGTGATTTTAATTCAAGCTTATTTGGTCTTAATTTGTAAATCTTTTTAAAGATGGTGGAATAAAAGGATATAGGTCTTGATTTTATTTTCTAAATCACTTAAAAATCCAAGGAAAAAAAAGTACGTTAAATTTTGAATTATTATTTTGATATAATGATCCTCTATAATTTGCTTAACTTATTCCTAATTGTTATTCTATTAGGAAACGATGTTTAATTCTGAATAAGTGGTAATAAGATATAGAATATACTACCTTTATTTTTTCCCTCGGATTCCATCCATATTTTACCACCATGTAATTCTACTATCTTTTTAGAGAGATATAATCCTAATCCTGACCCATCAATTCCAATATCAAGTCCTTGGCCATATCGTTCGATTTTTCCAAATTGTTTGAAAACTTTTTCTTTTTCTTTATCAGTGAAGCCGATCCCATTATCCTGTATTGACACAATTATATTTTGGTCTTTAAATTCTGAATTTATAGTTATTTCTCCGTTTGGAGGCGTGTATTTAATCGCATTGCTGAGTAAATTAGTAAGAACTTCATACATTTGTTCTTTATTAAATTTAGTAATAATTTTTTCTTCAATATTTATGTTAATTGCATGATTTCTCGATTTGGCAAGACCTTGTAATTCACGTATACAGAATCTAATGAGGAAAGATAAATCTTCCACAGTTGTTTTTAGTTCGAGCTTACTCGATTCTATTTTGGTGGCTTCAATTAGATTTTTAATTATGTCTTCGAGCCTTTGACAACCTTGGTCAACTTCTTCTAGCATTGAAGTTATTTCATTATCAAGAGCTCCACCATATTGTTTTAGAATAAGATTTGTAAATCCTTTAATTGATATTAAAGGTGTCTTCAATTCGTGAGAAGCTCTTCTTAAAAATTCAGATTTCAATTCATTCAATTTTTGTAATTCTATATCTGCTTTTCTTTCTTTAGTAACATCTACTATAGTAGCAAAAATTGTATTTTTCTCCTGAAATTTAAACATTTTAGTGTACACATCTATCCATTTGATTTCTCCTGATTTAGTGATAATTCTAAAAGGTCTACCACTCATCTTACCAGTAATCCCTTCCTCTCTTTTCTTAAATCGCCTCACAGCAATAGATCGATCCTCTGGGTGAATATAATTAAACACTTCAGCTATGCTCATTTTTTTTAGTTCTTCAAACAAATATCCAAACATTTTGGATACTGTATTATTTAAATAGACAATACGATTATCCTGAATTATCATAAACCCTACAAACGATTGTTCGGTAATAGTTCTAAATTTCTCCTCAGATTCTTTTAGTTTTCGTTCAGATTTCAATTGTTCAGTAATGTCTCGTAACACTGCAATGATTTTCATGTTCCCTTCAATTTCTACAAGGCTCCCTCTTGCAGATAGAGAAATATAATGTCCTTTTTTATGTAAGGCTCGATATTCCATTGATAATATTCTTAATGAATTATTTTTGTTTGGTTTCAATAAATCTTTCATTTTTTCTATAACTTTCTGTAAGTCTTCTGGATGTACAAATTTAAATCCACTTACTCCAATTACCTCATCAGGATAATATCCCAAAATATCATAAACTTGAGGGCTAACATAAGTAAAGTTCCCGTTCAAATCCATTTCTACAATTATATCTAAAATGTTATTAACAATTAGATGGAATCTTTGTTCATAAGAATCTTTTTTTGCCATTAATATTCAACTCTCTTAACTTAGAATAAGTCGTTTTGTTATATATCATACATTTCTTTTTCATAAAAATTTTAGTAAATGGAAAAGATAAGTGATATAGAAGAAAATAAAAGTAAACAATACTCTAAAGATATAATGCGTTTAATAGCTAGGGTATAACATTCTCCTCAAAATTTTTTATGTTTTAAACCCTTTAGCATCTAATCGCTCATTGCATAATGTATCGCAAATTTGAATATAGGGATTTCTCCTACCGACATAAAAAAATTCCACTTGTTCATATTTCTCACAAAGCCGATAGACCTCACTACACAGTTTCGATAAATGTGGATAATTGATTTTCCATTTTTTATTAATTTGTTGCACTGCTAAATTGCTGTCAGAATACACTTGTAGATGCCCCCTGTGAACCCCATCGGCTGCCTTTAAAGCGCCTATTATCGCTTGATATTCAGCTGTGTTGTTGGTCGCGGATCCAATGTAATTACATTCTTCATGGATAACAACCTCATTATGAACAAATATAAAAGCAGCAGCAGCAGGGCCAGGATTACCGCGAGAAGCTCCATCCGTGAAAATTTTAAGAATATCTGTGCTTTTAATCTGAGTTTTGCTCATGATAATTAAAAATCAATGAAACAATTTAAATTAGATTAATTTTAAGATAAATTTTTTTGTTTTAATTTTAGTCATATAATAAGTGAAAATAGAAAATGTTCTGCATTTTTTAACGTATTTATAAAAGGCTTATACCATTACAAATAATATACTCTTTTACTAAGAAGAATTAAACAAAGAAGAATTAAACGTGACATCACATCTAATGGGGAATGTTAAAGAAATTGAAGACGTAAAGAACTTAAATATGCCTAAGTGCGAGTTCTGTGGAAAAAGCACCAGGGGTACTAAGTGGAATAAGGAATATCACCATATTAATATCGCTCAAAAACCAGAAAAACGATTTTTTTGTTCTCGTCAATGTAAGTTAAATTGGATTTTTAAAAATTTTTGATTTTATTTTATCGATACTATGTGACATTTCTTGGGATAGATTATCTTAATTCCAATATATAAAAAATCTAAAACGTCAAAAACAGAAATCCAAATGTATTTATGACCTCACTTATTTAAATTATTAATGATGACAAAAATGGAAAAAGACGACGATGAGTCGTGCCAATCCACTAATAATCCTTGCGAGTGGAATGGAAAAACAATAGAAATTGATGACGCAGGGACCGGAGATCTTGTCGGAGATGCCTTCTTTGGCTTTCGAGACACGGAAACCGGAAAGATAATATTTCAATCAATTCCCGTAGGGTTTTATAATGAGAATAATAAGGGTGATGATCTCCCTGAAAAGCATTTAGTAAGTGTTGTAATAAAAGCTCTTAGAAAACTTAATCACGGTAAGGGAGATAGGATACTTCTATGCAGGGGTAGTTGTTTCGATCCTGTTAGAGAATATTTCATTGAGAATAGTATTTATTACGAACCTGCAATTATTGAAGGAAAACTCCAAGATGCCGTAGAAGGTAGATATATTCAACACCTTAGAAAACTGGGAGTTAATTCTGGTAATCTTACCATGGAATCTGGTATAAAAAGATATTTTATCCTATTCAATTGGGTATGCCAAGATTTTCCAAATCGTGAACGTTTTGTTAAAACTGGCTTCCCCTCTTGGAAAAAGAAATGGCGAAAGATTGCAATGAAGCGATACCAAAATTCTAAGGGTGCTAAGACTCGAGAAATAGAAGGAATCAAGCGAAGAGCAAATGAGATATATGATCTTATGTTTGAGAAACCTATCTCTGTAAGAAAAACGACTCTTAAGAGTCAGTAATTTCTACAAACTTTATTAGAGATTTTTTTTAATACTATATTTTACAAATCTTTAAAGATTGACGACTTCAATTGTGAAGATGATGATAATTAACTTTTTTAGGTTGAGGGATAAAGATCATATTCTTTTAAATTATCTAATTCTCGGTCGGCAGCATAACCTAAAAATCCATTAGTAATGCAATTGCTATAAAAATCATATTTTAATGATGATGATTGAGGATAATCTGTTATCAATACTATTTTATTATTGTCAATTGCTTTATTCAAATTAAATATGCCTTGATCACGCCAACTATCATCTGTAACGATATTATCAAAATAAAATAAATCTTCTCTTCCAATACCATCAATGTGCTCTAAATAGGTTGAGTTTAATAATAGTTCGTCAGCATTTTGAACGAAGATTGAAAAATTGTCACCTGCTTCATTTTTTACATAACTTGATATATTTCCTACAAAATCAATCATTTTCCAGTCGCTGTTTTGAATTTCACCTTGATAGAAATCATATGCATCGATTATATCCATGTAAATACCATCAAATCCAGCTGTTACAATTTTATCTAAATAATTGAATATAATTTGTTCCCATTCAATCATCCAAAATTTTACTTTATAATTCCCTTCCCATTCAGGGTTCTCAATATCCAACCAATTTGGGGCACCTGGATCAGGTATCCCATCATGATTTGCATCCCATGATTCTTCCCAATAAAACCTATAATTTTCCGCTTCACCGATACTTATATAAGAAAGGAGAAATTTCTCATTATCTCCTGTTGATTTCATATAATTCACTTCTGAATTAGAGAATTCTCCTTCTTCATTTCCATCTAAAGAGTAATCTATAATTATGAGATCATATTTAGAATTTCTAATGGTCTCCTTATTGATATCTTGAAGCAAGTAAGCAAAATCATCAATTACTACGCCATTCATATTAAATTCAACTCTAAGTAATTCCTCATTATCGTTATCATTATTAAAGAGATTGGAAATTAAGTAAATAGAGCCTATTGAGCCTCCTAATATAATTATGATAACAATTATGAATACAACTTTCTTCTGCATTTTAATATAATTTAATTTTTATTCCAGTTAGAACTTAAGAAAAAAATTATTCCTTATAAAATTAAGTACAATTTTGAAAGAAATAGAGGAATAAAAAATAATCTACTCAAGCTGATCTTGAAATTTGTGGAAATATCTAATTGCAAAATCTATATTATTAATCGTATTGGTAAGGTTAAACTGGAAAAAAAAATAATAACAATGGCTTGACAATACTGAGATCTAATTATCAATCATTATTTATTATTTCTTCTTAAATTCCACGAGATTATCTGGTGGCCATGCTCGAGGAGTAGTACCATTCTTAAGATATCGGAAATCGCATATTGGAGCACCATTTCCGATTGTTTGAGTGCGCTTTAAACCATATCCGTAGGTTTGAGCTAGAGCATAATCAGCTACACATACAATTGGCATAAAATGCTCAGCACCTTGATTTTTATAAAATTTATGCACACCACATTCAGAATAATCTAAACCGTAACTATAGGTTTTTCCATCTCCTTCAACAAAATCAAAAACCCAATCACCTGGATATTTACGTAATTTGGAATTTTTGGCTTGTTTTTTTTCGTTGATAAGATATACTTCTGAAAATATGTCGTATGTGGGGGGTGTAACTTTAAATAAAGCTTCGAAAAGTTCATAAATCAACTTACCAATCTCAAAATAACCAAGTCCTTCTTTTTCAAAAGTTCGGAGTAGTGGTAGTAAAAGAGTGGCATTGATAATAGTATCAGTTCCAAGATTATCCTTGCCACCTATATAAGGGATTTGAGGGATGAGTGCTTCAAAATCATTCCGCATAGTGATGGAAATCTCTTTAAATTTAGATTCTCCGAAATTATCAATTAAAATTTGTTTCCCAATAATTAATGCCATATCAAATGTTCTCATCAAAAATCTTTTTTTTTTCAAATAGTAATTTTTTTCTTTCTCAGTAATCATACCCATTATTGCTCTCGTAATTTATTCTAATTTAGAATACACTCTTAAATTAAAACGGATTTTTTAATTTTAATAAATAAAATAAAAACTTTATTATCTAAACAGATTCTATATATACGATCAATTCTAAATTATTTTCTAATATTTTAAAATTTACTGGAAAAAAATATAAAAACTTGTTCCCTACTAACTAAGAAGTTAGTTCTTAATATTTACTAATTCTGAATTTTCTTTTAATTTGGAGTGATTTTATAAAAGATATATTTTTATACTGATTGTATATATTTTATAATAATAATTGGAGGTTAGATATTTGATGGAAGGTAAGTTAAGAAGAATAATAACTGGTCAGAATGAAGAAGGCAAATCAATTGTAACCTATGATGGGCCCACTTTAGTTTTTAATAATTTATCTGAAATGTGGGTTACAGATAGGTCACCAGCAGATAATAAGCATAAAAATGATACTACCAAGCGAAAAGTACGGCTGGAACCACCGTCAAAAGGATCTATTTTTCGGTTCTTTCAGGTATCACCAGAGGATACATCTAGATCAATTAAGGATTTAGAAAAAGAAGCAGAAGCCGGTTTTGCTGAAATAGATGCTTCACATTGTCGCCCAGACACTTCAAGAAACCCACGTATGCATAAAACTAAAACTGTTGATTATATTATATTACTTGAAGGAGAAGTTACACTACTTTTGGATGAGGATATGGTGGATTTAAAACCATTTGATGTGGTAGTTCAGCGAGGTACAAATCATGCATGGATAAATAAAAACTCTAAACCAGCTCTTTTAGTTGCAGTCATGATAGACGCTGAACCAATTAAATAAATTAATTATAAAATTATTAAATGAGTGAACTGAGATGCCAGAAATATTTCCCGAGCCAATAGTAAATTTACCTGAGGCAGATATTCCATTGGAGGGAGTCAAAGCGTATTTAGCCCAGGGGGAACGCTTTCAAATAATATTTATGAAGTTTGAAAAAGATGTTATACTTGAGGAACATTCTCATGAAAGTCAATGGGGGGTGGTACTTGAGGGAAAAATTGAGATAATTATAGATGGTAAATTATTTCAATTCAAAGAAGGCGATAGATATTTTATTCCAAAGGGAATAAAACATTCAGGAAAGATTTATAGAGGGTATGTTGATATTACCTACTTCAACCAAAAAGATAGATACAAGATTAAATTATAAACTATTTTTACTATTTTTTGAATCCATCAAATTTATAGATATTAATCATTCTTAAGTAGAAATATATGAATTTAAAAGCACCAAAGCACAATAAAATCTATTCTATTAAATAGTCTTTAGCGTCTTCAATATCAGAAAAAGGTTTAGCATTAACACTTGTTAGTCTGTTCACAACATTTAACAATACTTTTTTAACACCGGTTATTCCCAATACCGCAGTTTTTGCGAATAAGTGGCCTGTTTGCTTACCTGCTTCGGTAAAACCCTTCACAGCGGCTTTACTAGCATAACTATTTGAGAGATCAATTATTAACAACATGTCTTTTTTCCCCATTTGAAGTTCTAAATGTGAGAAGATCGGTATTCTCATTGCGATTTCCTCCCCGTTAAGATTAGTGTAATCTTCGTAGAGGATTTCTTTTCCTTTATGGGTTATCCACTTCTGCCGTTCTTTTATTTCATCTAATAATCTTGGATCTATTTCGTGTTCTAACATTTTTAGCTTCCCAGCTGAATTTAGACTGAACTAGTTGAATAACCGATAAATTCAATAAATTTAAATTTTAGTTTTTCAATAAAGTCCAATAAAAAGAGTTATTCTAATAATTTTTTTAAGGGTTCCCAGTAATAATCATCCCATCCTTCTTTTACAGATTCATATGCTCCCTCAGGTATATCAACATGTTTAAATTTTATCAAAGTTCCGTTATCAACTGATTCAAGCATTAGAGTAATATTCTAATAGTCACCTTTTGGCTACTTTTCATCATCACTTCGACATGTCTGTACAATTTTCTTATCAGGAATTAGCTCAACATTTTTACCATTCAAATCACCCTCAAAAACAGAAAATTTCCCTCCAACTTCACGACTTATTATTGCCTTACCTTCTGTAAGTTTGGAATGAATTTTAGAATCCATAAAAGCTTCAAAAATTTCATGAGGAGTACAATTAATTAGTAATTCTTGTTCAATTACCTTTGTTTTTTTCATAAAAGAAAAAGATTCAAAATTATTTTTTATAAGATAATTTTTTATAAAGATTTAAATTTTTTTAATTTCGCTTGATAATCTGGGCAGACCTTATATTCAGTAAAACTGCATGAAATCAGATTTATTGAAAGACTGCAAGTGTGTGAAAATGGACATTCAAGTATATTCTTAGATGATATTCGATCCACGGTCTTCAACTTTGAATTATCCTGTTAAAGATAAAAAGATTTTCTTCGTGTATTAACTTTTTGGCTATTTTTTATTACCTAGAAATTATATAAAAATCAATTACTCGATTTTAAAAATAAAAATAAGAAAAAAATAAGAAATAATAAATATAATTATAGCCAACGATTTTTCATCTATAATAATATTCTATAAATTTTAATCCTTCGAGTTTAAACGAACTAAATTCCTTGCTTTTTCTGGATTTCTCATGCTTGAGAGTGATACACCTACAC
>SDBS01007253.1_pt1 | contig 10773 bp, 5 predicted proteins | sample 2277091 | NCBI WGS metagenome assembly SDBS01 (sample SAMN10404972, study PRJNA504765) | marine sediment metagenome | isolation source: marine sediment core GS10_PC15, 163 cmbsf | place: Arctic Ocean: Southern Knipovich Ridge | collected 2010 | reverse complement strand
TGATGAACGACAACAAGAACATCGGCCAACGGGGCGACCCGTTCGCCGGCGACTTGGCCGCGTTCGTGCTGTACAGCAAAGAGCTCAGCGAGCAGGACAAGAAGAACGTGCGGGACTACTTCGACCGGGTCTATGACTTCAAGAACGCCCCGAAGGACGCCGCCAGGCCGAGGGATACGATAGAATCATTGGCAAAGATCCGCGATGGTCGTGGGCAGAAATCGATTCGGAAGATGTCGGATTGACACGAAAACTCGGGGGGGGACAGGCAAACCAGAGGGAGACAAACGATGATCCGGTCTTATCCAGTCACGGCGATGGCGATTGTCTTGACGGCGACCCTTGCGGCGGGCGACTCGCACTTTCTGCACGTCCGCAAGGACGCGCAGGGGCGTTATCTTTGGCAGTACCCGGAGAACTGGTCCCATGGCAAGGTTCCTGACTCAAGCACACCCGTGGAGATAGGCGAGGATAGTTCCCGCGAAGCCCGGCACTGTGTGATCAAGTCGGACGCGCATTGCCGAGGCATGCAGTTGGCCGAGCACGCCCGGACGGAGGGCAGCTCGCTGTGGATTACGCGAGGCAGCAAACTGACCATCCATGGGTCCGACAGCGTCCTTTCGAAGGACCGGGAGAGCTTCACCACCATTGACGGGGAGTTGGACAGCTCGAGGGTCAATTCGACGTTTCGCGTCGGCGGGTTCTGGGGGCAACCAATGAAGGGACTGCCCTGCTCCGCCCATGTGTACGTCAACGCGACGGGCAGCATTCGATGCTGGTTTCTCGGTCTGAACACGAGTCACCGGGGTAACAATGCTCCCAGTGCTCCGTGGGGCCCGAAGTACTGGGGGCGCGCCACCGACTCGGAAATCATCGTCGATGGTGGAAAGGTCTACGCCCAGGAAGGCGTGCGAATGAGCACGGTGATCGCCAGCCGGCCGGGCAAGCTGATCCTCAAAGGCAAAGCCTCGCTAACGATGGGTTCGGATCCCCAGTACGGCTTTCAGATGTGGTGCGGTATCTGGGAGATCGAGGGCGGCAACGCGAACGTCCAGATTGGCAAGCTGGAACTCTGGGGCAACAAGTACAAGGACGAGGTTAACGGGAAGTACGGCTGGCCTGTCGGCCCGGGCGTATCGGTCCTGAAGTTCAGCGGCGATGGTGTCAGCACGATCAACGCCAACGGAGTGGCGGAGTTCGTGGACGCCGCCCAGGTGGACGTCAGCGACCTTGACGTGCCCAACGGGACCTACACGCTCGTGAACGCCACCGCTCTGAAGCGGACCAACCTGCAGTTGGCGCCGGGAACGGATACGAACATCTGGAGCCTCCGGTTTGATGCTGCCAACGGCAACGTGCTGCTGATCCGCAAGGCCGGCGCGGCGGCGACGGAGAGGCGGTACGACAAGATGAAAGGCGTGGAGACCAACAAGCATCCGTACCTTTTCTTCTCGGCGAAGGACCTGCCGGAGATGCGGCGACGTATCAAGCAGAAGCCGGCTTCGTTCTTCTTCGAGCAGCTTCAGAGCAGCGCCAGGCGTCTGGACCCCAAGCAGTTATCCCTGAACGGGCAGATGCCCGTCTATCGCACGCGGGTGCAGGCCAGGCACATGGAGGCCGCCGCTCTGCATTACTTGCTGACCGGCGATACAACCAGCCGGGACGCCGCTAAGGCCGGGCTCATCGGCCTGGGCAACTGGATGGACATGGGCGAGAGATGGAACATGACTCATGGCGGTCTAATCCGCATGACCGCAATCGTCTACGACTGGCTTTACGACGAGTTGTCCGACACTGAACGCAAGCAGGTCGAAACCATGCTCGCCACCGGAACCGCCCGCCTGATGGAGATGGGAAAGACCCTCTGGTGGGGCGCCGGCAAGCCGATCCGCCAAGGGAACTTCCAGCCTCAGATGTACTCGGCGGTGGCCATGACCGGCCTGGTGCTTAAGGGCAAGCACCCCGAGGCCGAGGGGTGGATCCGCCTGGGCACCCAGGCCATGAAGGAGACACTTGACGAGGAGTTCGACGCCGAGGGCGGCTCTTATGAGACGTTGGCCCGCTATGCGCTGGGGGTATCGCTTGGCAGCGTCTACCCCACCGCCGAGGCGCTGCGGCGCGTCACGGGCGAAGACCTTTATGTATATCGCGACTCGCTGCTGTCCAAGACGACCGCCTTCACCGCCTACATGCTGCACCCACAACTGAACGGGATGGCGCCGTTCGGTGATACTTACGATGACCTGCACGCCGTGGGGCAGCACCTGGTCCGCAACGCCTCGGAATACGGCGATGGCGTGGCGGCATGGTATGTCGACAGACTCATTGCAGAGGGCTGGAAACCAGGCAACGATCACGAAGTGTGGGGCACGCTCTGGTCCCTACCGATCAAGCCTCAGAACCCCGATACCTCCCCGAAGCTGCCCAAGTCTCGTGTGTACAACTTCAAGGGTAAGGGCAAGTTGAACTTCGGCTGCGGGTACGTCTTCCTGCGGAGCGACTTCTCCCGCAAGGACGGCATCCAATTCGTCTGCCCGGTCATCAGCGATGCGGGCTTCCATGGCCATGCGGACAAAGGAAGCTACGTCATCAACGCCTATGGGCTGCGATTCCTGCGCGACTACTTCGAGGGCTCTTACAGCGGCGAGCGCTTCAAGTATCTTCACAGCGGCGAGGCGCACCACACCGTGCTGATCGACGGCGTCGGTCAGGGCGCGCAAGAGACCGGCATCGTCGACTCGCAGTATTACATGAAGGTTGCCGAGATCGAAGCGTTTCAGCCGGGCGAGCAATACGACTACGTGCGCATGAACCTCACCCGCGCTTACCAAGCCAACCCCGCCAACAAGACCACGCGCAACGCGATGCGGCACATCGTGTTCGTCCGGACCAGCGGCAAAACAGGCTACTTCGTCGTAGTCGACGACGTTCAGAAGGACGATCTGCCCCACGAGTACTCCCACGCGTTCCATTATCACAACAAGGACGTGAAGGTGGATTCGCTCGAAGGCGGACGTTTCGTGCTGGCCGGCGAAGGCGCGCGCATGATCGTCCAGGCGGCGTGCCCGGCCTCGGGCCTCGAGGGGCGGAAGATGGAGAAGTTCGGTGACACCTACGTTCTGTTGACCGCCAAGGAGAAGACACCCCGCTTCGTGATGATGACGGTGCTCCACCCGGTACGAACGGGCCAGGCCGACCCGAAGATCATCTCCACCGCGGATGATGGAATCGTCCGCGTGAGCATAGATGGTGTGCGGATCGTCTACGACCAGGCCCGAGGAGAGGTGTCGGTGCGCTTGCCGGCCAAGAAGGGCGAGTAAGGCAGCTTTGAGTTGCCGTCAGGCTCGCCGATCGCGATGGGCCTGGTGTGTGGGTTTTTCGGGTGATAACCTCATCCCTGGGACATCCCCGATGTCTCGCGGGCCGATGGCCGAGGCCCTGGATCCTTGGACGATGAAGATGTTCTCTGCGCACACTCATGGCATGGCTTGCCGCAGTATTGATACGTTGAGCCGCTGACAGACAGATGAGCTGCTTACAAGGACCAGGAATCACTGCGAGGATTCCGTCTTGACAGAGCCTCTTCTCATAGAAGGTCGCGGGGATCGTCTACTAGTGAGGCGTGCCGGTCTGCGGGCCGGAGGTGACCTGCCGGCTCTGATCGACCAGCTTCTGGAGAGGCCCGAACTGCTGGTCGAACAGGTGGCTGTAGTAGCCTTCCTCAGCCAGCAGTTCGGCGTGCGTCCCGGACTCGACTATCTGGCCCCCGCGGAGAGCGATGATCCGGTCGGCGGAGATCACCGTGGAAAGCCGATGCGCGATGATCAAACACGTTCGGCCCGCCATCACTCGCTCGAGCGCCGCGGTGATGAGGTTCTCGCTTTCGCTGTCTAGGCTGCTGGTGGCTTCGTCGAGGATGAGGATTCGCGGGTCCTGGAGTACCGTCCGCGCCAGCGAAATCCGCTGACGCTGCCCGCCGGAGAGTGTCAACCCGCGTTCGCCGATAAGGGCATCGTATCCTTCCGCAAGCTCACAGATGAAGGGGTGGGCGTTGGCAGCTTTGGCGGCGGCGATGATCTCCGCGTCGTTGGCTTTCTTTCGACCGTAGCGCAGGTTCTCCCTGACTGTCCCGGAAAAGAGGATCGTATCCTGGAGGACAATGCCGACGTTCCGCCGCAACTGCCGCAGGGGAAAGTCCTGGATGTCAATCCCGTCGATCCGAATCGTTCCGGAGCTGACGTCGTAGAGGCGAGGAATGAGCGTCACGAGTGTGCTCTTGCCCGCGCCGCTTTCGCCGACGATGGCCACGCGCTCGCCCGATGCAACGGAGAAGCTCAGGTCCTTCAGGATCTCCGGGCCATCGTCGTAGCGGAAGCTGACGTGCTCGAAGTCAATGCGGCCGGTCTCCAATCTGTGGTCCGGCGCGTGCGGACGGCTTTGCACTTCCGGGACGACGTCGAAGATCTTGAAAACGCGCTCTATGGCCGCCATCGAGGTCTGATAGGTAATGTTAATCTCGCTGAGACGGCGGATCGGCATGTACAGCAAGGCGGCGGTCCCAAGGAACTGGATGATTCGTCCGGCTGACAGGCGCCCGTCAATCGCCAGGTACGCCCCGGCGATCCAGACCGCTCCGGTTCCCATCGCCATCAGCAATTCGCTGATCGCCTTGAGCGTGTTGTTGAGCTTTCCCCGCCGCACGAACCGTCCTCGCAGTTCGTCCGCCTGCTCGGCGAAGTACCGCGACTCAGCCGGCTCCTGCGCGAAGCTCTGGACAATGGCGATGCCGTTGAGGCGCTCGACGGCTGCGCCGCTCATCATCGCCGTCTGCTCCTGCACGTCGTGGCTCGCCTGTCGTAGGCGCGGATTAATTCTACGATACATCACCCCGTAGATTGGCAGCACGGCCAACACCAGCAGCGTGAGCTGCCAACTGATGCTCAGCAGGACCACCAGAGCGATCGTCCCGCTGGCGAGGTCGATTGCCACGTTCATAATCCCGCCGTGGATCATTTGCTGCGAGACGCCGACGTCGCTCATCAGGCGGCTCAGCAGCGAGCCGGTCGGACGGGACTGGTGAAAGCTCAAGCTCAAACGTTGCAGGTGTCCCCAGAGCGACGCGCGCATGTCGAAAGCGATAGAGGAGCTGATCTTCACCGTGCACAGGCCACGGAAGTAGATTGCCACCGTCGCCAAGACAGCTACCGCCACTAGGCCCGAACCAAGCCACTTCAGCAAACCTAAGCGGGCTGCCTCGTCGAGGGCGGTGTCGTTACGGATGACCTCGTCGATGATTCGCCGGAAGATATAGGCAGGTATCAGCGGAAGAGTGAACTTAGCTACACCCGCAACGACCACCGCTGCCACGAGCCAGCGGTAGGGTCGGGCGAAGGCAAGATAACGAAACAGGGTTTTCCTATTTGGCGAAGACACGGGATCACGACCTCCGGCAAACGGCAGAGGATACCACATCTCGCCGCACATAGGCAGCGAGTTCACCGACCAATCTGGGAAAAGGTGGAACTGCGAGAATCAAGCTGGACGGTCTGCAGTTCACCAAGGGCAATTCGCTGTTGAAGTTCTCCGGCAAGGGCGTCAGCACGATTCTCGCCAACACGATCTCTTTCACCTCCGGCAGCAGCATCGATATGATAGGCCTGTCGGTCTCCCACGGGACGTGCACGCCTGTAAAGGCGTCCTCTATCACGAACGCCGGCCTAGCATTGACCGCCGAGAGCAAGGCGGCTGGCTGGACGCTGGAGGTTTCTGGCTCGCAAACCCGGGCGACCCTTGCTCCGTAAGGTGGTCTTACATCAGTGGGCGCTCGAGATCCGGCATTTCAATCGGACACGATGGACATCGATAGCATCTACCAGGATCGTTAAGATCGACGGCGGGTCGATCAGGGCTTGAATCATACACCGGTCGGGCCTATGATCCTTTTGTCGAGATCACCTCATACACAAAGTGGAAAACGATCTCCCCCGCGAAAGGAGCAGGAAACATGAGCACGACATCCTTTTCGATGTTGATGCTGCCGGTCTTGTTTGTAGCCACGGCGTGCGCGCAGAAGCCCGCGGGCGCTCGCGGGGGATCTGAGCCTCTTTTGCCTCGGGTCGAGAAGTCGGCCAAGGCAAGCGTCAAAGCGACCACCAAGAGCACCCAGCCGGCAGCGCGTGAGTTCATCACCCTGGATCCTGTGAAGGACAGGCCGTGGTTTACGTTCCAGCATCCGCGTTATCCGGGCAACCGATGGAAGTTCCGTATGCCGGAGCACGGGTACTACGACAAGACAACCGAGCGTAGCTCCCGCCCCCATTCGGTTCAGTGGAAGGTCCAACCGGACCGCCGAAAGGCGACGTTCTGGTGCGTGCTCCCGGAGGCCAAGAAGAAGGAATACGGCCTGGACTTCAGGGGAAAGATTTCGGCCGGCAAGGACACGATCGATTTTGAGCTTCGCCTGAAGAACGTCGGCCCGGAGGCGTGGGCGAAACAGCAGATGGGGCTCTTCTGCCTTCCGTCTGGGGAAGCGCCGATGTTTCACGACTACGAAGCCGAGCGCACGCACGTCCGCAAGGGCGGGAAGTGGATCACGATGAACGAAGTCATCAAGGGCAAGTTCCCGTCTCATCGAATGGTCGGCGCTTCCGTGCATTCCAGAAGCCGGGGTGTCGAGCGACTGGCGGCGAAGCTGTCCAAGGACGGCAAGACCGTGCTGGGCCTGGCGACCAGCAATGCGGGGCATCTGTCCTTCAATTTCAATAGAAGGACCTCGTGTATTCACTCCAACCCGCGGTGGGGCCTGCTGAAGCCCGGGCAGGAAGTCACCGCCAGGGGCAAGATCTATCTCTTTGAAGGAACGCTGGACGAACTTTACCAGCGATACGCCAAGGACTTCGGCGTGAAGAAATCTGAGTGACCGTCCGGAGATCGGGCCTCTCACACTCAGTACGGCTGGGACATCCCCCGTCGGTCGGTGGCGCCTACGATCGCTTCGCCGTTCTGCGGATCGGCGTCACGACCACCAGACGATTGTCGTCGAACTCGACCTTCGTGCGGGCCTGCTAGCCGGCGCACGAGTCGGAATCCCAACCAGGAGAGACATCATGATGAAGAAGGCGTGGATCGTCCTTATCGCGTTGAGCTGTGGGTGTCTGCACTGCATGGCCGCGAGCGCCCAGGCGCGTGAGGAGCCAACGACCCCGTCCAAGCAGCCCAAGAAGGACTTCGTCGCCAGATACATTGCCGAGAGCAAGAAGGGCTATGTTCCCCGTCCATGCGGGTTCGACATGAACCGCAACGGAGTGATCGGCGAACCGGCGGATCGGTTGGTGGGAGACGGGGTGACGGCCGATCCCGACGGCGACGGCGTGGACGAGGACATCCTGTACGTCGACGCCAAGGCCGGGAGCGATGAGGCTGGCGACGGTTCGCCCGCCAAGCCGTACAAAACTGTCCAGAAGGCCCTGGACACGTGCGACGGACCCGAAGACGGAGCCGAAGATATCGTCTGCATCTCCGGTGTCTTTCATGAGGCGATCAAGCTCACCCAGGGCGGCCTGCCCGGTCACTGTATGCGTGACGGCTTCGAGTTCCCGTCCAATCCGACCATGATTATCGGCTGGGACAAGGACGGCGACGGCGAATACCCCCCGTACGACCGCGACGACGAAGCCGTTCTCGACGGACAGAACAAGCTCCCCCTTGCGATCAACAACCGGCCGAACGGCGTCGCGTATTTCGAGATTGCCCATCTGACGATCCGTGACTACAGGGGGACTTCCAGGAGGGGCAATTGCGGTGCGATCGTCCTTCGCGGGCCTTCGAAGGCAGAAGCGCAAAGCCATCTTTATGTTCACGACGTTGTCTTCCGCCGGATCAACAAGCAGACGAGACTGCGAAGCAGCGCCATCGTCGTGAACTTCTTCCCCGGCCGCAACGGCCGGCCGTATCTGTCGCATGTTGCGTTCGTGAACAACCTGATCGATGAATACTCGTCGTTTTGCTTTCGCGGCTCGAATCGCATTCGCGGGCCGCTGCGATTTCAAAACAACACGCTGAAGATGTACGGGCCCGAGGTAGGCACCGGGTGGAAGCTCTGGGGTGAGATTAACGGGATCGAGATACTCGACAATGTAGTCGACGGGAATCCGCGGGCGTGGAAAGCCAAGAAACATACCTCCGGGGCCACCATCTGTCAGTGCACCCGGGATGTCACAGTCCGCGGGAATCTGTTTCTCGATCTTGGGATCGGGGTAGTCGTCAAAGGCGAGGGGTATCCTCCCTATTCCGGCTGCCAGTCGCGAACGGTCGATGACGTGGTGATCGATCGCAACATCATTCGCAACACCTATAACGGATATGCATATCCTCCCCACGCGATCATCATACGAGGGGCGTTTCGAGGCGCTCCCGCAACATCGAGCGTGGAGGATGTGGCTATTACGAATAATTTCATCTCATCGACCATGGGGTGGAACGCCGGGATTCTCGTCAGAAACGGTAATTTCGTCGCGCCGCAAGTGGGAACGCTGACAATCGCGGGCAACACGATCGTCGGCCCGTTCGGGGCCTACGGGAATAGCTTCGCCCAGCACGGAATCAGCATTTACCCACAGTACCCCTATCGCCCGCAGAGCTTCGTCATCAAGAATAACATCATCGCCAAGTCTGGAGGGGTAAAGCGGAACGTCGGCGTGAATTACGCGCCCGCAAACTGGATTGCCGAGGGCAACGTCTACGATCCTGCCGCTGGGTTCATCTGGGACAACGAGATCGTGAACTTTGAGAGGTGGCAGGAGCTGACCGGACAGGATAAGGACTCAACGCAGTACCGCCCGGCCTTTGTAGATGAGGCCCATGGTGATCTGCACCTCACCCCCGAAGACACCGTCGCCCGGACCGCCGGCGTGAACATCACCGACATTACGAAGGTGGACTTCGACGGACACCCTCGTTCGGCAACCCAGCCGGTGGCAGGGGCGGACGTGCCGGCAGTCAAGCGGGACTCGCAACTGACGAAGCCTAAAGGCCAAGATCGCGAGTAGGCCGTTCATCCCGGCAGTCCTGAACTCACCGGGGAGCCAGAATGGGCGTCATCGCACGGGTCGAATGGGACCGCGGCACAGAAGGCTGACCGCCGCCGCGTGATCCTCGGTAGAAGGGTGAAGCCATCCGCCACAGATCCTCGCGGACAGATCCGGCTTCATGGAAGGGCCAGGTGGCTATTGTGTCAGCGCTGTAAGGGCCGTCCGACCTCGGGCCTGGCCCGTGACTTTCCTCCTGCCGACATGCCTAGTCAGCGTGAAGCCCTTCCTTGGTCCGTCGGCCGCACCACTGCCGTCGGCATCCAGTGCCACGGAGATTCGAACGCTGGCGGTGAAGCGCCTCTTGCCGCCGACAGACAGATACGTCGCGCCGGCTACAAAGAACTTCCTGCCAGCACCCTCGCCGGTTACGTAGAGCAACTCGCCGTCAGTCTCGATCTCTCCGTGCTTAATGCTCTGGCCGCTCTTCCGGAAGAGGATGAGATCTTCGCCGACGACAAAGCCCGTCAGGTCGCCTTCGGCAATTCTCTTGACCTCAGGCATCTTCACGCCCAGGCGCTCGGACTCCGGATAGAGCAGGGCGACGAACAGGCCGCGCCTGGAGGTGCAGGTTGTCTTCACGTACGGCGGGAAGAAGGTATCCGTACCTTCGGGCGGCCCAGGTTTTCCGTTGTACCAGCCGCGAACTTTCTCGGACTTGACGATTTCCATTTTCGGCTCGTTCGCAGTCACCAGCAACACTTGAAGCGCGGCCTCGCGCCCTTCCGCGAACGCCTTGCCGCGGTTCCAGTAGTTGTCATCGGACGGCTCGAAGCGAAAGGCCGCCTTGGCCTGCTCGATCACCGGCTTGTGAAAGTGAGTGCCGTGGAGCAGCCAGGAGTACTCGCCGACGGTGCCATCGGCCTTGGCGATGTCGTCGACGATGACGACGTAGCCGCGTCGCTGGGGTTTTTTGACGAACAGGAAGTGTCTCCTCGCATGCGACACGGGGTTCTTGCCCGCGTCGTAGGCGGCCTTGATGTTGGCTAGCCCGTAGTCGGCGAAGGCGCTGTGGACGAAGGCATCGACGGTTCCATCGCGGTGATCGAGCCCCTCGCGCGACATGTGACTATCAACCTGCCCCTTGCCATCGATCAAGACGATATTGTGGGAGGTGGACCCATGCGCCCAGTTGTTGCCGATTCCGCCGTAGCCCCCGTACTTCCCGACGTCGCCGACCAGATGGCCGCCGTAGGCATCCAGTGTGAACCCGCCCTGGTCCGGATGGCCATGGAAGCATCCGGCATCGCCGCACTGCATCATCAGGCAGATGTCGTCCTTGGACTCAAAGCCGGTCCGCATGACGACATGGCCTGAGCTCCAGCGGCCGGTGCCGGGCTCACCGTCGTCGATGTACGCCCGGGCCAGCGCCATGCGGGGAGATTTCTCAGGGGACTCGGCCTGGAGGTGTCGTACCACAACAGCGTGTATAGCTGCTCCCAGGGCCGCCAGCCGGGCAGTTCCGACCGCCCGGACTTCTCCCCGCCGTAGTTCAGCATCATCCACTGGGCCAGCCTGTCCTTCTTGTACTTGACCATGCATGCCAGTACGCCGATGCCGTTCATGTGGTAGCCAAAATCGGTGTCGTCGAAGGTGCAAAAGCCATCCCGCTGGGGGGACATTAGATAGATGCTGTATGCCACGGTCTTCTGCAGGACGTTGTCGTCGTAGGAGAGCAAGTCCTCGC
>SDBS01007252.1_pt1 | contig 10773 bp, 6 predicted proteins | sample 2277091 | NCBI WGS metagenome assembly SDBS01 (sample SAMN10404972, study PRJNA504765) | marine sediment metagenome | isolation source: marine sediment core GS10_PC15, 163 cmbsf | place: Arctic Ocean: Southern Knipovich Ridge | collected 2010 | reverse complement strand
TCCACAAATGGTAAAAACTCGTGTTATTCGGCGGGACAGTCAGAAGTCGAACAGAGAAGAGGAACCCGTATTGCCAATGGCTCCACGAGACTTCATTTCACCCACGAATTCTGCGGAGGAGCCTTCTTCCTTTCCTGACCTCTTTCTTTCCCTTTCTTTCCCCCTTTCTTTCCCGGCCGAAACGAAGTATTCATTTATACAAAAGCCTAACCGCTTCTGCCAAAGCAATCAGCACTCTCTTTGGCTGTTAACCAACCGCTTGCCGTTCCATGACAACTTGCTTTTGATGTTTAGGCCAAGCGAAAGAAACTTGGAACCCGTAAGATCCCGCCCTGCATAGACTTACGTAGAGAGAGTCAAGAGAGTCCGATCGGAGATCGTATTGTACGGGGAGCTATTTTCGCGTTATGGACGAAAATTTATCTCGGCTGCCCAGTGGCGCGCAACCCCTTGCGACACAAAGACTTACAGCTACTACCCCCGATGGCCCATCCGGGGATTTCGGATTTTGGTGCTTGACGCAGTCGTAGCTGACAACTAACGTTTTGGTGGTGTGCTGGCTGTCGTTGCCGGCACGGCGGTTTGGTCGCGCCGTGCGAAAACCGCAGATTTCGACCGAGGTGAGTATAACCTTTGTTGGTTGTGATGTTGGGCCACGTCTGCTTCTGTTCCGGCAGGTGGGCTCGTCGCGGTTTCCAGCAATCAGTCGTAGGAGGTATGTTATGAGCAAGCGTGTTGTAGTTACTGTTGTTGCTTTGCTAGTCGTGTGTTTTGTTTTCGTGACACCTGGGGTCACCTTGGGGGAGGATGCCAAGACGGGCTCCATCAAAGGCGAGATCTCCGCCCGCGGGGTCCGTAGCCCGGAGAACGTGCTGGTGTTCGTTGAAAAGGTTTCCGGAGAGTCTGCCCCTCCCAAGAAGCCTGTCGCGATGGACCAGGCGAGACTCGTTTTTGTCCCGCACGTGCTTCCGATTGTAAGAGGCACCACGGTCAAGTTCCTCAACAGCGATCCGATTCTGCACAACGTCATGTGGCTTGCCAGCAAGGACGGCGCTTACCCAAGACGCAACCTCGGCACCTGGGGCAAGGGCGCCTCGAAGAGATTTACCTTTGGGAAAGAGGGGCACGTGGTGGTCCTGTGCAACGTGCATCCTGAAATGGAGGCCCACGTGGTCGTCCTTCAGAATCCGTTTTTCGCGGTCGTCGGCAAGAAAGGCACGTACGAGATCAAGGACGTTCCCCCCGGCAAGTACAGTGTCAAAACGTGGTACCCGAAAGCGCGAAGGCTGAAGTCGAAGTCGGCTGAGGTGACCGTGGAGGCCGGCAAGTCGGCCAAGTTAGATTTTTCTCTGAGTCGCCGGTAGAGAGGGGCCAGTTGCCACCGGCCGTGTCGCACAAGGCTCTTCCTGGCGCCTGGTGGCAACTGTCTTGGGGCTCCAGATAGCTGCGTATTGTTCGCGGCGATCCAGCGAAGGTGTGTGCCGTATGGAGTCGTTCAGACTGCAGAGTGTTGAAGGTGCGAAGTGGTTTCATGATAACGTGAACTGCCATGCCGCATGCCCTGTGGGGACCGAGGCGTTCGAGTATGTCAGCGCCCTGGCGGAGGGCGACCACGAATTGGCCTATACGATTGCGCGTAGGCCGAACCCGTTCCCCTTCATTTGCGGCCGCGTGTGTGCCCACCCCTGCGAGGACGTCTGCCGGCGCGGCGAGATCGACGAGCCGATTTCCATCCGGGCCTTGAAACGCACCGTCACCGATGCGCACGACCTGCGTCTGGGCCATGCGCCGGGGTTGGAGAAACTGCCTGCGCGAGAGGAAGCGGTGGCGGTCGTCGGATCAGGCCCGGCGGGCCTTGCCTGCGCCCATGATCTGGCTCGGTTGGGCTACGCAGTGACAGTGTTTGAGACCTCTTCGATTCCCGGGGGAATGTTCACGTTGGGCATTCCCGAATACCGCTTGCCCCGGGAAATAGTGCAGCTTGAGATAGATGCGATCCTTCAACTCGGCGTGGAATTGAAGTGTGGGCAGACACTCGGCGAGGATTTCCTGCTGAAGGATCTGAAGGAGCGAGGATACCGGGCGGTTTTCCTGGCGATCGGCGCGCACCGCAGTAAAGACTTGCGGCTCGAGGGGATGGATCTCGACGGCGTACTTCAGGGCATGGAATTTTTGCTGAACGTGAACCTGGGCTACCGGGTGTGGCTGGGTCATAAAGTCGTGGTGATCGGCGGCGGCAACGTCGCCGTGGACGTGGCCCGCACCGCCGCTCGCGAAGGAACCGACAAGGTGGCGGTAAGCACGACGATGGATGCCGCCCGGGCGGCCCGCCGACTGGGTAGCCGAGAGGTCCACGTGATTTGCCTGGAGTCGCGTGAGGAGATGCCGGCCCATGGCTATGAAGTGGAGGACGCCGAAGAGGAGGGGATCTTCTTTCATCCCTCCACCGGACCGAAGCGGGTTTTGGGTGTGGACGGCAAAGTGGTCGGCCTGGAGACCGTGCGGTGCACGTCGGTGTTCGATCCCGACGGGCGGTTTAATCCTCGGTTTCAGGATGGTTCCGAATCGACGATCACGGCCGATTCGATCGTCGTTTCGATCGGGCAAGTTTCCGATTTATCGTTCCTGCAGGAGGAAGACGGCATCGAGACGACGCCCCACAGCACCATGGTGGTCAACCCCCAAACGTTGGCCGCCACTGCACCGGGCGTTTTCGCCGGCGGCGACTTGGCCTTCGGCCCTCGCCTGATCATCGATGCGGTGGCCGACGGCCGCAAGGCGGCCCGGTCGATCCACCGCTATCTGCGGGGCGACGTGCGATGGAAACAGAGGATCACGCTTCCGCTGATCCAGCCCCGGGAGCTTCGCGACCGCTATGACGCCATCCCGCGCCAGGATTGTCCGACCCTGAGCTTGGAGCGGCGGATGGGATTCACCGAGGTCGAGCTTCCGTTTTCCGCTGAGCAAGCGGCTATCGAAGGAAACCGGTGCCTGCACTGCAACTACAACATCTTTTTGGACGGCGAGCGGTGCGTCCTTTGCGGGGGCTGTGTAGACGTTTGTCCTTACAAGTGTATCTCCATGATATCGGCTTCTCACGTGGACTTTGGGGAAGCGGCGAAAGACTTTCCCGCCGAGGCCGGTCAGGGAAAAGGGAGCGCAATGGTGATGGACGAGACCCGCTGCATCCGGTGCGGTCTGTGTGTTCGCCGCTGCCCCACGGACGCGATCACAATGCGATGTTTCCAGAAACAGGAGGAATGGGTGTATGACTGAAACTAGACCAGACGCCGGCGGCGGCCGGCGGGGCTTCTTTACCAAGATGTTCATGGGACTCGGGCTGGGCTGTTTGGCCGCGAGTCTCGCCGGTACGGTGTATGCCAACTTCCGTTTTTTCTTTCCCAAGGTGCTCTACGAGCCGCCCTCGAAATTCAAAGCGGGCTTTCCCGGCGACTACCAGCCGGACACCGTCAGTGACCACTGGGTCAAGGACCACCAAGTGTGGATCGTCCGGAAAGAGGACAAGCTTTACGCCTTGCTGGCCGTTTGCACGCATCTGGGATGCTTGACGAGCTATTTTCCGGGGGAGAAGCTCTTCAAATGCCCTTGCCACGGAAGTAACTTCAACCTGGACGGCGATCCGCTGTCGGGGCCGGCGCCGGTGCCGTTGTACCGCTTGGCGTTGTCGACGGGTGAGGACGGGCAGATCGAGGTGGACAAGGCTCAGCGGGCAAGCTTGGCCGATCGCGACAACCCGAAGTTCGTGCTGAAAGTCTGAACTTATGGCATTCCAGAGACTCCGCCAACAGATCACCGATTCGCAACCGTGGCGATCGATCTTCCGTCACGGCGTGCCCAATACGCCGCGGACCCGCTCGCTGACGGTGGTCAGCAACTTCTTTCTCCACCTGCACCCGGTCTCGATCCCCAAGCGTGCGTTGCGTCTGACTTTTACGTGGGGATTGGGCGGGACCTCCTTGCTGCTGTTCGCGATCTTGGTCATCACCGGCATTTTGCTAACGTTTTATTATCTGCCCGCCGTGGGTCAGGCGTATGAATCGATGAAGGATCTGCGGTTCGCCGTCCCCTTTGGCGTCTTTTTGCGGAACGTACACCGCTGGTCGGCCCACGCCATGGTGCTGGTGGTGATTCTGCACATGATGCGCGTTTTTTACACCGGCTCCTACCGCCCGCCGCGGGAGTTCAACTGGGTGGTCGGCGTGCTGCTTTTGGTGCTCACGCTGGTGCTGAGCTTCACCGGATATCTGCTCCCCTGGGACCAGTTGGCGTATTGGGCGGTCACCGTGGGCACGAACATGGCCAGTGCGACGCCGTTGATCGGCCATACGGGTCCGTTTCACGAGTTGCTGGGCGTACAGATCAACAACGACATCCGGTTCGCGCTGTTGGGCGGTACACTGGTGGGCCAGAACGCCCTGATCCGGTTCTACGTTTTGCACTGCATGGCGATTCCGGCGATCTTTTGCGTTCTGCTGGGGATCCACTTCTGGCGGATCCGCAAAGATGGTGGGATCTCGCGCCCCAAGGAGACCGAACCAATCTTGGAGCCGGCGGTCGAGAGCTTTTCCACCGCCGCCGAGACGCCGGAAGACGACGCTCAGGAGGCCGAAATTTCCGCCGGTCCGCGTCAGCGTCTGTTGGCGTACGTCCCCAGCGAGACCTTAAGCGGAAAGCGGGACCTGAGCGAGGACGAGGTCCATGTCTGGCCCAACCTGGTGCTGCGCGAGTTCCTGGCCGCGCTAACCGTGATTGTCGCGATCTGGATCATTGCGGTCGTCTTCAACGCGCCGCTGGAGGGGAAGGCCAATCCCTCCCTGACACCCAACCCGGCCAAGGCGCCTTGGTATTTCGTGGGATTGCAGGAACTGCTGGCGTACTTCGACCCCTGGATCGCTGGGGTGATCATCCCGTCGTTGATCGCCTTCGGCCTGATTGCCATCCCGTATTTGGACGTCAACCGTGAGGGGATCGGGGAATATGCCCCCGCCAAGCGGAAGTTCGCCGTGACCGTGTTCACGTCGGGGGCCTTATTCTGGTTCGCCTTGATCTTTGTGGGGATGTTCATGCGTGGGCCTAGCTGGGCCTGGTACTGGCCCTGGGAAGACTGGACGGTGCACAAAGAAACCGTCGCGACAACTTGGAACCTCCCCACGCTGTGGGGCAGCCTTCTGTTGCTCGCCTATTTTACTCTCGGCCTGACCTTGCCGGCAATCCTGCTGCCGAAGTTCCGCAGGGCGTTGGGCGTTGGTCGCTACATCGTTACCATGATCCTGCTGTTGCTGATGATTGGCGTACTGACAAAGATCGTTCTGCGCCTCGTGTTCAATGTGAAATACGTCCTTATCACTCCGTGGTTTAACATTTGAGGGGCGGTAAACCATCACGACACAACTGAACAATAAAGGGCATAAGAAAGCTGCAGCATTCTTGTCGAAACCGACGTGATCTTGTAGAATCTCAGCCAAGACAAGAGTGCGGGGGCCCATCGGGTGCGGGGGGCGCAGACACCGAAAGACATGACGAGGCTTCTGAAGCACTTGGCCAATGGACTCATTCAAACTACAACCGACCGGCAGTGTACCGTGGTTCAGGCTAGAGCCAACCGACGGTGTACGGTGGTTTCGCGATAACATTCCTTGCATGTCGGCCTGTCCGGTCAACACGGAAGTGTACGCGTATGTCGTGGCCCTGGCCCAGAGGGATCACGAAGCGGCTTACACGATTGCGCGCAAGCCGAATCCGTTCCCTTTTGTCTGTGGACGGGTCTGTGGTCATCCGTGTGAGGAGGCCTGTCGGCGCGGCACGATTGACGAACCCATCTCCATCCGGGCGTTGAAGCGCACGGCGACCGATTTGCACGACCTTCGGCTTGGCCATGCGCCGGGGCTGGAGAAGCTGCCGAAGCGGACCGAAGCGGTGGCGGTCATCGGTTCCGGCCCCGCCGGCATGAGTTGTGCTCACGATCTGGCCCGACTGGGCTATCAAGTCACGGTGTTCGAGGCCTCCGCAGAGCCTGGTGGGATGCTCACGCTGGGTATCCCCGAGTACCGTCTTCCCCGCGATGTGATTCAACGGGAAATCGATGCCATCCTGGAACTCGGTGTGGAACTGAAGTGCAATCAGGTGTTGGGGCGAGATTTTTCACTTTCGGACTTGAAGAGCCGGGGGTTCCGAGCCGTTTTCCTGGCGGTCGGTGCGCATCGTGGAAAGGGCATGGACCTGGAGGGTTTGGATGCGGACGGCGTCGTGCAAGGTGTCGAGCTTTTGCTGAATGTCAGCCTTGGCTACCGCGTCTGGTTAGGCCATCGAGTGGTGGTGGTCGGCGGCGGAGACGTGGCGATGGATTCTGCCCGAACCGCTTTGCGGTTGCGAGTAGGCAGTGCCGAGTATCCTGCCGAGTATGATGCCGAGTATGATGCCGGGCAGTCGGAACAATATCTTGCCGTGGACGCGGCGGCAATTGCCTCACGCCTGGGGACCAAAGAAGTACACATCATCTACCGCCGATCCCGACAAGAAATGCCTGCGCACGTTACGGAAGTCTTTGAGGCCGAGAAAGAAGGGATACACTTTCACCTGCTCACGAATCCGGTGAGGGTTGAGAAAGATGAACGCGGCAGAGTGCTGGGGCTGTGGTGCCAGAAGATGAGACTCGGGGAACCGGATTCGAGTGGACGCCGCAGACCCGTGCCCATCGAAGGGTCGGATCACTGCATGGAGTGTGACAGTGTGGTGCTGGCCATAGGTCAACAGGCAGACCTTTCGTTTATCCAGGAGGAGGACGGCATCGGGACCACGCCTTACGGAACTATCGAAGTCGACCCGGAAACATTGGCAACAACCGCGCCGGGTATTTTCGCAGGTGGCGACTGTGCTTTTGGCCCGCGTTTGCTCATCGACGCCGAGGGCGACGCCCACAGGGCGGCCACCTCGATCCACCGCTTCTTGCGTGGCAGCGCGAAGTGGGAACAGCGTGTGCGTCTTTCCGCGATCCAGCCGCGGGACGTTCGTGACCGCTACGATGCCACCCCCCGCCAGGTCTGTCCGACCTTGCCGATGGATCGCCGGACCGGATTCACCGAGATCGAACTCCCCTTTTCCATCGAGCAGGCGGCCGTCGAGGCAAACCGCTGTCTGCACTGCCACCACAACATCTTTCTGGACGACCAGCGGTGCATCCTCTGCGGCGCGTGCGTGGACGTTTGCCCGTACCAATGTATCGCCATGGTATCGGCCTCGCGGGTTGACTGGTGTGAAGCGGCCGAAGAGTTTCCGGAAGCGAATCAGGGCGATGGATACGCGATGATCCTGGAGGAGACCCGCTGCATCCGTTGTGGGTTGTGTGTCCGCCGCTGCCCGGTGGATGCGATCACGCTGCAGTGCTTCGAGAGTCAGGGGGAATGGGTATATGGCTGAAATGGAACCTAAGAAACTCAGCCGGCAGATCACCCAGTCGCAACTGTGGCGATCAATCTTTCGTCACGGCGCCCCGGATACGCCCCGGGCCCGCTCGCTGACGGTCGTCAGCAACCTCTTCCTCCACCTACATCCGGTCACCGTTCCCCAGCATGCGCTGCGCTACACCTTTACATGGGGGTTGGGAGGCATCTCGTTTCTGCTGTTTTTCATCCTGGTGATCACGGGCGTTTTGCTGATGTTCTACTACGTCCCCCACGTGGACCGCGCGTACAGCGACATGAAAGACCTGCAGTTTGCGGTTCCCTTTGGCATGTTTCTTCGCAACATGCATCGCTGGTCGGCCCACGCTATGGTGCTGATGGTGATCCTGCACATGATGCGCGTTTTTTACACCGGCTCCTACCGCCCGCCGCGAGAGTTCAACTGGGTGGTCGGCGTACTGCTTTTGGTGCTCACGCTGGTGCTGAGCTTCACCGGATATCTGCTCCCCTGGGACCAGTTGGCGTATTGGGCGATTACCGTGGGCACGAACATGGCCAGTGCGACGCCGTTTGTGGGGCACACGGGTCCGTTTCACGAGTTGCTGGGCATCCGCACCGACAACGACATCCGGTTCGCGCTGCTGGGCGGTACGATGGTCGGCCAGAACGCATTGATCCGATTCTACGTTCTTCATGACGTGGCGTTGCCCATCATCATGAGCCTGTTGCTTGCACTCCATTTCTGGCGGATCCGCAAAGACGGCGGAATCTCCCGCCCCGCAAGCGCCGAAGCGAGCCTCGCTCCCCCGCCGGCGGAGAGTTTGTCGACACAGAAAGCAAAGCCGCCGCGCTATCGGCTGCTGGCACACGTCAAAGGCGAGACACATAGCGGGAAACGGGACCTGCCCCAGGACGAGGTCCAGGTTTGGCCACACCTGGTGCTGCGAGAGTTCATGGCAATTCTGACCGTGATCGTCTTGCTGTGGATCGTTTCCATCGCCTTCAACGCGCCCCTGGAACAACAGGCCAATCCCGCCGTGACGCCCAATCCGGCCAAGGCGCCTTGGTATTTCGATGGGCTACAGGAGTTGCTGGTGTACTTTGATCCCTGGATCGCCGGAGTCGTGCTTCCGGTGGTCATCGTCTTCGGTCTGGCTGCCATCCCCTACCTGGACGTCAACCGTGAGGGGACCGGGGAGTATGCTCCCGCCAAGCGGAAGTTTGCCGTGACCGTGTTCACGATGGGGATGTTGTTCTGGTTCGTCCTGATTTTCATCGGGCTGTTCATGCGGGGGCCGAGTTGGGCCTGGTACTGGCCGTGGGAAGACTGGACGGTGCCCAAAGAGACCCTCTCGACCACATGGAGCCCCTACTGGCTGTGGGGTAGCCTTATGATCGTGGGCTATTTCACCCTCGGCTTGGCGTTGCCGGCAATCCTGCTGCCGAAGTTCCGCAAGGCGTTGGGCGTTGGACGCTATATCATTACCATGATCCTCTTATTGCTAATGATCGGTGTACCGACAAAAATCGTTCTGCGCCTGGTGTTTGACATGAAATACGTTCTTACTACTCCATGGTTCAATATCTGATGGGCGCGACCAACGGTCGTGGCCTTTTTGAGGGTTGTGAAATGACACTTCGGATTTACTTTGGCATCGTCTCCTTGGCTATACTGGTTCTGTCACTGACGAACTATTGGGTGGAATACATTCCCACCTGGAAGGGCTGGCAAAGAGACCACTATGACCTCTTGGCCAAAACGATCATGGACAAGGATCGGGATGCCGACAAGGCGGCCAGGGCGCGGAACACTCCGCTGGAATTCAAACAGATCTATAACCAGGAGTTGGGTGTGGTCGACCGTTGCGTGATCTGCCATCTGGGTATGGACAGCCCGCTGATGGAAGACGCGCCCAACCCGCACAAGGCCCACCCGGGTAACTTGCTGGCATCGCACCCTTTTGGGCAGATCGGCTGTACGATCTGCCACCACGGGCAAGGGTTGGCAACCACCCTGGACGATGCCCACGGCCGCGTTCCCCATTGGGAACGGCCGCTACTGCGGGGCGACTTCGTCCAGGCCACTTGCACCAAGTGCCATCAGGAAGATGAGGTCCCCGACGCGCCTGTCCTGACTCGCGGCAAACGCCTGCTTCGCGAGTTGGGCTGCGTCGGCTGCCACCAGACCGGAGAAATCGTCGCAGAGGAGAAGGTGGGACCGCGGCTGAGCGCCATCGGCAGCAAAGTGTCGCGAAAATGGCTCAACAAGTGGTTGATCAACCCCGAGGGTTACCTTCCCGCCGGCAAGATGCCGCACTACCACCTCAACCCCCAGGCGGCCAATGCGCTGGCAGCCTACCTGATGACCTTCAAGAGCAAGGCCATCGACGAGATGCCCGAACAGCAGGGAGATTACGAGGCCGGGGACGCGATCCGCCGCGAAGCGCAGTGCGTCGTCTGCCACAAGACTCAGGAGCGCGGGGACGTCCTCGTCGGCGGTACGCTTGGGCCCAGCCTGCTGAAGCTCGGCAACAAGGTCAACCAGCGTTGGCTGGTGGCGTTCCTAAGGGACCCTCACGCGTTTTACCCTAATACCAAGATGCCCAGTTATAATCTTAGCGGCAGCGAGGAGCTGAACAAGAAGGCACTCGACTTGTCCCAGTTCGCCATGGAGGAATGGCTCGACTACGAGTTGCTGGATGCCGAAGAGCAAGAGCCCAATGCACCAGCGGATACGGAGGAACTCATCGAGCAGGGGAGGCTGTTGTACGGCGAACTCGGCTGTGCCGGATGCCACGACCTGACAGGCGAGCCGACCCAGCCGCCGGGCCCGGACTTGACGTTCATCGGTAGCAAGCCGGTCCACGACCTCGATTTCGGCGATGCGGAAGTGCCGCACACGCTGCCCGACTTCCTGTACACGAAGCTCACATCGCCCAAAGAATTAAGCAGCGAATACCGACTTCCGTTGGGCGAGGACCCCGCGGCCGCGATCTGGAAGAACCTCCAACCGAAGGCAATGTTTTCCGACTCGGTCCAGTTGCCCGAACTGTCGGACGAACGTACAGCCAGTGATCGTCTGGCCTGGATCCTGGCCAGGGTCCAAGAGCAGTTTGCCCAGCCGCCGAAGAACCAGCAGCAAGATGCCCGGTCCCTGCCAGATGGCGAGCGGCAAAACGTCAAGAAGCAGAACATATTGACTAGTGACCTGAAGCTGCCCGAAGGTTCCCCCAAAAACCAGGCGGTCTGGCTGGCGGGGATTCTTAACGAGGCCGGCGTGCTGAACCCACTGAAAATGCCCGACTTCCTGCTCAGTGACGCGGATGCCGAGGCTCTCTGCATCGCGCTGATG